>Ga0206976_1227_pt1 | contig 15414 bp, 8 predicted proteins | sample Alteio_BWOrgHeat_82_FD_152926 | JGI IMG/M metagenome (GOLD analysis project Ga0206976, IMG submission 152926) | Enriched cells from forest soil in Barre Woods Harvard Forest LTER site, Petersham, Massachusetts, United States -... | ecosystem: Environmental > Terrestrial > Soil > Temperate forest > O... | reverse complement strand
TAACACGACTCGGCATCTGAATAGCTATCCAGGGCGCGCCCGATGTTATGGGCAGCCAATGCCGCATTTGTCGCCATTGAAAAATAATTAATGGATTTATGATAATTGCGGTCGTAAATATTTGCCAACCCCGCCTGGTGGAGGAAATATGGCAAAAAAGTATTATCATTTGTATCGTGACAGATACGGATGCCTTTCAGAGAGGTTGTTAGAAGTTCTGGTGCGTCATGAAGCTGAAATGCTGCATCGCCAATTAATAATAAGGCGATCTGCTGCTTTTTAACAAGCCCTGTTTTCTCCGCTTTTGCCAGGTCTTGCTTTCCTTTCTTCAATAACGCGAAAGCACCTTGCGGAGTGGCGATTAACTCATCCGCAACCAGTTGCAGGTTCTTGATATCTTCAATCCGGTCTGTTTTCGCCAACAGACTGTCGATCCTGGTTTTTTGCGCATATACCGAAGTGCAAAACAGCATGAAGAAACTTACGGCAAGAATATTTTTCATCAGGTAAGCGGTAAGGTTATTTTAAATTCTGTGTATTCCCCTTCTTTTGTATTTACTTCTATATTACCTCCATGCCCCTTCACCACCATATCATAAGTTAGAGACAGGCCTAAACCTGTACCTTCTCCTGTTGGTTTTGTTGTGAAAAATGGCTGCATGATCTTTTCTTTAATGTCATCGGGTATTCCGATTCCATTATCTTTTACCCTAATGATAACATGATTATTGCCGGCGGATGTAGTTACCGATACCCCCGGCTTGTAATCGGCTCCGGCAGTTTTCTGTTTCTGATTTACCGCATAAAAAGCATTATTGAACAGGTTGAGAAACACCCGGCCAATATCTTGTGGAATAACGTTTGCCTTCGGTAGTGCAGCATCAAAATGGGTAACAATATCAGCGTTAAAGCTTTTATCTTTTGAGCGGATACCGTGGTATGACAGTCGCAAATATTCATCGGCAAGAGCGTTAATATTAGTGGGCTCCTTTACTCCGCTGCCCGATTGGCTATGCTGCAGCATGCCCTTTACTATGGCGTCGGCGCGTTTGCCGTGGTGATTGATCTTTTCCAGGTTTTGTGTGAGATCGCCTGCTATGGCTATCACATCTTCTTTGTTCCCTGCTTCGGCTTCTTCTTTCAATTCTTGCAGCAACTCTACGCTCACTTCTGAGAAGTTATTGACGAAGTTCAATGGGTTTTGTATCTCATGGGCGATGCCTGCTGTCAACTCTCCAAGCGAGGCCATTTTTTCGGACTGGATCAATTGGGTCTGCGTGGTTTTCAAGTTGCTTAAATTTCGCTTGTTTATTTGCAGCTGGCGATAAATAAATATTAATGAACCCAATACCGCAACCAGGCCAAGTAAGGATAGCCATATAATTGTATTCCGCTGACCGATGGTAGCTTCCTGCACGGCGCGCTGTTGTTGTAGCAGGGCCATCTTCCTGTTCTGCTCGATTTCCTTTTGCTCACTTTCATAGGACGCGACATTGAAACTGCTGGTCCTGTTACGAAGGCTGTCATTTACCTGGTTATATAAAACGCCATATTGCCAGGCTTTGGTGATATTTTTCCGGTCGCCATAAAATTGTTGCAACTCTTTTAGATAAGTAATTTCGTCAACCACATTGGCCTCCTTTTTTGCCTCCTGGTAAGCTTTCTCCAGGTAATTCCCTGCTTGCGGTATGTTTTTGAGTGCTGCGTAATATTTATAAAAAGCAAATTGAATATTGTAACTGCCACCAACCAGCATGACACGTGAAAGACTTGATCCGCCTGAAAAAGCCTCTAATTTTTTTATCTGCTGCGAAGCGTCATCCATACGATTGAGACCGATATCGTCCAGTGCTCTCAAGACGACGAAAGAAGCATCATCGGCATTGTTTATCTGTTTAGAATAATCCAGGATATAATTCAAAGACACCTGGTAATGCTTAAGCTTATATTCCATCTCTCCGAATGACGACAATGAAATAACCCTGTCTTCCTGGAAACCAAATTGAGAATCCAGTTTGAGCCCTTTTTTCAGGTAAAAAAGTCCTTTTGCATAATTGCCCCAATTTGCGTAGGTATTGCCCACCACTGAAAATTCGTGTGAATACCATAAGTTCGAGAAATCTTTAAACAATTCGCCGGCCTTTAAATAGTTGTTGATCGCGTTGTTACTATCCCCCTTATAAACATAATAACCGGCTAAGCAGTGGTAGCAGGCTGCGGCATTGCGGTATTGGCCTTTTTGCAGGTAATAGGAAAGCTTTTGTGCGTAAAATCGATATTTTTCGGCCTGCTGATTTGCAACATTAAATATCCAGCGCATTTCTATCAATAGCATTACGATCTCTGAATCCTGTTCATCAAATTGGTCGATCGATGTTTTAAGCAATGCTATTTCAGCGGTGTAATTGCTTTTAATGTCCTCCCTTAAAGCCAGCTGTAGTGTGCGGAATGGTTTATCATCAAATAACTTCACCTGCTCATTAATATTGAGCAGCTGCTTTAAATAAACGGTATCAACATAAGCCGGGCTTTCAACAAGGCCATTATTATCAAATACAAGGCTGAACAGGATGTTCAATTTCCCGGTATCCGTTTTGGTGGTTTTTAGCTGCTTAACCAAGTCGTCCGTCTTATAATTATATACCGGCGTAAAATGAAAACGCCCCAAAGCCGCGGCCGGATAAGCCAAGGCTGAAGTAACTAACAAAAAAACCAGGCTAAATTTTTTCATGATTTAGTTGATTGGCAATTGTATAATAAACTCCGATCCCTCCCCTTCCACGCTATTAACCTGGATACTGCCACCGTGGCCTTTCACCACCATATCATAGGTTAACGACAAGCCTAAACCGGTACCTTCGCCGGTAGGTTTGGTGGTGAAGAAAGGCTGCATGATTTTCTCTTTAATAGCGTCAGGAATACCATTACCATTATCTTTTACTTTGATAATGACATGGCCATTTTCGGCGGACGTAGATACCGATACTTCGGGCTTATACCCAGCTCCCGCAGTCTTCTGCTTTTGGCCTACCGCGTAAAAGGCATTGTTGAACAGGTTGAGCAGTACCCTACCCATATCCTGCTGCACCACGTTTATTTTTGGCAGGTTCTCGTCAAAATGGGTTACCATATCTGAGTTAAACGCCTTGTCTTTTGCCCGCAAGCCATGGTAGGAAAGTTTAAGGAATTCGTCAGCCAATACATTGATATTGGTTTGCTGTTTCTCGCCGGTGCTCATGCGCGAATGCTGCAACATGCCTTTCACTATAAAATCGGCCCGTTTGCCATGCTGGCTTATCTTTTGCTGATTCTCCTTAATATCAACAGCGATTGTTTTTACTTCCTCAAAATTCCCTTTCGCTATCTCCTGCTCCATCTCGTCGATCAGTTCGGTATTTACTTCTGAGAAATTATTGACGAAATTCAATGGGTTCTGTATCTCGTGGGCTATGCCCGCAGTGAGTTCACCCAGTGAGGCCATTTTTTCTGACTGAATTAATTGGGTTTGGGTAGTTTTAAGTTCGCCCAATGTTTTTTCCAGCGCCTTATGCTGCGTTTGGATCTGCTCATTCTGGCGGTGTAGCAGGTTGTTTGCTTTTTTCCTTTTCTGGTTGGCATACCACAAAATAGATACGATCAGCACAAATACAAGGAGCACGCCGATCAAACCATAAAAGCGTATTTTATTCTGGTAAGCAATTTGTGCCGCCTCGGCTTGCTGCCTGCGCTGCTGCTCGTTGTAGGTGAGGTTTTGTACCTGCAATGTTTTTTGCTGGCTGAATAAACTATCCTGCGCTTTAAGGGTGATCTGCTGGTAGTTAAAGGCCTCTTTGTAGTCGCCTTTCAGCAAAAATTCGTCGGTAAGCAGCTTGGTGGTCCGTTGCACCAGGTCGGGGTTACGGTCCAGTTTTGCTTGTTCATAGGCTTTTTTTGCATAATCGATACAGGAATCGGGTTTATTCATTTTTTGATAAACTTCGGCGATCCTGCGATAATCCTCACTCTGCAGGTAATGGTTGTTGCGTGCCGAAGAGTCGTGGAGGCTTTTAACGTAGTATTTTATAGCACCGGCCCAGTCGCCTTTTTTGAATTGGATGATCCCGAAGTTGCGGATAAGGTAACCCAGGTTATTTGTCATGTGCACTTTCAAAGCGAAAGCATAGTCCTTTTTTGTAAAATACAAGGCCGAATCCAGTTTATTCATATCCAGGTATTGCCTGCTGATGTTGTTTAATAAAACAACTACCAGGTCGTTATAATGATATTTTTCTGATACATCCTTTGCGGCATAATAATTATCGAGCGCTTTTTTGTTGTCCTTTAATGTGGAATAAGTTAGCCCGCGGGTATTATAGCACGACGACACTGCCCGCATTTCATGGATTTTCATTGCTTCTGGAAGCACCTCAAAGGATACTTTCAATGAACCCGGCAGGTCGCCGCTTATATTAAGAAAGTTGGCCACTGCAGTTAAGGAAATAACCTCGCCCTTTTTATAATGTATCTTGCGCGATAATGCGAGCGCCTCCCGTGCGGTTATCATACCCGAATCCACATTGGTAAACAGGAACTTGCTAGCACTCTCGTTGAACAGGAGTTGTACCAGCGTGGTATCCTGCTTATTTTTATTCCAGGCTTTTTGCAAGCTGTCGACTTTGCTTTTCTGAGCCATCGCCCGGCCGCAGCAAAGCGCTAAAAGGATCACTAATAAAAAAAGTTTCTTCATCATATCATCTAATTATTATACTGGCAACTCAATAATAAACTCTGTAAACTCACCCTCCTTCGTATCCACAGCGATACTTCCACCATGCCCTTTAACTACTATGTCGTAGCTTAATGATAAGCCCAAACCTGTTCCCTCACCTGTAGGTTTAGTGGTAAAGAACGGCTGCATGATCTTCTCTTTGATTGCGTCCGGAATACCGTTGCCATTGTCTTTTACCTTGATCACAAGGCTATTTTTATCATAGGACGTAGTGACTGTAATTTCCGGTTTGTAATCGTCGCCGGCTCCGAAGGAGTGGCCAGCCACATTTTTTTGCTTTTCATTAACCGCGTAAAAAGCATTGTTGAATAAGTTGAGCAATACCCGGCCTATATCCTGGTGCGCTACATTTACCTTGGGTAGCTCCTGGTCGAAATTGGTAATTAATTCGGCGTTAAAGTTTTTGTCCTTGGCCCGCAAGCCGTGATAACTTAGCTTTAAAAACTCATTAGCCATAACGTTAATATCGGTTGGCTCTTTTTCGCCTGTGGTGTTGCGGCTATGCAGCAGCATTCCTTTCACAATAAAATCAGCTCGCTTGCCGTGGTGGTTTATCTTTTCCTCATTTTGCCGGATATCGGCAGCAATGGCTTTAGCCTCTGTTATATCTCCTTTGTCTAATTCTTCATCCAACTCGTCGAGCATCTCTTTGTTCACTTCCGAGAAATTATTGACGAAATTTAACGGGTTCTGTATCTCATGCGCTATACCTGCCGTGAGTTCACCCAGCGAGGCCATTTTTTCGGACTGGATCAGTTGCCGCTGGGTTTTGCGCAAAGCGCTAAGCGTCTTTTTGTTGGTATGCAGTTGCCTGTAAATAAACACCAGCAAACCGGATATTAAAAAAAGCACCACCAGCGAACCCCATAATAAAGCATTTCGCCGCCCGATCTGGTAATCCTGTATTGCCTTTTCCTGCTTCAGCTGGTTAATGTGTTCCCTTTGCTCCTTATCGTTCTGATCAATTTCATACTGAGCTATTTTGAACTTATCCTGGCGAATATTAACGGTATCTAATAATTTGAAATATTGCCGGTTATATTGCAGCGCCAACAGCGGCTGTTTAACGCTTTCATAAAAATCCCCGGCTTCTTTCAGGTATTTTAACCTGAGTTCGAACGAATGTTCTTTAACGGCTTTTTGGCTGGCGGTTTGTAAAAAGATTTTGGCTTTAGCATTATCCCCGGATTGACGGTAATATTGATAAAATCCATAATCCGTTTCCAAAAGGCCCTGGGTGGTGAAAAGTGGGAAGCCAGCCGAATCAGTGATGAATTTTGCCCTGGTCAATAAAGGCAAAGCTTGGTTTAACTGGTTCAGCTTGATATATACAAGCGCTTCATTCACCATCAAAATGGCGTTTATACCCGTATTGGTTTGCTGGCTCTTATAGCTGCGAAGGCCCTTATCTAGGTCAGCAATGGCTTCCTGGTAATGACCATTTCGTACTGCAACGCGGCTAAGGGTATAATAATACGCACATATCCAATTGTTTACATCGTTTGCTCCCCATTTGTCCCCCAGCGGTTTTAACCTCTTTTCAAGATAATAAAGTGCCCTTTCATCGTTCCCCCAAACCTGATAGTTTGATGCTACTACCGATATGGCGTTAAAATATAAGCGGGGGTTAAATTTCCGGTACACGTCAGCACCTTTCAGATAATTGCTGATAGCCTGGTTATAATCGGCCTGGTAAAAGTAATAACCTGCGATACCGTGATAGCATGATGCCGTATTTTCTACCGGGCCGTTAACCTGGTAATACTCTAACTGGCTTTTATAGAATTTTAAACGTGCTTCCTGGTCGTTTAATTTATTGTAGTATAAACGAACATTGAATAACAGCGGCGAGATGATTTTATGTTGCTTATCAAACTCATGTACTGCCAGTAAGGTGGTGTCGAGTGCCTGCCTGATTTGCCCTGCTTTGGCGTATTGTGCAGCTTTTAGCAACAATTGGTATGGATATGGGTCGATCAGTTTCGCCTGCTGGTTAAGCTGAAGCAGTTGCATAATATAATTGTCATTATGCAGCGCGAATGTGGGGTCGGCATCCACAAGCTCCTGCAGTACCTTTACCCGCCCGTTGAGTGTTGTTTGTTGTTGAAGGACATTTTTTAGCGAGTCGAAACCAACACTTATAGCCTGGCCACGGGCGGACTTAATGCTTATAAAGCAGATCAACAATATTAAACAAGGATAGATCAGTTTTTTCATCATAGCTTATAATTATATCGGCAGGTAAACAGTAAACTCTGTAAACTCACCCTCTTTGGTATCCACCTCTATTTTGCCTCCATGCCCTTTTACTACGATATCATAGGTTAAGGAGAGGCCCAATCCCGTCCCTTCGCCTGTTGGTTTGGTTGTAAAAAATGGCTGCATAATTTTTTCTTTGATCGCATCAGGTATGCCCATACCATTATCTTTTACTTTAATAACGGCGTTGCCATTTTCGGATAAGGTGGTTACCGAAACTTCGGGTTTATAGTCAGGCCCGGCCGCTTTTTGCTTTTGCTGCACCGCGTAAAATGCGTTGTTAAATAGGTTGAGCAGCACGCGGCCAATATCCTGGGTTATCACCTTAATTTGAGGCAGATTGCTATCCAATGCAGTTACCGTTGCCGAATTGAACAGGCTGTCCTTAGCTCTTAAACCATGATAGGACAGGCGCAGGTATTCATCTGCCAGGGTATTAATATCTGTGAGCTGGCGGGCGCCGCTATTGCCGCTTGAGTGCTGCAGCATATTTTTTACGATCCCGTCCGCACGTTTGCCATGGTGACTTATCTTCTCCAGGTTTTGCTTCAGGTCGGTGATCAGATCTTCTTCTGTTTGCGGGTCGCGCTTATTGCTCAGCTCATCAGCGAGTTCATCCACCAGCTCTACGCTTACCTCGGCAAAATTATTGACAAAGTTTAGCGGGTTTTGTATTTCGTGCGCGATACCTGCAGTGAGCTCACCCAGCGAGGCCAGCTTTTCCCTTTGTACCAATTGCGATTGCGTTGTTTTTAACTCACCCAAAGCATTCGCCAGATTATCGCGCTGGGTGATGATCTCCTCCTGCTGTTCGTTTAATTCCTTATTAGCTTCGCTGAGTTGTTTGGTGCGTTCGGCTATCTTTTGTTCCAACTCCTGGTTTTCCCTGCGCAACTGCCGCGAGCGGTAGGTAACAAAGGCAGAGATGGCTGCAACAAATACCACGACGTAGATCACCCAAGCCCACCAGGTTTGCCACCACGGAGAATCAATGATGACAAGGAAACTATCGCCCTTGTTATTCCAGACTCCATCGCTGTTACTGGCCCTCACCTTAAAAGTATAAGTACCGGGCGAGAGGTTGGTATAAGTGACATTGCGCTGTGTACCGGCCTGCACCCATTGCTTATCATAACCTTCTAACAAGTATGCATATTTGTTTTGAGCGGAATTAACAAAGTGCAGGGCGACATAATTAAACGTGATCCTGTTTTGATTATGAGGCAGCTCAATACCATGGCTGCCATAAGCTTGCAGATAGGTTGAGCTATCTGATGCGGCACCGGGGTCACTGTAACCCACCTTTTCAATATGCACTACAGGCGTGTGGGGATTATCTGCGAGATCGTCGGTATTAAAACTTCCAACACCGTCAAGCAAACCAAAAACTATTAAATTATTACAGAAGCTAAAATCATAGGGGTTAAGCGTCTTCCCCGGCAATATTGAATTTAAAGGAAAATTTTTCAAGGTCATAGATCGGGTATCTATCCTTGAGAAACCCCTTTCGTTGGCCACCCATATAAATCCCTTCTTATCTTCTAAGAGGCCGGCGCATGTATTGAATGTTAACCCATTATTTTCATTAAAGTGTTTGATGAATTTTTCTGTTGAGCTATCAAACTCAAACAAGCCATCAAGATAAGTGGAGATCCAAAACCTACCATCGCTACCTTGAAATATATCGCTCACACATGTTACCAGCTGATTGCCAGCATTCAGATAAGATTTAAACTTGCCCGTTTTTCGGTCAAAACGACTAAGACCCCCGAAATTTGTGCCTGTCCAGATAGTTCCCTGTTTATCTTCGTAAATAGAAAGCACCCTTTGATCGTCCAATGCGCCTTTACCATCCATGCTGCCGTCGTTAACGATAAATGGGTAGCGTTTAACTTTTTTAAGTACGGGGTCGAACGTACAAATACCCTTATCGCTGGTGCCGATCCATACCAGGCCGGTATGGTCATGCCTGATGATGCTTATAACATTACTGCTGATAGAAGCGGTATCGGCAGAAGCAGGGTAGCTAGTCTTTTTATGATTAGTTATATTATACTCCTGAAATCCGCTGCCATCACTAAAATACAGGTATTTGCCATCTTCACTTATGTCAAACCCCCGGAGGTTGGCGTGGCCCGGCGCCTTATATATTTGTTCAAATTTGCTGGTGCCTCCCTTCCATTTATAAATGCCACTTTTGTTGCTAAACCAGGTATAGCCATCCTTTGTTATTTGAAATAATGCGGGTAAACCTCCCGGATAGCTAAACGGGTTGTCGGCATTTTTACTTTCAACTACAAAAGCGCTGGTAAGCGGGTTGATATGATCTATTCCCCTACCGCTGATGCCTGCCCATAACATGCCGGAACGGTCGAGCATGATGTTTTCAATACGATTAGCGCTAAGGGAATACGGATCATTGGGATCGTTTATATAGCGTTTGAATTGAAATGTTGAAAGATCAAAATTCAACAAGCCCTTACCTGAGTTTAGCCAAAGCGAATTGGTGTTGGTTTCCACTATTTCGCTTATTGCATTGCCATTGGGTTCTTTGTCTGCATCGCCTGGTTTATATAAGCTGAAAGATTCCGTTTTTGGATCGTAAAGCAATAATCCTTGTTGCGTGCCAAACCACAGGCGGTGCATTTTGTCCTCGTGCATTACGCTCACTGTGTCATTGGAAGAGGTTAGTCTCCTGTTTATTTCGTGATTAAAATATTTAAAGATCCCGCTCCGGGTATCAAATCTTACAATACTGGCCTTTTTCGAAAAATGATCAAAAACATTAAGCCATATTATGCCCGGCTGTGACGGTGGCTGGTAAATCATACCGACATCAACACTATGCTTTACATCTGTTGCCGAGAGGTAAGCATGAAGTGTTTTATTTTTATAGCTATAAAGTCCGTTATCGGTACCCAGCCAAATTGTACCGTCGGACGACTTATAGATAAAATCGGCGTTATTAATATCCAGGTGATGCGACCCTTTCTGATCTTTATTATAAAACTCATACTTCCCCGTTTGCAGGTCGAATGTTGCTATGCCATAGTTTGGACCGTTTAGATTGGCATAGAAAAGCCATAAATTATTATCGGAATCAACGTCGGCTAAATAGCTAATATAATTCTCTCTTTGGCCGGGCTTCTGCGGGTATGGAAATTCTGTGAAGCTATCCGTTTGGCGGTTATACCTGAACAAACCGTTCCCAACAGTAGCTATCCAAATATTTTTGTTTTTATCGATCAGCATGCTCCTTGCCGAGCAATTTGGCGAGATGGTATTTTTACCGGTGCCAAACCGGTAAACTTTAGGTTTATACCCATCGTAGCGCAGCAAGCCATTTTGGGTACCCACCCAAATATAACCCTGATCGTCCTGTTTTAAAAATTGAATCTGCCGCTCCGGCAGCCCTTCCTTTACTGTAAAATGGTCAAATTTTATATGAGACGATTGCGCATGTGCGTATTCTATACCTGATAACAACAGTATAAGCAACAGGAATTTCTTCATGAAAAGGGCTCAGTTGATTTAATTGTTTAAGATAGCCACTTTATATGGTAATAAACAAATTTTGAGCCCGTAAATGCCTGAATAACACAAAATAACAGCGCGTATTGAAAGCGTTCGCCTGTCGAAAATTTTAGAAATAGTTAATTAATTTACCCGTTAGTAAACCGGCAATATCCTGCTACTATAATAGCGGCAATGTTTAACTTATTTGCCTTCTTTTTTATACTCATCGTTGAGGCCTGCGAGTACTTCTTTGGTCACGTCCAGGCTTTCGTCGCCATAAAGCATAGATGGGTTGGCTTTTGAATAAGTGAGCACCATTTTAAACCCCTTTTGCTTGCTGTAACCTTTTAGGTATTGAGCAATACGATCGTATAATTTTGCATTTTGCTCGGCACTTTCGTCCTGTAATTGCTTTTGGGTGTTTTCGCCAAGCGCCTGCAGATCCTGCTGTTTTTTTGCCAGGCGTTTTTCGGTAGCGGCTTTTTGCATCGGGGTTAATGCTGAGGCGCTTTTTTGATAAGCGGCCACTTCCTTCTGGAAGGCCGCGCCTTTGGCAGCTAATTCGGTTTGTGCACTTTGCGAAAGGTTCTGCAGCTTTATCTTTATCGCTTTAAAATATTCATAATTATTAACCAGCGAATCGGAATTCACAAACACGATGGTTTGGCCAGCCGCTTTATCGTCTGCTTTTATAGTTGGTGTAGCCGCCGGTTGATTTTGCGCAACAGCAGCTAATGATACAAATATGATCGAAAGTGTTATGATGAATGACCTCATAATATTTTCCTGGTTAGTTTTTAAATTTAAAAGCTGCGAATTTACATTTTAAAAATAAATAAGCAATTAATGACTTTTGATGCCCACTAATAAGAAGCGATGCTATTTGGCCGGGTTCTCAATTATCGGGATACCTTCCGGCAATTGAAAAAGTGTATCATTAAGTTTTCCGGGGGCGATAGAAGTTGCTGTAAGCGTTACGGTATAGAATTTTTTATAAAAAACTTCCTTCAGCGCTATTGAGCGGGAATTCTTAAGATACGTATACCAATTGCCGTAGTCGGCGTTGTGATAAAGATTAGGATCAACTGAAAATTGCGCATTAAAATAATACACCTGGATACCGGTACTACAGGTAAATGTTAGCTTGTCGCACTGGTATCCCAAAATGGTTGTGTCGTTCTTTCTTAGTTCTGTTTTATATAAGGAATCAGGATTAGACGTTACATCTTGCCAGTAAATGGTGTCCTTTCCTGATAGCTTAAAGTATAATTTTTTGTTTAAATATAGCTGCCATTCACTGGCTTTACCGTTGAACGTGCTTTTGTAATTGCTTCCCTTCATGTAATAATGCTGCACAGTACCTACAAGGCTGGTAAGTCGCTCAGTTGTAACATTGGGATTATTAGATTTTATATTGATGGAATACATAACCTCTCCTTCAAAGCTTTTTTGGGCAAAGGCGGTTGTCAGAGCAAAAAGGAAAAGTAGCAAGAATAGGATTTTTTTCATATACACACCTACAATTAGTCAATCGGGATTATTTCAGCCTTGAAAGTGCTTCCTTAATTCTTGGGATCAGGTTTTGAATATCCTGCAAGGTACTTGCCCCTACCGATGCCCTGAACCAGCATACATCATCATCGGTACCGAACGCGGAGAACGGCACTAAAGCCACCTTTGCTTCTTTGATGAGATAGAAGTTGATATCGGCTGAGTTTTTAAGTAAGTCGCCATCCGGGGTTGTTTTGCCTGCATAATCCACCTTAACCGTCAGATAAATTGCACCCATTGGCTCTATCGAATCCACTTTGAAACCTTCCGATTTCAATTGTTGAAAGCCCTCATGCAAAGTATTCAAACTATTTTGAATGTTTGATTTGATCCAGCTTAGGTAGTCGTTTACCTTGTCTTCTTCTTTCAGGAATTTCGCCATAGCCACCTGTTCTGCCTTTGGCGACCATGCACCCATGTGGCCCACTATGGCTTTCATATTATTGATGATACTTGCCGGACCAAAACCCCACCCCACACGTACACCTGTTGAGGCAAAACATTTAGAAGCGCCATCGATAAATACCACATAGTCCTTTAATTCAGGGCGCAAAGTAACCGGGTTATAATGCTGGTGCTCGCCAAAAGTTAATTGCGAATAGATCTGGTCATATAACAAATACAACGGTTTTTCGCCTGCTGCACGGGTTTTGTTTTCGGCTATTACCAGGTCGCATATTTCTTCCAGGTCCTTTTTGGTGAACATGGTGCCCGTAGGGTTAAGCGGGGAGCATAAAGCTAATAACGCTGCCCCTTTTAAATGCGGGCGTATCTCGTCTGCCGTAGGCATAAAGTTATGCTCGGGGTGGGTTTGTATGATCACTGCTTCGGCACCTGTCAGGTCGCTGTAATGGTTATTATTCCATGATGGCGCAGGGAAAACCACTTTATCGCCCGGATCAACCAATGCCAGGAAAGTGGAATAGATCAATGGCCTTGAGCCACCGGATATCAGTATCTGGTTTGGTGCATAATCTAAATTATACCTGCTTTTTATAAATTCAGATACACTTTCGCGCAGATTAAGCATCCCATCCGCAGGCGGATAGTTGGTTTGATTAGCATTGTAGGCATCTATAATGCCTTCCTTTAAGGGTTGGGGTATAGGGTATATATTGGCATCAAAATCGCCGATTGTTAAATTGGCAATGTTTTGTCCCTGCCTTTTTAACTCGTTGATCTCGCCGGCAATTTTTATTATTTCAGAACCCCTTAAATTGTGGGCTAATACAGATACTTCCATGATGGATTACAGATTTCAGATGTGCAAATGTGCAGATTTTAATTTGAAGATTTGAAAATGTGGCTATTTGAAATTGGTATATACTGATCTGATTAATACATTTTCAAATCAGCACATTCTCAAATTTTCAAATCGCTTATAAATAAGCTTTCCGCAGTTTAATGATCCGTACCCAATGCAGTACTTTCATTACCGGGTAAACCGGGTCGAACTCGAACCAGCGGGCAGCGAAATTGGCGCTGTTGGGGCGTTTATGGTGATTATTCTGGAACAGTTCGCCTAAGAGGAAAAAGTCAAAAGGCGTTGTATTTTTTGATTTATCGTTGTTGTCAAAATTGGCGTAGCCATATTTGTGACCGCACCAATTCACGATCGCGCCCTGGATAGGTCCCATCATAAAATGGATAGGCAGCAATAAAAACATCCACCAATGGGTAGCAAAAGCTACGTAGAACGCTACATAACCCACGCCAAATAGGATACGCGAAAACATGGTCGATCCCCAGTAATCCAGCAGGCGCCATTCGGGATAGTTGCCTTTAAATTGTGCTTCGGGCTCTTTCAGGCGTTTTTCATACAGCTTATAGCTCTGAGCGGTGCGCCACATCATCTGGAAAACATCCCTGAAAAAGTAGGGAGAATGAGGGTCTTTTTCGGTATCGCTGAAAGCATGATGCTCGCGGTGCATAATGGCATAAGCGCGCGGATTTAAATAGGATGAACCCTGGAAAATAAATGTCAGGATATGAAAGCAGCGCTCGTAAAACTTGTTGGTTGTAAACATCTTATGAGATGCGTACCTGTGCAGGAAGAATGTTTGAAAGAACAAAGACAGGAACCAATGGCAGAGGAAAAATATTAAAATGATCACTTTAGAAAGAGGAATTAATTGGAAAAAAAGTATATCTACAAAGATACGAAATATTAATGTTTTGTGGATTTAAAATGTCAAATAATACATATCATTTCGAACGATAGAGAGAACATAAAAGGGTGTCATGCTGAGCCCCGTCGAAGCATGTGGGTAGGCCTTACCGCACATATCCTTCAAGAACCTCAGGATGACAACACTCTTGTAAGATCAAACTCCTCCGCTAAAAGCCGGTATGAATTCAGCCTGTCGTCAAAATCCTCGGTGATGGTTACGGCGATGATCTCATCTACTTTATATTCCTCAGCAAGTTGGGTTAGTTTCAACTTTATTTGCTGCGGGTTGCCGGTAATTACGCGCTTACGATTTTGTATAATACGCTCCTGCTCGTTTACCGAATAGGTAACATCTTTTATATCCTCATATCCCACTGGCGACAATCCCTTGCCCTGCTCAAACTGGTTGAAACGGAAATCCATCAATGCCTGGTGCCGCCTGATCTTTTCTTCATCTTCCGAACAGAAAACAAATATCGCTACGCTGGCTGCCGGTTCGGCCTGGTCCTCCGAAGGCTTAAAGCGTTCGCGGTAGCCAGCTACGGCCTGTGGGCCACCAATAGGATTGATAAAGTGCGCAAACGAGAGCCCCATTCCAAAATGCGCGGCAAACAAACCACTTTCGCCGCTTGAGCTTAACAGCCACATATCCGGAACGGTTTTCACCTGCGGAATGGCTCTTATTTTTGACTGCGCCGTGCCGGGATCGCCCCTGTCATGGAAGTAATTCTGCAAATCATATAACTGTTCGATGAAATCCTGTTCCCTGAACTGGTTGGATGGATTAAGCATGGCGGCCGTCAATCGGTCTGTGCCGGGAGCACGACCCATACCCAAATCAATTCGCCCTGGCGCCAAAGCTTCCAGCATCCTGAAGTTTTCGGCTACTTTTAATGCACTGTGGTTAGGCATCATTACCCCACCCGAGCCGACACGGATGTTTTTGGTTTGCAAAGCAAGCGCGGCAATTAGCACTTCGGGCGTAGAGCCAGCCAGGCTGCCGGTATTATGGTGTTCGGACACCCAAAAGCGGGTGTAGCCAAGCTGGTCGGTATATTTTGCTAATTCGATAGTTTCCTTAACGGCCTGTTCGGCGGTAACTCCTTTACGCACCGGGGATTGGTCCAGTACACTGAGGCGAATTTTATTT
>Ga0206976_1226_pt1 | contig 15429 bp, 14 predicted proteins | sample Alteio_BWOrgHeat_82_FD_152926 | JGI IMG/M metagenome (GOLD analysis project Ga0206976, IMG submission 152926) | Enriched cells from forest soil in Barre Woods Harvard Forest LTER site, Petersham, Massachusetts, United States -... | ecosystem: Environmental > Terrestrial > Soil > Temperate forest >... | reverse complement strand
CTTTTATGGAAAAACTGGCAGTCGAAAAGTTTTTCGGGGTAGGGAAGGTGACTGCGGAAAAAATGAAAAAGATGGGCCTGTTCACAGATGCTGACTTGAAAAAGTTGCCGGAGGATGAAATGATCAGGCATTTCGGCAAGGCGGGCCGCTTTTATTACCAGATAGCGAGGGGAATAGATAACCGAGAAGTGCAGCCTAACCGTGAAACAAAATCCATCGGTGCGGAAGATACCTTTGCTTACGACCTGACTGAGATCGACGAAATGAATACCGAACTGGATAAGCTATCGCAGGTGGTTTGTAATCGCCTGCAGGTTTACCAGATGAAGGGCCGCACCATCACCCTCAAAATAAAATACAGCGACTTTAAGCAGATCACCAGGAACTATTCTGTAAATGAACCGGTGTGTGAATTTGATGTGATTGCAACTGCAGCAAAGAAGCTTTTATTGGCTACCAACCCGGAAGGCAAAAGAATAAGGCTATTAGGCGTAACATTATCAAATTTTGGCGAGATCGCACCAAAGCAAAAGAAAACAGAACACCCGGATCAATTGGAGTTGTTTGGGGAGCAGGAGTAGTGAAGTAGTGAGTGGTGAGTTGTGAGTGGTGAGTAGTGAGTGGTGAGTAGTGAGTGGGATGAACCAGATTAGTTTTCAGACTCATTCACTGCTCACAATTCACTATTTACTAAAAATATTTTTTGTTTATTAATAATAATTACTAATTTCAACCCGATTGTAAACACCGGTTAAACCTTTTTCTTGAAGAAACTTATCTCCATATTGCTTCTCGGAACGTTCCTAATGAACTTAGGCGGTTATAACCTGTTGTTTAGTTATTTTATACATCAGTCTGATGTTCAGATAGTTAAACAGATGTATGATAACAAATTCGACTCTAACAAATTAGTGGAGATCAAAGTTCCGGTTAATATGCCGACGATACAGGATTGGACGGAATATGAGGACATACATGGCCAGATACAATTTAATGGCGGTTACTATGACTATGTGCGCCTGAAAATGACACGGGATACCATGTACCTGGTTTGTTTACCCAATAAGGTGAAAACGCACCTGGTTAACGCCAATATTATTGTTGCCAAGAATATCAACGACGTGCCTTTAAGTAAAAAGGGTACTGAAACTTCAGCCAAAAAAGCTGACTTTGGATATGATAATGTGTATCAAATATTAAAGTGCGATTATACCGCATTTGAAGAGCCTATTGGTGTAATTGAAAATACACTGGCCCTGCGTCTGACTAATCCGTATATCGAATCTCCCGGCAAACCGCCAAACGCTTCCTGCTAAGCTGCTTCTTATTTAATTCCTTTCTGTTCGCATCAAAAATTTGGTGCGGGTACAAGTTTTTAGTTTAAGACATCAAATTGCCTGCAATGCGCCGCGTTGCGACCTTTTGATATGGAGTTTTATAAAGCAGCCCCTCAATGCTGGTCATTTTTCGTGCTTCAATGTTAAGTGCCGATTAAAGATCACAGCCTACCCATTTCTTGTAATTTATTAAACAATTAAGTATATGATTAAATCTTTACCCAGGCATTGGTATAAATGCTTTATGATCATGGTGTGTTTTTGGGCCTCCACCCAACACGCTTCCGCTCAAATGGAAAACGACGCCATAATGATACCCAAAAACTATTTATGCCCCGGAGCAATGTACAGTACTTCTGACTGGACGAATTACTGGGAAGGCACCTTTAAGCGGAGCAATGGAAACATAGGAACGCTGAACACCAAAATGTATAGCTTAATGGTTACTTATGGTATTACCAAAGACCTTATTGCGACAGTGGGCGCGCCTTATGTTACCACACACGCCTCAGCCGGAACGCTTGAAGGACAAAAGGGATTGCAGGATCTTTCGCTTAACTTAAAGTGGCGGGCACTTAAGCTGCAATCAGGGAAAAGTGTATTTTCTGCGTTTGCAAGTTTAACAGGCTCGATCCCCTTAACAAATTATGAGGCTGATTTTGATCCGCTGGCATTGGGCACGCACAGCAAAAATTTTATGGCCCGTGGTATTGTTGATTATAGCTATGGTAAAGCTTTTTTCACCGGATCTGCCGCATACATAACAAGAAGTAATATTACCATTGACCGTACCTCTTATTATACAACCCAACTGATCTACAGTAACCAGGTAGAGATGCCGAACATGTCTGACTACAACTTTCGTGCAGGTTACCGCAGTAAATATTTTATAGCTGAAGCAGTTGCTGACATCAGCACCACTATAGGTGGTTTTGATATCCGCAAAAACGATATGCCTTTCCCAAGCAACAGGATGAATATGAGCAGTGTGGGATTGAATTTACGATACAGGATAAAATCCATTGAAGCGCTGGAGTTTACAGCCGGTGACGATTATGTGGTTGCAGGCAGAAATGCAGGCCAGAGCAACATGATCCATGGTGGCGTTAGCTACATATTCGGACTTTCAAAAGCAAAATCAAAAGAACAAGTAGGTTATAAAAATTAAGAAGATGAAAAAATACATACTTTATATAACCGCTGCAATGCTTGCGGTTACGTCATGTAAAAAGGAAATTGTAGATCGCACTACACAATACCCTGCGCTTGCACCTGCAAATGAGGACCTGAATGCTGATACCTGGAAACCTGTATTAATTACCGATCCAACTGTGTTTACCGTTGCTGCACCCGATGCAATTACATCGCCGGCTTATGTGGCCGACCTGAACGAGATCAAAGGATACCAGCGCAGCCTCAACAGCGATCAGAAAGCGATAATTAAATACTGGAGTGCCGGTGCCGTATTGCGTTGGAACGAAATTATGCGCGACCTGGTGGCCAAACATAACGTAGCTCCTTATCAGAACCTGGACGGCACTTATCCTGCGCCAAGCTCAACCAATCCATTTGCTTATCCGCAGTTCCCGTTTTCAAACCCGCCGTATGCAGCACGTGCTTATGCTTACGTAAGCGCTGCGGAGTATGACGCGTTAATAGCTGCTTATCACTTTAAAAAGCAATACAACAGGTCGGCACCTTATGTAAACGACCCAACCATACAGGCATTGGTCCCGAAATCAACCCTGCCATCGTACCCAAGCGAAGATGCGGTGGTATCTGGTGCGGCTGTTGAAATGATGAAGCTGCTGTTCCCAACCGAGATAGATTATATCGAACAAAAGGCCGCTGAACAAAAGGTATATCGTATTATGGCAGGCGCCAATGTAAGGGGTGAGCTTGATGCCGGAGAATCATTGGGCAAGCAGGTGGCAGACGTATTTGCTGCGCGTGCCCGTACAGATAAAGCCGGCGCTGCGATTGGTACACCAACTTACTGGGCGCAATTGGCAACACAAACCGCTGCTACAGGACAAACGCCATGGATAAGTCTTGAAATACCAAAACGGCCCCCAATGCTGCCTTTATTTACCAAGGTGCGCCCGTTCTTGTTTGATACACTTACCGTGGTTGCGCTCAGGCCAGGTCCGCCAAATTCAACCAGCTCGGCTGAATTTAAAACGGAAACAGCTGAAGTACTATATTACAGTCAACACGCTACGCGCGCCAACCAGGCTTTGGTTGCATTCTGGGCCGATGGTATTGGTACCTATACACCGCCGGGCCATTGGAACGCTATTGCTGCAGATGAGTTTGTAAAGCAAAATTACAGCGAGGTACGTTGGGCGCGAAATTTCGCCCTGCTGAACATGGCCGAGATGGATGCCGCTATCGTATGCTGGGATACCAAATACGCTTATTTTAATCCGCGGCCTACTCAGGTAAATGATGCGATCAAAACTTTAACCGGGATACCTAATTTTCCTTCATACAGTTCGGGCCATTCAAACTTTAGCGGTGCAGCTGCTACCATATTAACTTATTTGCTGCCAGACAGGGGTACCAAGTTTACCGATATGGCCAACCAGGCGGCGCTATCAAGATTAGTAGGAGCAATACATACCCGGCAGGATATAAACGTAGGCCTTACAACCGGTAATGAAGTAGGGCAGTATGCAGTGAACAGGGCCAAAGCTGATGGTGCAGATTCGGGTAATTAAATAAAAAAGAGATGCTACTAATCAATAATAAAATACATTATACACTGCGCTTTGCTTCGGCAATGTGCTTTATAGGGCATGGAGCGTTTGGTATCATTACCAAAAAAATATGGCTGAACTACTTTGCCGTTTTTGGCATCGGTTCTACCATGGGCTATCACCTGATGCCATGGCTGGGCGCAGTTGACATCCTGTTGGGATTATCCCTGCTCTTTTACCCTACAAGGGCTGTTGTGCTTTGGCTGGTAATATGGGGTGCTGTTACCGCCTTATGTCGTCCATTATCCGGTGAACCGTTTGCCGAGTTTATTGAGCGCGCAGGTAATTACGGAGCGCCTTTAACTTTATTAATATTATGCGGTATCGGTAGCAAAAATATCAAAGGATTATTTGCGCGCATCAATCCCGATATGCTTATTAATGAAAAAACATTGGCTGTAGCAACTACCTGTTTAAGAGTAGTGGTGTTTCTTTTACTAGCCGGGCATGGATGGCTTAACATGGGCGAAAAGAAAGGGCTGCTTGGTCAGTATGCCTCAATTGGTTTTTCGAACCCGGTGCAGGTTGCGCATATCGCGGGGATATTCGAGATCGCTGCCGCAGCTATGGTGTTGATCAAACCATTACGCCCGGTATTGATCGCCTTGCTGGTATGGAAAATAGGCACCGAACTTTTCTATCCGCATTGGGAGCTATTTGAATGGATAGAACGCGGCGGCAGCTATGGTTCTATCCTGGCCCTGTGGTTTATCCTGCCCAAAACTTCATTGCAAAAACATAATACACATTCACTAACAACTTAATAAATCAACAAACAATCAACTCTCATCAATCATCTCACAAACATTAAAAAATTATGAAATCACTCTACAAATTATTTTCCGTTGCAATTCTTTGTTTTCTATTAAATAATACTGACGTATTCGCACAAGGCTGCGTGGCTATCCGCAGTACAGGGGGCTTATGCACCATGGATGAACATCCCGACAGCTTAACTAAAAAAGGGGAATGGCTGTTTAACAGCAACACCCGCTATTATAAATCATTCAGGCACTTTGTTGGCAAACAGGAACAGTTTTATCGTATCGACTCGTTGCACAATAACGTGATAAATAAAGTAGTTACCCAGGACTTTACATTCACACGGGTATTTAATGATCGCTGGTCACTGGCTCTGGATGTACCTTACGCCGATAACAGCCGGTCACAATTAAATACAACAGGTGGCGAGCGTTTCAGCACACACACCTTTGGGTTGGGTGATATGCGTATTACTGGCTATTACTGGTTGTTTAATCCTGCCACAGCCCGTAACGGAAACTTACAGGTTGGTTTGGGTGCAAAATTTGCAACCGGTGCTTATAACCTGCAAGACTACTTTTTACAAGCGAATGGTACAAAAATATTGGGCCCGGTTGACCAGTCGATACAATTAGGCGATGGCGGCACAGGTGTTAGCCTGGAATTAAATGGCTATTATAATTTTTCGAAAACCTTTGGGTTTTACGGTAACTTCTTTTACCTGGCAAGCCCAAGAGATGTAAACGGTACACCTACTTCGGCTACTGCGCCTAATGCAACTAAAATTGCTATTACCAGCGACGTGGAAAGCGTACCCGATCAAATGCTGATCAGGGCCGGCGCAAGCTTATCTGTTAAAAAATTCGACTTTTCATTGGGCTTCCGCGATGACGCTTTGCCTGTGCATGACCTGTTCGGGAAAAGTGATGGTTTCAGAAGGCCGGGCTATATCTTAGCAATTGAGCCGGGAGTAACCTACCGTTTTGGAAACTTCGCACTTTATGGATTTGTACCGATCGCTGTTATCCGCGACCGTACACAAAGCGTACCTGATATCAGGCAAACTGCATTAACCGGTGTATATACCCACGGTGATGCCGCTTTTGCTGATTACGTGGTAAACATTGGACTTACCTATAAATTTTAACTTGAGTATATTTTTATTTGATTAATTCGATTTAGTTGAAGCCGGGCGTGAGATACCCGGCTTTTTTGTGGACTCACCCCGACGACGCTACGCTGGTCGACCCTCTCTGCTGCGCAAAGAGGGTGAAGAAAAAAGATGAAGAAATAAATAAAATAACCCTCTTTACGGCCTGCCGTAGAGAGGGTGGTCGAGCGGAGCGATGACCGGGTGAGTCAAATCTGAGTTAATTTGAATATAAATTCACGCTCTCACTAAAACTTTATAGTTTTATATGATGAATACACCCGAAGAAAATTTTGCAGCGCTGGGGCTTAATTTACCGCCTGCGCCAAAGCCGCTTGGCGTTTATAAACCCTGTTTGATAGATGGAAAATACCTGTATGTATCAGGGCACGGTACGGTAAAGGATGATAAAAGCCTGATCATTGGCCGTATTGGCGAAACCATTAATATGGAGGATGGCAAACTGGCCGCGCGGCAGGTAGGGTTAGCCATTTTATCCACCATCAAAACAAATTTGGGGAGCCTGGATAAAGTGAAGCGCGTGATCAAAGTATTAGGCATGGTAAACTGTACACCTGATTTTGAGAAGCATCCTTTTATCATCAACGGCTGCAGCGAATTGTTTGCCAAAGTATGGGGTGAGGATAATGGTATAGGTGTACGCAGTGCGGTAGGGATGGGCTCGTTGCCCGATAATATCCCGGTGGAGATAGAGGCGTTGTTTGAATTGGTTTAGTTCAGTTTTGAGTTTTAAGTAGTGAGTTTTGAGTTTTTTATATAATGCAGGATTTCAAGAAATTATTGGTTTGGCAAAAGGCGATAAGTCTAATTACAGTTACGTATCAAATTGCTTCGACATTTCCATCCGATGAAAAATATATATTGACCAGTCAAATTAAACGTGCGGTATTATCGATATCAAATAATATAGCCGAGGGTTGTGGGAGATTTACAAAAAATGACTTTGTACATTTTCTCCAAATGTCGTTAGGATCTACTAATGAAGTTGAAAATTGTATTTTGGTATGCAGGGAGCTTGGATATTTAAATGATTCATCATTTCAAACCTTAAATGAACAAAATACCGAGATTCGTAAAATGTTGATCGCTCTGATTGAAAAAATCAGGAGAGAGAAATAGTTACTAAGTACTCAAAACTCAAAACCTAATACTCATGACTCAAGGGGCTTGGTACATTATTAAGGATATCGATAAATTAGACACCCCGGCGCTCGTCATCTATCCTGATAGGGTAAAGGAAAATATCCGCATCCTCAAAAGCATTATCGATGATGTGGCCCGTTTGCGCCCTCATGTAAAGACGCATAAGAGCAAGGATGCTGCATTATTGATGCTGGATGCGGGTATCACCAAGTTTAAGTGTGCCACTATTGCCGAAGCAGAGATGCTGGGGATGAGTAAGGCGCCCGATGTTTTGCTGGCTTATCAGCCTGTTGGGCCAAAATTGGACAGGTTGATCAAATTGATCAACGCCTATCCTGACACCAAATATTCCTGCCTGGTTGATAATGGCGTAGCTGCTAAAAATATATCGGATGCCGCTTTACACCATCAAATTCAAATACCTGTTTATATCGACCTGAACGTTGGGATGAACCGTACCGGTGTTGCGCCGGGTTTGGAAGCATTTCAATTGTATGTGGATTGCGATTTGTTGAAAGGGATAACCCCAGTTGGCTTGCATGCTTATGATGGGCATATTCACGATACAGACCTTGAAATCCGCACAAAAAAATGCAATGAGGCTTTTGAACTGGCGAGAAAGCTACAGGAAGTCATTACACAAAAAGGATATCCCGAACCAATTATTGTTGCAGGTGGTTCGCCTACCTTTCCGATTCATGCGAAAAGGGCAGTAGTAGAATGCAGTCCGGGTACTTTTATTTATTGGGACAGGGGCTATAGCTTAACCTGTGTCGAGCAGCCATTTTTAACTGCTGCGCTGGTGTTATCGCGTGTGATCTCGTTACCCGATCAAACAAAATTGTGTTTGGATGTGGGCCACAAATCAATATCCGCAGAAAATGAACTGGCAAAACGTATCTATTTCCTGAATGCACCACAATTAGTGATGATTGGCCAGAGTGAAGAGCATTTGGTGGTTGATGCCGGTAAAGATCATCAGTATAAAGTAGGGGATGTTTTGTATGGCCTGCCTTATCATATTTGTCCTACGGTTGCTTTATATGAGCGTGCTATCACGATAGAAAATAATAAGATCAGCGGGGAGTGGCGGAATATAGCGAGAGATAGGAAAATAAATATTTAAAGTTGATTAGGTTGAATAGGTTGATTTTTGAAATTTACTTTTACCCGCTTAATTAACCACTCACTTAATCAACCTAATTTAACTCAATCAACTAAAGGAATATGTTCACCATAGACGCACACCTGGATTTAAGCATGAACGCGCTGGAATGGAACCGCGACCTGCGAAAACCCATATCCGAACTCAACGCCCGCGAAAAAGGCCTGACCGATAAACCTGACCGCGGCAAAGGCGTGGTATCCCTGCCAGAATTGCGTAAAGGTAATATCGGGTTGGTAGTTGCCACGCAGATAGGCAGGTATGTTGCGCCGGATAATCCTTTGCCAGGTTGGCACTCGCCGGAACAAGCGTGGGCGCAAACGCAGGGGCAGATGGCCTGGTACAAGGCGATGGAAGAGGACGGAGAAATGGTACAGATCACTGACCTGACATCTCTCGAAATGCATCTGGAGCTTTGGAAAGATGGAAATACGGAACATAAACCGGTAGGCTATATATTGAGTCTCGAAGGTGCTGATTCCATCGTCACCATAAAACATCTGGAACGTGCCTATCAATACGGGTTGAGAGCTATCGGCCCGGCGCACTACGGCCCGGGCAGATATGCCAGTGGCACGGATGCCACAGGTAAAATGGGCAGCCAGGGGCTTGAATTATTGAAGGAAATTGAACGGCTGAATATTATACTGGATGCCACGCACTTATGTGACGATGCCTTTTGGCAGGCAATGGACAATTTTAACGGGCACGTTTGGGCCAGTCATAATAATTGCCGCGCTTTGGTTGATCATAACCGGCAATTCAGTGATGAGATGATAAAAGAACTTGTTGGTCGTGGCGCGGTTATCGGCGCGGCATTGGATGCATGGATGATGGTGCCGGGCTGGGTGAGGGGCGAATCGACACCAAAAAGTATGAACTGTAATTTGGATGTGATGATAGACCATGTGGATCATATTTGCCAGCTCGCCGGAAATACTTTGCATGTGGGTATAGGCTCTGATTTGGATGGCGCTTTCGGGCGCGAGCAATGCCCTTATGACCTGGAAACGATTGCCGATCTGCAAAAAATACCTGCGCTATTAAGTAAGCGCGGATATAAAGAACCCGATATACAAAACATGATGCACGGTAATTGGTTAAGGTTCTTGAGAAATGCGTGGAAATAAAAAATATGAACGAAGAGCAAACGAGATTAAAAGACAGTAGCTGGAAAAAATGGGGTCCTTATATAAGCGACCGCCAGTGGGGAACTGTGCGGGAGGATTATAGCGCTAACGGCGATGCCTGGAATTATATCACCCACGATATGGCACGCAGCAAAGCTTACCGCTGGAGTGAGGAGGGGATAGCCGGGATTTGTGACGATCAGCAATATCTCTGTTTCGCGGTTGCTTTGTGGAATAAGAAAGACCCGATCCTGAAAGAACGCTACTTCGGATTAAGCAATCCCGAAGGTAACCACGGCGAGGATGTGAAGGAACTATACTATTATCTCGATAATACGCCCACTCATTCCTACATGAAAACCCTGTACAAATATCCGCAGCAGGAATACCCTTACGAATGGTTATTGGATGAGAATAAAAGGCGGTCGAGAAATGATATGGAGTTTGAGATGATCGACACCGGGATACTGGATAATGATGACTATTTTGATGTATTTACCGAGTATGCAAAAAACTCGGCCGAAGATATACTGATAAAGATCACCGTTTGCAATCGCGGTAGCCAGGACGCGGCGCTAAATGTATTGCCTACTGTTTGGTTCCGCAATACCTGGGCCTGGGGCAATGATGATTACAAACCCGAACTTTCTGACGATACACATGGCGTGATCAATATTTTCCATAATGAGACAGGTCAGTTTTGGCTGAAGACCGAAGGCGAGCCCGAATTGCTTTTTTGCGATAATGAAACCAATACCAAACGGCTTTACAATTACGATGATGGCAAGTCCTATTATAAAGATGGCATCAACGATCATTTGATCCACGGGGCTGATACTGTCAACCCAAAAAAAACCGGCACTAAGGCGGCTGCCAATTATGATATCACCGTACCCGCTAAACAAAGCGTTACCCTGCGCCTGCGGCTTACCAAGGATGCGGAAAATACCTTTGCCGATTTTGATGATGTATTTAAAGCCCGGCAAACTGAGGCTGATGAATTTTATAACGATATTAACGGCCATATTGAAGATGCGGATCATAGAATGATACAGCGCCAGGCTTTTGCCGGGATGCTGTGGAGCAAGCAGTTTTATCATTACGACATCCATCATTGGCTAAATGGCGATCCCGCCCAGCCAAAACCACCTGCAGAAAGGCTCAATGGCCGCAATTCTAAATGGATGCACTTAAATACCCGCGATATAATCTCGATGCCCGATAAATGGGAATACCCCTGGTTTGCATCCTGGGACCTGGCTTTTCATTGTTTGCCGCTGGCTACGGTGGATATCAATTTCGCCAAGAAACAGTTGCTATTGCTGACACGGGATTGGTATATGCACCCTAACGGGCAATTGCCGGCCTATGAATGGGATTTTGGTGATACCAACCCGCCGGTGCTTGCCATGGCCACGTGGACGATCTATAAAAAAGACAAAGACGCTAACAACGGGAAAGGAGATACAATGTTCCTGGAACGGATATTTCATAAACTGATGCTCAACTTTACCTGGTGGGTAAACCGTAAGGATGAACAGGGGAATAATATTTTTGAAGGCGGCTTTTTGGGGCTGGATAATATTGGCGTATTTGATCGTAACACGCAATTGCCATCCGGGCAGCACCTGGAGCAGGCGGATGGCACCAGTTGGATGGCCATGTATTCGCTTAATTTAATGCATATCGCGGCGGAATTGAATAGTTACAACCCAGCCTATGCCGATATCGCCTCCAAATTTTTTGAGCACTTTATTTACATCGTTGGGGCGATGGATAATCTCGGGCACAACCAGGAAGGCCTTTGGGACGAAGAAGATGGCTTTTTTTATGATCAGCTGCGCTCGCCGGATAATAGTGTCCAAAAGATGAAGATGAGAAGCGTTGTAGGGTTGATCCCCTTGTTTGCAACGGCAGTACTGGATGACAGCGATATTACCGACAGCCCCATATTTAAGGACCGGATGAAATGGTTTGCCGATAACCGACCCGACCTGGCTGCGCTGGTAACCAACTGGAACGAAAAGAATGCACAGGGTAAACATTTGCTGAGTTTGGTAAGGCGGCACCGCATGAAATCGCTGCTGAAATATATGCTGGATGAGAATGAATTTTTGAGTGATTATGGAATCCGGGCAGTTTCTAAATATCATTTAAACAATCCATACAATGTGGTGGTTGATGGCCACCAGTTTAGCGTTAAATACACTCCCGCCGAAAGCGACAGCGGCTTATTTGGGGGAAACAGCAACTGGCGGGGCCCGATATGGATACAGATGAACTATTTGATCATTGATAGCCTGCACCGTTTTCACCAGTATTATGGGGACGATTTTAAAGTGGAATGCCCAACCAATTCGGGCAATTATATGAACCTGAAAGAAATTTCTGATGACTTGTATATGAGGCTGTTAAAAATATTTATGCGTGATGGCAACGGCAGGCGTGCGGTGTATGGTGATTATAAAAAGCTGCAAACCGACCCTGAGTTTAAGGATTATATCCTGTTTTACGAATATTTTGATGGGGATAACGGGCGCGGCGTAGGAGCATCGCATCAAACTGGATGGACGGGGTTGATAGCCAACTGCTTGCTTTGATTTTAGATAATTATGATATCTAAAAAAAATATTTTTCAATTATTAATACAGATCAATAGTTATATTTACTTATTGACTAACTTTAAATAATGAATTCTAAGATCACTGCGATTGGCGTTTACGTCCCCTCAAAAAGAATTACCAACGAATATTTCGAACAATTCATAGAAACTAATAATGAATGGATCATATCGCGTACCGGCATAAAAGAGCGACGTTTTTCTGAGCCGGATGAATTTACCAGCGATATGTGCGTAAGCGCGGTGAAAAATTTATTGGCCGAAAATCCCGGTGTTAATTTAGATGGTGTCGACTTTATTTTGGTAGGCACAACCACTGCCGACCAGGTGATGCCGAGCATGGCCAGCCAGGTACAAAATGCCTTTAGTATTCCCAATTGCGGATGTTTGGATATTATGGCTGCCTGTGCGGGTTTTGTATATGGTATTGTGCTGGCGAAAGGAATGATCTCCGCCGGCACACACAAAAAAATATTGGTATTAGGAGCTGAAACCTTATCAAAATTCACTGATTATACCGACCGCACCTCCTGTATATTGTTTGGCGATGGTGCTGGTGTAGCATTGATCGAAGGTTCTGATCAGCCTAAAATATTAAATGCTATCACCGGTACAGACGGCAGCCATGGCAAAGACCTGTACCTTTCTCAGCATAACTCGATAGTTAACGGCGAACAGATAGACCCTAATGGAAAGATACATCAAAACGGCAAAGCGGTATTTAAATGGGCCATTCAAACCATTACCAATAAGGTTGGAGAATTGCTTGCTAAAAATTCATTAAAGCTGGAGGACCTGGATTGGGTTATATTGCATAGCGCCAATTTAAGGATCATTGAAGCCGTTGCAACGGAAATTAATTACCCGATGGACAAAATGCTGACCAGCATTGAATTTTATGGTAACACATCTTCCGCCTCGATACCCCTTGCCTGGGACCTGGCATCTAAAGCGGGTAAAATAAAACCGGGGAATAAGATATTGCTTTTAGGGTTTGGCGGTGGCCTAACTTATGCGGGTATCATTGTCGAGGTTTGATACTTACAATTAACTGCCAATATAAGCCTGCACAAATTCATCGTTGCTGATGGCATTGATAATATCAGTGATGATCAGGTATTCTGTTGAGTTATGATCAATTGACTCCGCATATTCATCCAGGTTTTGAGAATAGGTTATCGCTTCCTGTTCATCCTCAAATTTTATGATCACCGAATCATTTATCTCCGAATCGAAACCACCTGGGGGGCGGGGGATATCATATTTTTCAAGTTCGGTAAAAGTAAGTTCAGATGGACCGGTGGATGATATATCTATTCGTAACATTTTTTTATTAATAGTTAGTAATTTATAATGTGTCTTTAACAATTTACTTGTAAAGGGGTTTTAAAAACCTCAAAGATGTTTAAAGAGCGGTAAGAGTTCAGGAGTAGGGTTGAAGGATAACGCAGGGCTATTAGGTGGTTAAACTTCAACCCCTCCCTATTAATTAATTTACTTTACAAGCGCGGCATTAACCGGTGGAAATGCTGCAGTATGCTGCTCTATGTAGCCATAAAACGCGATGGGACTTTTGTTGGTAAATGCCACTGTTAAGGTAGCATATCCTTCCTTTGAAATATCCATATTGATCTTTTTTATGTCGCTAAGATCCCTGGCACATTTTTCTTCGGGTTTAATATGGATAACCCAACCGCCATTTTTGCCAGCTTCCATATTGTAAGCAAAATGAGTACAGGTGATGCCAGCATCCCGTGCTTTAACGGGTGTCATCGGTGATTTACCCACATCCGGCAAATACATAATTACTGTATCCTTTGCAACGTCCAGATCGCCACCCTGGTTCAATGCCCTGCTTCCACCTTTTTGCGAAATTTGCTTGGTTGCCTTAAAGGTATATCGTCCGCTGTTAACCAGCTCTTTTACTTCGGCAGCCTTTTTAGCTTCATCATCTCTTAATGATCCTTGCGCGCTAACTGTGTTTACCCCAAATATGACCAGGGCAAATGCAAGAAATTTACTTAAGCTTTTCATATTTACAGATTTAAATGCATTTATTAACTAATAATTAATCAAACACCGTACCATAGTGTTATTTTTTTAATAAAAATTATCAAAAAGAAAAGCCCCGGTATGGCCGGGACTTTCAATGTAGTTTATAGGGTACAAATATTGACCTATATGGGGACCTTCGCTATAACGGTTGTTATACTTTACTTCAAAATTCCGTCGAAAGTGATCACATCACGGTTGGTGCTATTTACCGTTAGGGTACCATACCCATCGGAAGAAATAAATAACATCAGGCTGTTTGTGTCTTTTACATCGGTTGGCTTAATATTGATCTCCCAACCGCCTTTTTTCTTTTCTTTTGCTGTGTAGCTAAATTTTGTCGAAGTAAATTTAACGCCGCCGTCAGTTGGGTTATAGGGTATATCAAAATAAGCCTGGCCAAAATAGGGCAAAAAGGCAACTATGGTATCTTTGGTAACCCGCAGGTCGTACTCTGATGTAAGTGCATGGCCACCCCCGCGTTGCGGCAGCACATAATTGGCCAAAAAGGTATAAGTCCGGTTATTGATGCTGTTTTTTATGGCCGCTTCTTTGGCTGCCTTTTTATCTTTTCTTGCAGTTTGCGCATTCGCGCCGCTTAATCCGGCGCTAACTATTAGCACCAGGATGAATATCTTTCTCAAAGTTTTCATAATATAGCTATGATGAATAACGAAGGCGTATTCCATAAAATTACGTGATATTTATTTCAATAAAAAAAGCCCCAATTTGTTTGGGGCTTTTTTGTCTATATGTGATTCTTTATCAGATCAAACTAACGCTGCGGTTTACAAACTCGGTCAGGTCGGCGCCGGTTAGCAAGCCTTGCGAAAGTAAAGCAAGGTCAAATGCCTGGCGTGCCAGCTGGCTTTGCTCTTCCTCATTCTCGTCATTCAATATACGGGTGATCAGTTTGTGATTAGCGTTAACCACTACTTTGTAATTATCGGGCATGTTGCCATAAAATCCCATTCCGCCACCCATTGCGGCCATTTCTTTCATGCGGCGCATAAACTCGTCCATGGTAACAGTTACAGGTAATTCTTCCGGGTTAAGGCTTTCCAATTCTACCTTGTAAGCAGGGCGGTTAATGGCCTTATCAAAAATGGTTTTCACTTTTGTTGATTCTTCCTCGGTTAAAATATGTGCCGGGGCATCCTCTTTTTTGATCAGTTTATCAGCAACATCAGAGTCCACACGTTTCATCGATGTTTTCTCAAGTTTTTGCTCCAGGCTGCTCACAAAGTGATTATCGATAGGCGAGTTCATCAGCAACACATCATAACCCTT
>Ga0206976_1225_pt1 | contig 15454 bp, 16 predicted proteins | sample Alteio_BWOrgHeat_82_FD_152926 | JGI IMG/M metagenome (GOLD analysis project Ga0206976, IMG submission 152926) | Enriched cells from forest soil in Barre Woods Harvard Forest LTER site, Petersham, Massachusetts, United States -... | ecosystem: Environmental > Terrestrial > Soil > Temperate forest >... | reverse complement strand
GGGAATTTTACTCGCCAAAATATGATCACCCGGAGAATAGCATCAAACAAAAAGATCTGAGATCAACCATTTTCTGGAAACCCGAATTGCTGACAGATAAAGACGGCAATGCTTCATTTGAATATTATAATGCCGATGGGAAGGGCACATACCGTTTGGTTATCGAAGGGATTGACAACGCCGGGAATATTGGCAGGCAGGTGTACAGGTATAAAGTAGAATAAGGGAACGGCACCTATTACTTCTTCTTATGTGCTTAAATGCCGGGTAAATTATCCAAACTATTGTTAATGTAGTTATCCATCAGGTCATATTGGAGGCTATACCAGCTTGTAATATAACTCGCTTCGGTATTCAGATCCTGCGAGATGCTTGTCGCCCAAGCAACCCGTTCACGGGTAAAGGCGTTCGTATTCACAAGGATTTTCCGGTAGGCTTCAATTCTTGCAGCTACCGTGCTTTTACTTAGCTGGTTGTTTTTAAGTGCATTCCATCTTGTTTGTAATAACTGCCTGAAATTACCGGGATTTAAATTAATCAGCCTATAAAACAACATATTATTGCCGGGGCCAAATACGTGGTTCAATAAATATCGTCCATCATAATCCCTGCCTAAAGTGCCGTCCAGGTCCCATACAGAATAGAAAAAGGTGCTATCCTTTTTGTAAGAATAAAAGCTCATGTAAAAATTTTTTGATTCATTATCGGTAGCTTCCAGTATGTTCATGAACAGGTAGTAATCTACCATATTACTCAGATTTACTTTTTTAGCGATCTGTTTTGTGAACTGATCATTGGTAGATGAGCTTACAAAGTTGGCTATATTATACAGGTATTGCCAGTTAGGCGCAGGGGTATCGCCAATGTCCGGGTATTCAAGCTCCCATCCGCCCCAGGTTTCGCTGGTATTATCAAAGGGTGTTACTGCTGCAAACTGGGTTTGTGGGCTTAAATCAGTAGCCTTATACATATTGCCATCGCTTTTTTTGATTTGCAACTGTTTGCGATCGAGCTTTTCAGTCAAACAATAAACACCGTTGTATTTATTATTTAAAAAAACCTCGGCCATATATCCCCTGGTGCCGTTTAATGCAGTTGGTTCACTTGCCAAATAAGGTACATTATTCATGCTGTTCCATACGTCTGTACAAACCCGGTTGCGCATCCTGGCCTGGTCAATATACATGGCATCCAGTATCCAGCTATTGTCGGTCCTTAATCCTAAAAGCGATACATCGCTGTCGTTACCCAGCGTATCAACCAGGTGCACCAGGTATGATTTTTTAGGGTAGGTGCGTGAAATATTCCCACGTATACTGATCATGATCTTCGAAGAGATTTTTAATTGGCTGTTCTGCGCCTGGAAGTCCGGGTCAATAAGATTAAAATTGGCGCTAACCTGGTCGTCGGCTATTAGCTGGTTTGCGCTCAATTCTACAATAGGTAAACCGGTAATGATCAGTGTATAGCTCAATGCGTTTTTTAATTTATCAACCGCCTGGATCTTTACCTGTTGATTGGTTGTCAATGCATAATTTGTAACAGCGCCATTCACTGCGCTTATATTATCGAGTGAAAGCGAGATGAATTTTGACGTATCGAAGTTCACCGTATAATTATTAAGAGAGCTACCTGAAGATACCGGGAAATAAAATGTATTTGTAGCTGAATCAAGGCCGCAACTAGCGCCATTGATCTCTAAATTTGTTAATTGCGCAGACGTTGCAATAGTGGTCTTTGTTTTAGTGGTAACGACTGTAAGCTGGTTCTCTTTTTTGCAGGCGACAATGAAAAGAGCAAAAAAAATGATATAAAGCTTTTTCATGAGTGGGGTATCAGGCTTATAGTTAGCGTTATTTTAAACATAAAGTTATAAATATTGGGATATTAAAAGGGAGTAATATTTTTTGGTAGCAGTATTTATATCTTTATAGACCAATCTTGAACAGATAAAAACCATGAGCATCGGATCTAAACGTAAGGAAATTGACGAAGCATTGGATATTTACCGTAAGCGGTTAGATACCATCCCCGATGACTTATTTACGGTTACGCCACCGGGAGGTGGATGGTCATACGCCGAAGTGTATTCCCATATTATGCAGGCCACACTCGGTTCGGCCATTGCACTCGAAAAATCCACTCTTAGCAATTGCAAGCCTACTAAAAAAGGCCGCACACTGATAGGTTTATTCGTGCTTTCATTTGGCAGGTTCCCGCCTATCCGCGTAAAGGTGCCTGAAAAGGTTGCCGCTAAAATACCAGCCACCAAAATCAGCAAAGAAGAGGCTAAAAACTTACTGATCAAATGCCGAAAACGCATAGATGATGTGGTTCCGCTTATCCATGATGCATCGCCGCATGGCAAAATTAAGCATCCGCGTATGGGTATGCTCAACGCCAGGCAATGGCTCGACTTTATCCTCATCCATTCAAAACATCATATCAAACAATTGGACCGGATTGAAAAAAAGTTTCAATCCCAATGAAACCTTTTACATTTAACAGAGTCTTAACATTCAGATAATTTGAATTACCGACATTTGTTAAATAACTCAGTATGAATTTCGAATACACATATCTGGTTGTAGTAGGGTTACTTTTATTAGTGGGTATGTTCTACGTCAGCCCTTATGAATTGAAAGTTAATGAAGACGAAGAAGAAGAATAGTCTTTATTTAACATCTTCTAAATCATTCTCCGGCAAAAATTACCGGCAGGCAAATTATCCCCCCAAATTTAATGGCAAAACGCGAAGTTGATATCGTAGTAATATCCGATGTGCATTTAGGTACCTATGGTTGCCATGCCAAAGAACTCCTTAAATATTTAAAAAGCATTAAGCCAGAAATGCTGATCCTGAACGGCGATATCATTGATATCTGGCAGTTCAGCAAATCGTACTGGCCCGAGGCGCACATGAAAGTGGTGCGCCGTATCCTGAAGTTTGTTACCGAGGGTATCCCTGTTTATTACTTAACCGGCAACCACGACGAGATGCTGCGCAAATTCGCCGACTTTAGCATGGGCTCTTTTATACTGCGCAACAGGATAGTTTTAAAGGTAGACGGCAAAAAAGCCTGGATATTTCATGGTGATGTATTTGATGTAACCATGCAGCATTCCAAATGGCTGGCCAAACTGGGCGCTGTGGGTTATGATACATTGATCCTGCTCAACAGCTTTACCAACTGGCTTTTAACGGCGATGGGTCGTGAGAAAATGAGCTTTTCGCAAAAAGTAAAAGCAAAGTTTAAGGACGCGGTAAAATTTATCAACCAGTTTGAGCAAACCGCCGCCGACCTGGCTGTTGAAAAGGATTATCAATATGTAATATGCGGCCATATCCATCATGCCGAAATAAGGGAGATAAAGGCAAGCGATAACCCCGGCTCTGTGCTCTATTTGAACTCGGGCGATTGGGTGGAAAGCCTTACCGCGCTTGAATACAATAATAAAACCTGGACCATATTTAAATATAACCCCGCCGACTTCAACAGCGATACCGACGAAGAAGATAAAACCGATACCGAGGACCTGGACGCAAAAATGGATGTAAGGAACCTGCTGGAGCGTTTCAAACAGGAAACTTATTAGAGCGTTATGAGTTTGGTCTGTGGCGTACGCTATCCTTTAGAATTGCAAAAGTAAAACACTAACCATATGCTGATCATTGACTTATTTATTTTTAATTAGAAATGCATCAGGGGGTTGTCAAATTGCTTAGCGTAAGATTTTTAAGCCATCAATCCGCTTAAAGTGTTTTTTATTTAAAGTCACAATAGGCAACCCATTGACAATGCAAGTGGCAGCGATAAAAATATCCCTGAATTCGATCATCTGATTACTTAGGCGGAGTTGATGATAGATTTGTGCGGCTTTTTGTGCAACGGCATCGGTAAATGGCAAAACAGAAAGGTCTTCCGTTATATTTTTAACATCGGCTTCCTTTTCCTTGTTCGTAGCACCCATATACAATTCATAAAGCGATACCGAGGAAATGAAAAGGTCTGTATTATCGGAAATCTTGTATAACATCGTGCCCAATTTATCTTTAGCACGCAGGTGTTCAATAAATATACCGGTATCAATTACCATTGTTGCGGTTTCAAGTTGTCGAAAGCATTTTTACCTTCTTCTAAAAACCTCAAATCATCCTCTGACCATATAGAGATTTTGACTAGTTTTTCCTTATAGACAGATGGGTTAGTATGGGTATGTTGTTGTATAGTCACACCCAACCCGAGAAGAATCTGTTTTACCAGTGAGCTTTTCTTGTCGGGGATATTGATTGTCAACTTTTCCATTGTGAATCAAATTTACAAAATTTAAAACAAAAACTATATTTATCAACGATATAATGGTGGTCTATTTAGCCTATAGCGCTTTGATGATCCCTTAATTATATAAATTAAGAGGCAGCAGAAAGTTATCTGATCATTTACAAAATGGTGTAGTAACACCGACTCCAGAACAAAAAGTTGGAAGGTTGAAAAGTTGTAATGTTGTATGCGATAAGATTTCGTTTAAGGGCAGTATCTTTTTAACTTACACCCGCATTGTTTGTTGTAATTTGTAAGGTTAACTTATGTAATGTTAAGTAACAGCAACCTTCCAACATTACAACTTTTCAACCTTCCAACAAAAAATGAAGATACTCTACGCCATACAGGGAACCGGCAACGGGCACATTAGCCGCGCGCGGGAGATAGTGCCCCTGTTGCAGCAATATGGCGAGCTCGATCTACTGGTGAGCGGGACCGAAGCAGAAGTTGCCCTGTCGCAGCCGCTTAAATACCGTTTCCATGGGTTTAGTTTTGTGTTTGGCACCAAAGGCGGGGTTGATAAATGGGCCACCTTTAAGTTAATGAAGTTACGCCGCCTCTGGCGTGATATGCACAACCTGCCTTTGGCGCAATATGACCTGATCATTAATGATTTTGAACCTGTGAGCGCCTGGGCCTGCCGCCTGCAAAAAATACCATCAGTATCGCTGAGCCATCAATGCTCTTTTGTTTCGCATAAAACACCGAGGCCGGCAAAGTGGAACGTTGCTGAATGGCTTTTCAAATATTATTCGCCCACCACGCATCATATCGGTTTCCACTTTGAAAAGTATGATGATTTTATTCATACGCCGGTTATCAGGGGCGATATCAGGAAACTTGCTCCCTCAAACCTGGGCCATTATACCGTATATCTGCCAGCCTATGATGATAAAACACTGGTCAAATATTTAAGCCAGGTGAAAGATGTGCAATGGCATATATTTTCAAAACGGCAAAAAACGCCTTACCGGGATAGTAATATCCAGATATTCCCGGTGAATAACGAGGCTTTTAATCAAAGCATGGCAAGCTGCGAAGGGCTGCTTACGGGTGGTGGTTTTGAGGGCCCTGCGGAGGCCTTGTACCTGCAAAAAAAGGTGCTGATGATACCTATGACGGGCCAGTACGAGCAGCAATGTAATGCATTGGCAGCTTCAAAATTAGGTGTGCCTGTTATTCACACTATCGATGAGGATTTTGTTGATCAAATTAGCAGGTGGATAGCAAATGATAAAAAAATACAGGTTGATTTCCCGGATGAAACCGCTGTGATCATTGATAATATGATCAAACGCTATGCAAAACCGGGATCAATTTTAGCTTAAGCAGTTTTTCTGCTAATATTGCCTTCAAATACACAACATGATCAAACTGTTCCGGTCCTTTAACCCTCTTAATATTCTATGGCTGGCAGTTTTATTGTTTATCCTGCGGGCGGGGTATGTATTTCATATTCCCGATAAAACGGAATTTCCATTCATTGAGCTTTTCTCGCGTTTACTCATACCCGTTTCGTATCAGTATGTTATTCCGCCGGTGCTCAATTTGTTTTTGGCGGGAGCAGTGGTTTTCGGCCAGGCCATGCTGCTCAATTATCTCGTTAATCATTATAATTTGTTAGGCCGGTCTACCTTTTTGCCCGCAATTATGTATATAGTGGTTTCAGGACTGTTTGTGCCCTTTTTAATGCTGAGTCCGCCCCTGATATGCAATTTCCTGTTGATATGGATGTTATTTAAGCTGATAGATCTTTATAAAGGCGAGGAAGCAAAATCAATATCTTATGATCTTGGTATGATCGTGGCCATTGGTACTTTAACTTACCTGCCATTTATTTATATGTTCCTGGCTATATGGGCCGCGCTGATCCTTTTCAGGCCATTTAACTGGCGCGAATGGGTTGCCGGCATTATCGGGTTTGTTACTATTTTCTTCTTTTTGGCTGTGTTTTATTACATGAATGACCGTTTGGGTCAATTTTATAATATCTGGCTGCCATTGGCTACCAAATTCCCCGTTCATATCACCATCAACTATTATAATTACCTGGTTTTAATACCGGTGATACTCATCCTGGTGCTCTGTTTCTTTAAACTGCAGCAAAATTTTTTCAAAAGTTATGTGCAAACCCGCAAATCTTTCCAATTATTATTTTTTGTTTTTTTAGTTGGCGGTTTCTCATTCTACGTCCGGTCTGATTTTCACTTAGATCATTTTTTGTTGTGTGCCGTGCCGTTAGCGGTGTTTTTTGCCTATTATTTTTTATATGCCACGGGCCGCTGGTTTTACGAATCGCTCTTTTTTTTGCTGCTCGCCAGCATTATCTACTTCCAGTTTAACACTTTTTAACTTTTACATTCGTTCAAATTTCCGGGGTTATATTAGTTTTGTAACATGAAGTTTGGAGTAGTTATATTTCCGGGTTCTAATTGCGATGAAGATATCATCTGCACATTAGAAAAAGTAACAGGTCGCCCGGTGGCGCGGCTGTGGCACAAGGACCACGATCTGCAGGGCTGTGATTTTGTTGTTTTACCCGGCGGATTTTCGTTTGGCGATTACCTGCGCTCGGGTGCGATAGCTCGTTTTTCGCCTATTATGCAGGAAGTGATCCAGTTTGCTGCCAAAGGCGGGTATGTATGGGGTATATGCAACGGTTTCCAGATATTAGCCGAAGCAGGGCTTGTACCGGGTGCTTTGCTGCACAATGCAAACAGGAAGTTTAACTGCAGCAATATTTACCTGCTGCCGCAAACAAGTAACTCATTGCTTACCTCACAAATAGATCCGCAGCGGGCGTTAAAGATACCGATTGCGCATGGCGAAGGGAACTATTTTGCGGATGCGGATGTTTTAAAATCATTGAATGATAACGACCAGGTGCTATTCAGGTACTGTGATGAGGCCGGTAATATTACCACCGAAAGCAACCCGAACGGTTCTATAGAGAATATTGCAGGGGTTTGTAATGCGGGCCGTAACGTATTCGGCATAATGCCGCATCCGGAACGCGCTGCCGATAGTTTGCTGGCTAACGAGGACGGGCTGGCTATTTTTGAATCTATACTATCATTGGTTAAAGCCTGATGGCCAACCTGGTTATTGATATAGGTAATACTTTAACCAAGGTCGCTGTTTTCAGGCAGGACGAATTACTGCATACAGAGCATTACCCGGTTGTGGAAGCTCAGACACTTTTAAATTTAACTGATCAATACCAAATTAATAAAGCCATTATCTCCTCTGTTAAAAAAGAAGTGGAAAGCTGGCGCGGGCCGCTGAAAGAGAAAGTTGACCTGGAGTATTTTAATGTAGAGATGACCGCCGGTATCCGCAATCAATATAAAACCCCTCAAACACTCGGGCTCGATCGGTTGGCTGCTGTTATAGGAGCCTATAAGCTATATCCTGGTAAGGGCAGCCTGGTAATTGATGCCGGAACCGCCATCACTTATGACTGGATAGATGCCGGGGGGAATTATTTTGGGGGCAGTATATCGCCCGGGCTAAATATGCGTTATAAAGCATTAAATTATTATACGGGGGCTTTGCCTTTAATTAGTGAAGATGCCGGGTTTGATGATACTTACGGAAGCGATACAACAACGGCCATACGATCAGGTGTGCAAAACGGGATCAAATACGAAGTAACCGGCTTTATACAAAGCTACCAGGAAAGCGGGCAGGAACTAAATATTATACTAAGCGGGGGCGACAGCATTTTTTTTGATACTCTACTGAAAAATAGCATCTTTGCCCCCTATATAAAAAATGAGCCCTATTTGGTTCTTAAAGGATTAAACGCAGCTATACAAAACAATAATGATTAAATATACAAGGCTCTTTATTACATTTTTACTTGCTGTTGCTGCATTTGGAGCAAAAGCGCAATCTACTGCAACTACAAGTTCTCCGTATTCACGTTATGGTTTGGGCCTTATGGACGATCAGTTACTGCCGCAAAATATTGGTATGGGAGGCTTATCTGCTGCTGTAAACACTATAAGCGGGTTTAACAGTATCAATATCGTCAACCCGGCTTCATACGGCAAGATAAATTTTACCACTATTGATGCCGGTATCTACACTAATGTAAATACACTGAGTAATAATATTAGCGGTGTTAAAACCAATGAAACCAATACAAATACCAGGTTTAGCCATATTACATTTGCTATCCCGGTTAATAAACATTCGGCGCTTAGCTTTGGCCTTGTACCATATAGTGAATTGGGTTATAATTACAAAACAACAAAAACAGGCCTGGGTTCTGGGTCACCGGCTGATACTAACGTAACTAACTATATTTATTCGGGCGATGGGGGCTTGTCAAAAGCTTATTTAGGGTATGGCTTCGGCATAGGTAAACACTTGCTGATTGGCGCCAATATCTCTTATATATTCGGTAACTTAGAACAGGATCAATCTACTGAAGTACCCGGACTGTACGGAACATTGGACTCGAGGATTTCGCAACAAAACCACGTAGGCGGTATAAATTATGATTACGGCGCGCAATATTCTATCGATTTTTCGGAAACCAAACACCTGATATTAGGATATTCGGCTTCGGCAAGTTCAAGGCTCAATGTGCAAAATAGCTTAGTGGTAAGTCAATATTTTTATGATTCAAATGGCAATCAAAACCCTGCTTCAGATACTTTGGTCAATAACCAATCGCCAAACGGAAAGATCCAGCTCCCACAGATCAACCACTTTGGTATCACCTTTGTAAAGGAAGGCAATTTTATGATCGGGGCCCAATATACCACCGGGAAATGGTCTAACCTTACTATCGCAGGGGTTAACCAGGGTTTGCAGGACAGCAAAACGTTTAACCTGGGCGGGCAGTTCACTCCTAATCAAAATTCTTTAAGCAATTACCTGGCGTTGTTGGACTATCGTTTAGGGATAATATATGAAGATACTTACATCAATGTGGGCGGTGTAACTATTAAAAGATACGCTGCTACCCTTGGTTTGGGTATCCCGTTACCGCATGACCGCGCTTCGCTGGCCTTCTATAAGATCAATTTCTCGGCTGAGATAGGTAAGCAGGGAACGCAGGCAAATGGCCTGGTGCAGGAAAACTATGTAAACTTTCATTTAGGTTTTACGCTTAACGACAAATGGTTCCAGCGTTACAGGTATGAATAAGCCCGGATATGAAAACGGCAAAACTGTTATCGAATTTACTTTTTGCCGGTTTAATTGCCGGCATAGCCTTAATAACAGGTTGTGAGAACGACCTGAAAGACATCCAGAAGATATCAGCTAACGAGGTAAATAAGCCTATTGAACGCTATACTGATGTGGATGTGATCTACAGCGACTCAGCAAAAGTAAAGGCCCACATGACCGCGCCTTTAATGATTATCTACAAAGTAAAAAAGCCCTACACCGAAATGCCCAAAGGGGTAAAAGTGATCTTTTATGATGCTGACCTGAAACAGTCGAGCACTATAGTTGCAGATTACGGTGTGCGCCACGATGATGAAAAGACAATTGAGCTGCGCAAAAATGTAGTGGGTACTAATATAAAAGGCGACACTTTCACTTCTGACGAACTGATATGGGACGAAGGTACCAAGCTGATACACTCCAGTAAATTGGTGCACGCGGTAATGGCCGATGGAAGCGTAACCGATGGTACAAGCTTTACCAGTGATGAAAACTTTAACCATTGGACACTGAACCAGGGAAAGGGAATTATCCATGTTAATAACCAGGAGGTTCCGCATTAATTTTACCCTTAAAATTGCCTCAATTTTTCTGTTTTTAATTTTGGTAAAAGTTGTATCTTGCGCCCTCTTTTGAGTAACTAAAATATTATATATGGGTGTAATGGGTTTTTTGCGCGATCGCATGGGAAAGATCGTAGCAATTGGAATTGGAGTAGCGCTGTTTGCGTTTGTAGGCGAAGAAGCGATACGGCAGGGAAGTTCGTTTTTTAAAGGTGATAGTTCCACAATAGGTGAAGTTGGAGGCGAAAAAATTGCTTACAGTGATTTTGCCAAACGGCTTGATCAGAACACGAAACAGCTTGAACAGCAATCAGGACAGACGAGTCTGAATTCGCAGTTTATGACCTATGTGCAGGAAAATACCTGGAACCAGGCTGTGAGCCAACTCATCCTTAATAAAGAGATCGACAAACTTGGCCTGGTAGTAGGTGATGATGAAATTGCTGGTATGTTCACCGGTAGTAATCCAGACCAGGCAGTTGTACAGAATTTTGGCGATCCTCAAACCGGCAAGGTCGATATGGCCAAGCTAAATAATTTTAAAGCTACCCTTAATGCTGCTAAATCGGATGATCCGATAAGGCAGCAATGGCATGATTTTCTTTCGCAGTTGAACGAAAGCAAATTACAGCAAAAATATCTTTCGCTGGTAACAAATGGCTTGTATGTGAACGCTCTTGATGCAAAGGACGATTACGAAGCAAAAAACAAACTGGTTAATTTTAAATACGTAACACTTGATTATACTTCGATACCTGATAGCAAGGTTACTTTAACTGATGATGATTACCAGGGTTATTATGACGATCATAAATCTGAATTTAAAAACAAGCAGGAACTGAGAAGCTTTGATTATGTAAGCTTTAATGCCGCTGCTTCAAAAGAAGACTCTGCAGCTATTAAGGACCAGGTAGATAAATTGGTGCCACAATTTAAAAGCAGTACTAACGACTCTCTTTTTGTACAGGTAAACTCTGAAACAAAAAACCCGCCATCATTCAGGCGTAAAGGGCAATTGGGTGATCCAAAACTGGATTCCATTATGTTCAGCGCAGATAAAGGGTTTGTTTACGGACCATATCTATCAAACGGAAGTTATAGGATAGCCAAGCTTTCAGATGTGAAAACAACCTTCGATTCTGTAAAAACAAGGCATATTTTAATTAATCCAAATGCTGAAGGAGGCCTGGATAAAGCGATAGCGAAGGCAGATTCGATCAAGAAACTGATACAGGGGGGCAAACCATTTGCTGAAGAAGCCGCAAGCTTTTCTGCTGATAAAGGAAGCGCGGCCAAAGGTGGTGATATACCTGCGTTTGACGTGAACGGATTGATGGGAGCTGGCCAGGGGCAGATAACGGCTGAATACACCAATGCGGCTTTTAAAGCAAAGAAGGGCGATTTGATTGTTGTTACCTCGCAGTTTGGGGTGCACCTTATCGAGATCACTGATCAGAAAGGTTCAGTAAAAGTAGCAGAAGTAGCAGAAGTTGATAAACCAATACTGCCAAGCAGCAATACGCAAAACTCTGCATATAATAAAGCACAAACATTTTTGGCCGGTTTGTCAAAAGATAACTTTGATGCAAAGGCCAAACAAGCAGGCCTGATCAAGAAAAACGCTGTCGATATAAATGCACTGGCTTCAGCGTTACCAGGCCTTGAGGGTGCACGTGAGGTAGTTAAATGGGCATTTAAAGCTGATAAGGGTGATTTTGGCGACCAGGTATTTGTGGTGGGCAACCAGTATGTGATCCCGGTATTAACGGAGATAAAACCTAAAGGCACTTTGCCGCTTGATGCAGTAAAAAAACAAATAGAAGCAGCCGTGCGCAAACATGTAAAAGCTAAAATGTTAACCGAAAAATTGCAGGCAGCAGTAAACGGCGCCTCAAGCATCGACCAGGTAGCTCAAAAATCAGGTTCTAAAGTTGTTCCAGTTCAGAATATAGTGTTCGCAAACCCTGTTATACCGGGTGTAGCAACAGAATATAAAGTAGTGGGTACTATCTTTGGTTCGAAACCAAATAAAATATCCGCACCGGTTGAAGGTGATCATGGGGTTTATGTGTTTTCGATCGATAACTTTATCAATCCTGCACCGCTTGCAAACATGCTGAGAGAAAGAGAGCAGATAGGGCAATCATTGGTTCAACGGTCAAACAGCCAGTTGTTTGACGCCCTGAAAGATAAGGCGAATGTAAAAGATTACCGTTCTAAATTCTTATAGAGAAACTTTAAGTAATTTTGTAACCGGGATCAGCGTTTGGGCTGTTCCCGGTTTTTTATTTTATTACGATGGATATCCAGGAAAATATAGTTAATAAGGTAGCACAAAGTGGTTTGGTCACTTTGGATCCTGCCGCTTTTTATCCTCGCGGCGAACGCGTGATATATGATATCAAGGATAACCTGTATATGGAACTGATGCTGCGCGAGAAGGATTTCAGGGAGTTTGTAAAAACACACGACTGGACTCAATATACTGGTAAAAACGTAGGGATCACCTGCACCGCCGATGCTATTGTGCCCGCCTGGGCCTATATGCTGATAGCGAACAAACTGGCGCCCTTTGCCAGCGAGGTTGTTTTCGGCGATGCCGCTGTTTTGGAAACTGTGCTATTTGAAAAAGCGATGTCAGGTATGGACACCGAGCAATATCGCGACCAGCGTATCGTTATTAAGGGGTGCGGAGATATTGATGTCCCGGTTTCAGCGTATGTTGAATTAACAAAAAAGCTGACACCAGTTGCAAAAAGCATCATGTTTGGCGAACCATGTTCAACCGTCCCCATTTATAAACGAAAAGATTAATGTTCGCTTTTTGCTCAACAGGCAGCCGATGAAGAAATACCTTTTTGCCCTCGTCTTCGCGTTCTGCTGCCTTACTAAAGTTTTTGCCCAGGATCTTGCAAAAACAGCTGACCCCGTTTTTAAACCCGGAGAAAAATTGGGCTATAGGTTAAAATATGGCTTTTTTACTGCCGCCGAAGCTAATATCCGAGTGGAGGACAGTCCTATTAGATTTGACGGGCTGCCGGCATACCATATTATTGCCGAGGGAAAAACAGCCGGAGCTTTCGATGTATTTTACAAAGTGCGTAACCGGTACGAAACTTATGTTGACCAAAGCACGCTGCAACCCTATTATTATGCCGAGAACCGGCGCGAATCCGACTATCGCCATAGCGATAAAGTAACCTTTAACCATACTACTAACAAAATAACCGCGGCAAAGGGAGTATATCCGTTTACCGGTAAAGTGTTTGATTTTTTATCGGCCTATTATTTTGCACGATGTATTGATATTTCAAAAATTCATATCGGGCAAAAATTCGATTTGCAATACTTTTTGGAAGATGGCGTGCATATCCTGAGCATCACATATGTTGGTAAGGAAAAAATGGAATGTTCGATGGGTACCTTCAACTGCCTTAAATTTAATCCTACTATTATACCCGGTCGTATTTTCAAGAAGAACAGTAAGTTGTACCTTTGGATAACGGATGATAATAACCGTATACCTGTAAAAGCCCAGGTAGAATTGGTTGTGGGCAGTTTAACAATGGACCTGACGAGCGCCACGGGATTAAAATATCCTTTGGGGAAGTGAGGGGAATTAGAGATTAGAGATTAGAGATTAGAGATTAGAGATTAGAGATTAGAGATTAGAGATTAGAGGGATTATGTTAACTTAGGGCTTATCTCAAGGTAATCCTCTAACGGCGAAGCCCTCTTGAACGCCATTTAAAACAAACAATTGGTGAAAAATCCAATAAATCAAGGTTCAGACAATATGATAGAAGTTGGCAGTGTTTTGGTGCATGAGGACGTAGTTAAAGAAAACTTTGTATGCAATTTAAATAAGTGTAAGGGGGCCTGCTGCCTGGAGGGTGATTCGGGTGCGCCATTAAATGCCAATGAGTTGGATATATTAGATGAGATCTACCCAAAAGTAAAACCCTTTATGACGGCCAGGGGTATCAAAACCATAGAAGAGAACGGCACGTATGTAACCGATTTCGAAGGCGACTATACCACTCCCTGCGTTGATGTAAATAAAGAGTGCGCCTATGTGATATGGGAGAACGGGATCACTAAATGCGCCATAGAAAAGGCGTATGAAAGCGGTGCCACTAACTGGAAAAAGCCCATCTCCTGCCATTTATATCCTATTCGTATCACCAAATACCCCGAGTTTGACGTGTTGAATTATGACCGCTGGAGTATTTGCAGCCCTGCATGTGCTTTCGGCAACGAACTCAAAGTGCGGGTGCATGAATTTTTAAAAGCGCCATTGATCCGTAAATATGGAGAAGATTGGTATGCTGAACTGGAAGATAAACTGGCTGATATCGATTAAATCAAATCATATCAAAGCTCATTGCTGACTTTTGAATTAATTTGGATATAATTGTATTTTATAGTAGTATGTACATAATTTAATGAAGAAAGCTTTAATTACCGGTATCACCGGGCAGGACGGGGCGTACTTAGCGGAATTTTTATTAAAAAAAGGCTATGAGGTTCACGGAATAAAAAGAAGGTCCTCGTTATTTAATACCGACCGTATCGACCATTTGTATCATGATCCGCATGAACCTAATGTGAAATTTAAACTGCATTTCGGCGATCTGACCGATTCAACCAACCTGATCAGGCTGGTGCAAGAAATACAACCGGATGAGATATACAACCTGGCGGCACAAAGCCACGTGAAAGTGAGTTTTGATACGCCCGAATATACAGCTAATGCCGATGGCATAGGTACATTGCGCATCCTTGAGGCGGTTAGGTTACTCGGCCTTACCGAAAAAACACGTATATACCAGGCTTCCACCTCCGAATTGTATGGACTGGTGCAGGCTGTACCTCAAAGCGAAACTACCCCCTTTTATCCACGTTCGCCTTATGCGGTGGCTAAAATGTATGGTTATTGGATTATCGTAAACTATCGCGAAGCTTATAATATGTATGCCTGTAACGGTATCCTGTTTAACCATGAGAGCCCTATACGGGGGGAAACTTTTGTAACCAGGAAAATTACCAGGGCTGCTTCAAAAATCGTTTTGGGCTTGCAGGGTTGCCTGTATGTGGGTAATCTTTCAGCCTGCCGCGACTGGGGGCACGCCAAGGATTATATCGAAGCGATGTGGCTGATGCTGCAACAGGATGTAGCCGAAGATTTTGTTATAGCTACCGGTGTAACCACTACAGTAAGGGAATTTATAAAAATGACATTTGCCGAATTAGGCGTCGAAGTGGAGTTTAGCGGTAAAGACGCTGCTGAAAAAGGCGTCATTATTGATGTTGACCAACTAAGGGTTAAAGAATTGGGATTGAATGCGGATGCTTTAAAATTGGGCCAGACGGTAGTCAAGG
>Ga0206976_1224_pt1 | contig 15481 bp, 23 predicted proteins | sample Alteio_BWOrgHeat_82_FD_152926 | JGI IMG/M metagenome (GOLD analysis project Ga0206976, IMG submission 152926) | Enriched cells from forest soil in Barre Woods Harvard Forest LTER site, Petersham, Massachusetts, United States -... | ecosystem: Environmental > Terrestrial > Soil > Temperate forest >... | reverse complement strand
GATTTAGGTGAGGCAACTCTTTCATGCCTGCCAATTAACTCCGCAGTCATTCCATCATATACAATTAGTTGCGAAACTGATTAAAACGTTCTTTGACATTTTGAGGGATATGCTTCCCTAACGAGCCTGAATCTATAACTACGATAGCTACTTGTCAGTATAATAATAAATGATTATTCGTATCAAAAAGGGAATAATTACAGATAAAGTAAGAATCGTTAAAATAATGTTTATTGCTTTTCGATTTGATAACTGCCAATTTGAGAATGGCTTATTATCAATTAAAGCATTATATCTTCCACGATATATATAGATATATTTGTATAATTGGATACAAAGCCACCCAATCACCACATATACATATATAGAAATATAATGTTTTTGAAAAGAAGCAGTGATAAAATATTCAATGGTCGAACCAAGAAACAAGGCCCATAAACATGAGAAAACTCCAAGTACATAGGCCGTTCTCTCCATAGGAGTTCTTATCCTGTTTTTTACTTTGGATGTCGAAAACCATATCGTTAAATAGTAATAAAAAAAGTCTAAAACAGCCATAAAAGCATATTAGTATTTACCATAAATAATCATTCAATAATAAAGATATATTAATTAGAATAACGATTTCTTTTATCCCTGACTTCGATCAGCCAAGATTTTCCCTGATCCAACTTTATCCACCATGTTTCCTTTATGTTGATAAAATATTGATTCAATATAAAATCCATAACAAAAACTTAACGTCTGCTTAATCGTTGCCTAACTACCTTTGACAAACCATTCAGGAAAAAACTGCATGAAGATACTTTATGCCATACAGGGAACAGGAAACGGCCATTTGAGCAGGTCGATGGATATCGTCCCTTTGCTGCAGACAATGGCCGATGTAGATGTGCTGGTCAGCGGTACTCAGGGAGATCTTAAACTGCCTTTCCCGGTAAAATACACCTTCAACGGCTTTGGTTTTATATTCGGCAAATCAGGCGGGGTTGATCTGTGGAAGTCCTTTTACAAATCAAGGTTCCGCAATTTTTTAAAGGAGATCAACAAGGTACCGGTGGAAGAATACGACCTGGTGATCAATGATTTTGAGCCCGTATCCTCCTGGGCCTGTTATTTAAAAAACAAGCCCTGTATCGGGTTAAGTCACCAGGCTGCCGTACTATCCGAACATTCGCCCAAGCCTGATGAATCAGACATGGTGGGCAAACTCATTCTAAAAAACTACGCCCCGGTTACTGTCCAATACGGCTTTCACTTTAAAAGCTTTGACGACAATATATTCACCCCCGTGATCCGCAAGCAAGTACGTGAGCAAAAGATAGGTTTTAAGGGGCACTATACTGTTTACCTCCCGGCTTATGATGACAAAAGGCTCATCAAAAGGTTATCAGAATTTAAGGAGGTGCAATGGGACGTCTTTTCCAAGCACAACAAAAAAGTGCTTAAATACAAAAACGTATACATTCAGCCCATAGATAACGAGAAATTTATAAAAAGTATGGCGCAGTCAGCCGGGGTACTCTGTGGCGCTGGTTTTGAAACGCCTGCCGAAGCTTTATTTATGAGGAAAAAGCTCCTGGTAATACCCATGAAAAACCAGTATGAACAACAGCTGAACGCTGCGGCGCTAAAAACAATGGGCGTCCCGGTGATCAAAAGCCTCAAACCCAAACACGATGAAACCATATTAAACTGGTTGGAAAAAGGCAAAGTAGTTGAGGTAGATTACCCGGATAATACGATGGAAATTTTAGAACTGGTTATCAGCAAACATGGACTAAAGGTTGAGAATCAAGAACCAAGAGTCAAGAACCAGGATATAGGGGTGACGAAAGGCTTTGTTAATCAATAAAGTATAAATGCTAATAAAGAATTCGATATCAGCAGCCATATTTTTTGTATCTTGACTCACCACTAACCACTCTTGATTCTTGATTCTTGGTTCTTGGCTCTTGACTCTTGGTTCTTGACTCTTTATACAATACCTTTGAATTCAAATCCCACTCAAATGGCACAAAAAGTGATCACGGTAAATATTAATGTTTACGAGCAAACGGTAACCAACCGCCATTCGGCTTATGAAATAAAAGATGTAAATAAGTACCTGGATGAGGGTTGGGTAGTAAAAGAAGCCATCCATAATGCAACATCGGCCCCAAACTGGACCAATATTACTTTCATTTTGGAAAAACTTTAAGGGTTTTACCAATTTCTAAAGCACAGGAAGATTTAAAAAAGCACTCTTAGCGTTTCAAACGATCCCTACGATCAGAAACAGGTACCCTTACATAATTAAATTGAGCAGATTTTTTGTTTGTCCCGGTGAAAAAGTTGCAAATATTTGTAAACACGTCCTTAAAAACGCCTGAATCCAATAATCTTTTCATGTTTTCAATAATTTAGTATAAAACTACGTAAAAATTTGAACAATCCAAATCATTTTCAATCACAATCCTAATAATTTCACAAGAATTAGACGTTTTACATGAAAAAATGTCAATAAATTAACATTTGTTAACAAAAAATTACAATTATTTAAACTTTTTCATCTCTTTTTTTGTGATTTTATACCAACCAATCTTGTTGATTATTAATCGTTTTCAAAATTTTTATTATCCACCTGTTTATGGATATTTGGTTCCTTAATGAGTAACCCCATCACCACGGACAAGCATATCATCAGCCTGGTTTCAGCATTTAAAATTGATGCAAAAATAGCTTCGGTTAAACCCTTTGGTTCGGGCCATATCAATGATACTTACCATATTATAAATGCCGATCCGGATGATACCGATTACCTTCTGCAGCGCGTTAATCATTATGTATTTAGGGATGTACCGGCTCTGATGAGTAACCTGGTGAACGTGACCAGCCATTTAAAGCAGAAAGTAAAGCGGATCCCCGGTGCGGATATGGAGAAGGAAGTATTGACCCTTGTTGAAACCAAAACGAATCAGCCTTATTTTAAGGATGACGAAGGTAACTACTGGCGTGTTTTCCATTTTCTCAAAGGTACTAAAAGTTATGATAATGTCGAAACAGAACAACAGGCTTTTGAAGGTGGCAAAGCATTCGGCCATTTCCAGGCTTTACTGGCAGACCTGGATACCGCACTTATAAAAGATACCATCCCCGATTTCCATAATATCGAATCCCGTTTAAACCAGCTTAATATGGCCATTGACAAGGATATAGCGGGCAGGGTAAAGCAGGTATTGCCCGAAATAGAATTCATCAGGTTTCGGTCCGATCAAATGAGCGAAATATTGCGAATGGGCAAAGCTGGCTTGTTACCGCAACGCATAGTGCACAACGATACCAAGTTTAACAATGTGTTGCTGGATAAGGATGATAAGGCGCAATGTGTGATAGACCTTGATACGGTGATGCCGGGCTATGTGGCCTATGATTTTGGCGACTCGATACGCACCATTATTAATACAGCCGCCGAGGATGAAGCCTATCCTAACCTGGTTGGCCTGAATATCCCCTTATTTGTGGCTTATACCAAAGGCTATTTGCAGGAAGCTAACGCATTTTTAACCGACGCTGAAACAAATTCGCTGATAAAAGGCGTACTGCTTATACCTTATATGCAGGTGGTGCGTTTTTTAACTGATTACCTGGATGGCGACAAGTATTATAAGATCAATTCGCCTCATCACAACCTGCAGCGCACCAGGGCACAATTAGCATTAGTACAACAATTAGAAAAGAACCAGGAAACATTGCAGCATATCATTTTAAAAACCCATGAATATTATAAATAACAGGCTCGTTGCATTACTTACTGTCATACTTTGTATAGGCGTGTTTGCGGCTTTTATGCCTGGTTCCAAAATCCATCAACTATCTAAGAGGGTGAATGACAGCCTTATCACCGTCCCGCTTGGTGGCAATGCCTGGAGGACTAATAAAGACACGGTTGGCGGCAACATCAGCAAAGAAGGGATTGTTAACTGGAGCGATAAAAAGGCCGGTTTTATTGCCTACGTGCGTTTGGGCGATACCGGCAAATTCAAATTATATCTTAACCTTGCCGTACCCCGTGGCAGCAGCAACATAACAGTAACGGCCCTGGACGTTACCAACGAAATTACAGCAACCGGCAGTGCATCACACGATCAGTACGTGGGCGAATGGAAAGCAAAGGATACTGGTTATGTGTCTTTTACGATAAAAGGCATTTCAAAAGCAGGCAGTGTTTTTGCCAACGTCAACAGTATTAAATTAAGTGGCGCAGCCATCGATAGTAAAACCACTTATGTAAAAAACAACGAGGGTGAGTTCTTTTATTGGGGTCGACGGGGGCCATCGGTGCACCTGGGTTATACTGTCCCAAATAATGTGGATGCCGAATGGTTCTATAACGAAATTACCGTACCAAAAGATAATGATGTTTTAGGCTCCTATTTTATGGCTGATGGCTTTGGCGAGGGCTACTTTGGTATGCAGGTAAACTCCCCTACCGAACGGCATATTTTATTTTCGGTATGGAGCCCCTTCAAAACCGACGACCCTAAAGCGATACCTGAAGATCAGAAAATACTGATGCTGAAAAAAGGCGAGAATGTACACACAGGTGAGTTTGGCAACGAAGGCTCGGGCGGGCAAAGCTATTTAAACTATCGCTGGAAAGCCGATTCTACTTACAAGTTCCTGCTGCACGCCAAACCCACCGCACAAAACCGGACCGAATACACCGCTTATTTTTATGCCCCGGAGTTGGGCAAATGGCAGTTGATCGCGAGTTTCAGTCGACCGGGCACTAATACTTATTTAAAACATTTACATTCATTCCTTGAGAATTTCGAACCCGAGCAAGGCATGGTGACCCGTAAAGTATCCTTCAATAACCAATGGATATGCGACAGCAATGGCAAATGGATAGAATTGAACAAGGCACGTTTTACAGTGGATAATACCGGGCTAAAAGGTTATCGCATGGATTATTCCGGCGGATTGGATGACAATGCCTTTTACCTGCAAAATTGCGGCTTTTTTAATCATTATACGCCCCGCAACACGCTTTTTGAGCGGCAACCAACCGGCAAACAACCGAATGTTGACCTAACTAAACTGCCATAAAAAAACAAATTGTCATGCTGAGGAACGAAGCATCTGATTGAAAAGATAGGTGGCAAATCCAAAATAAAAAAATCGTAATTCGTAAATCTAAATTCGTAAATCAATATTTTTGATCCTGATGCTTACACCTACCCCGCATACGCTTGAAAAACTGGAAATGCTGCTTCGCTCAGCCGGTTACAGGGTACGGTATGAGAAAGGGAATTTCAAAACCGGCGCCTGCATGTTGCTCGATAGCCAGATGGTGGTGGTGAACAAATTTTCAAACCTCGAAAGCAAAATACACGCAATTGCCGCATTGATACGCGAATTAGAGATCGACTATAACCTGCTGGACGAAAAACAGGTGATATTTTTACAACAATTAAAACAAACCAAGCTACAGCTGTGACCATTACTTTTTTAGGGACCGGAACTTCACAGGGTGTACCTGTTATCGCCTGCAACTGCGAGGTTTGCACTTCGCCTGATCTGCACGATAAACGCCTTCGCTCCTCCATCATGATTGAAGACGAGGGCAAATTAATAGTCATCGATTCGGGCCCCGATTTTCGTTACCAGATGCTGCGTGCCAAAGTAAAACACCTGGATGCCATCGTATTTACCCATGAGCATAAGGACCATATCGCCGGGCTCGACGATATCCGCGCGTTCAACTACCGCCAGGAAACAGCTATCGATGTATATGCCACTACCCGTGTGCAGGAAGCGCTGAAAAGGGAGTATTCTTATATTTTTGCCGAAATGAAGTATCCCGGTATCCCCGAGATCAACCTGCATACCATTGATCTGAACCCTTTTTTCATCGGCAATATTAAATTTATACCCATTGAGGTAATGCATTACAAACTGCCGGTATTGGGTTTCCGCATTGGCGATTTTACCTATATAACCGATGCCAAAACCATTTCTGAGCACGAGAAGCAGAAGATAAAAGGCACCCGGTTTTTGGTGATCAATGCCCTACAGATAGAAAAGCATATCTCGCACTTCACATTCGTAGAAGCCATTGCCTTTGCCAAAGAGATCGGTGCCGAAAAAACCTATTTCACCCATATCAGTCACCGCCTGGGCAGGCACGAAGCAACCCTGCGTGTATTGCCCAAAAACATCACGCTGGCTTATGACGGGCTGGTGCTGGAAGTATAAAGTTTATAGCTTGATCAGGCTCACCCGCTCAATAGCGCCTTTATATTGCTTGAGGTGGCCCTTATTGTGCAAAACGATCATCCCGCGTATAGTGATAGACTGGTTAGTGATCTGGGTAAATTTACCGTCGTTATATTCAAATAGCCCGATATGTGTGCCCGATAAGTAAAGCGGGCAATCCTGGCTAAAATCAACCCAAAGCGCGTTTTTATTGGAATGATCGATTAATAGGCTATCACATATCAAAGCTGATTGTTCCTTACCCTCTTCATATTTGCCCGAAACTTCCACATATTGCTGGTCATAATTGACCAGGCTATCCATCAAATGTTTAAAGCTGATCTGCTTGAATGTTTTATCGATATTACAGTTGCTGGTGAACACTTTTTTTTTATGGCTGCACGATTGCAGGGTCACAACAGTCACTAAAACCAGTAAAACCGATAGCGAATTGAAATAGCGAAGCGATTGTTCTTGGTGGGGTAATGCCATAACAATGAGTAGTTGTTGATAAAATAACGGGGCATCCCTCCTGCTCAAATCAACCTCACTGCATCCGGGGGACACAACCATCAGACAATGCACCGGGCAAAAGGTTTAACATGTGTATAAATTTGTTACAGAGAAAAAATTACAGTCAAAAAATGATTCAGACTGATAATAAAGCGGCAAAAGTTTATTATTGCATATCTATCCTGCATACCAAACCAATTATGAAAAAGGAGTTATTTACCATAGCATTCATGCTGACTGTATTCGCTGCTACTGCGCAACAAACTGTAACCGGCGACAAGGCTGCACAGGAAGCGCGACAAAAACGGGCCGTTGAAGATCTTTTCTATAAAGACTGGGCAAACCTAAACCATTATGCTGATGCCAATAGCAAAGTACCACCATCTGCATTAAATGAAAAGCGGGTGGTGTTTTTGGGTAATTCCATCACAGATTTTTGGATAAATGCAGATTCCGCGTTTTTTGTGGGCAAGCCTTATTATGATCGTGGTATCAGCGGGCAAACCACCCCGCAAATGTTAGTGCGTTTCCGCGAGGATGTGATCAATTTGAATCCATCGGTAGTAGTTATCCTTGCGGGTATCAATGATATTGCCGAAAATACCGGCCCTTCCAAACTGGAGAATGTGTTTGGCAATATTGTTTCCATGGCTCAGTTAGCCAGGGCATCGCATATTAAAGTGGTGCTGTCATCTGTCCTGCCGTCCAATTATATTTCATGGCGGCCATACATCATCCCGACTGAAAAAATAATCCAGCTTAACCAGATGATCAAAGATTACGCGCTGAAAAACAATATCGTTTATCTCGATTATTATTCGGCTATGGTTGACGCTGACAAAGGTTTGCCCAAATCATTATCCAACGACGGCGTACACCCCACCCTGCAGGGATATAGGGTAATGGAACCATTAGCTGAAAAAGCGATTGCGGAAGCGTTGAAAAGAAAGCAATAAAAACCGCATTGCTGCATTAATAGCTATTTCAAATCATAATCAGCATTGATCTCGTTGATCACCTGCTGCGATTTTTTGATGGCGCTGTTATAACTGGCGGTGATCTCACTCACATCGGTCAACGTTTTATCGATATTTACACCTTCATCAGCCGATAATACCGCCAATACATTATTGTTGCCGTCGGGGCTTCTTTTAATGCTACGGTTTAAATATTCAAGCAAAAATTGTTTTCGCTGGATATAACTGTTGGTTGATGCCTGTATGGCCGGTATAATGCCCTGGTACAAAACGATAATATTGTTTTGCAGGCTATCGTCTTCAATATTACCCAGCTTACCGCTCGATTTAAAGCCCTCGTACCTGCCATTATTGGGCACAAAGAGTGTGGTATTGAACAGGTAAGTTTGATATTTTTTTACACTATCCATGCTCATTTTAAAACCGGGCGTTGGCGTGGTGAAATAATTAAAAGCCTGACCTGCGCTAATGTAAGCATCCCTGTCGCCCTTCAATTGTATGATATCAGTGGTAAGGTCCTGTTTTAACCCTATGAGAAATGATTTTACATCCTTTTGCTCATGACTATGTTCGCTCATATCATGGAACCAGATGGATAATGTTACGGCGAAAATAATGATGCCCACCTCAATGCCGATCTCCTTTACCTTGTGCCAGAAAGGCAATTTGGGGTTTTTGAACGCTTTATAGGCTTTAACAGTATGATCTTTTATCTCATTTTCCATATTATTCAAGTCATAATTTTTTTCTTAAGAACTCAAACACGATAAAACCAATTATTGCGGCAGTAACAGCTATTAAGAAATTATCAAGGGTTAAAATATCATTTAGCGCGTAAAGGATATTCTTCTTTTGCCCGTTGCCGCTTTTATTATACTCCCCCATTAATAAATTGGAGTAAAAAAGGAATACGATAAAGGCTATTTCAATTATTGCCCTTAAAATACTCCGCTTTAATGAGGTTTTATTCATTGCTTACCGTTTACCCCCGAAGATAGGGATTTGAAATAATTTTTCCGGGCAATTCCGGTATCGGAGCGGAAGGAATAATAACGATATATGAGATGAGCGAATTATTGTTTAATTATTTCATACCGTACAAAAAAATCATCGTTGGTTTTTCTTATAATAGCTTCCATCATACCTGCAGAATCAACCCACTTTATATCACTTACTTTTTTATACTTTGAGTCCAAATAGGCTTTTACTTTTTGATAATCCTCTAACTTGTAGATGATCAGATAACTGAAACAAGAATCATTAATGAAATCATATTCATTATATGGCAAATCAATAGGCCCTTTTGTCAGCGTTGTATCATCTGTAGCGTTGTAATTAAAATAGCTGAAATTTATTGAAAGCTCCTTAGTTGGTGACATTCCCCCTTCGAATTGATTATACCCAACTTTAAATAACGAGTCCCTTATAACCTTTTCGCTTTTGCCCAAAAACCATTCTTGTGCATGTACCGATGAAAAACAAAAAAGGGCGATTAATTGAATAAATAATAATTTTTTCATTGCAGTAAGGTTTGCCCGAAGATAGGGATTTGAAATAATTTTTTCGGGGTATTCCGGTAGTTTCCGGTAGAGGAGCGGAAGGAATAAAATATGAGGATTTTTATTTTTACACGAAAAGCAGTAACTTCGATCAATGACTACGCTAATCATTAAATCAGATTCGGACCGAAAAACAAGCTTGCTCATCAAATTTGCTGAGGAACTGGGTTTGCAAACCATCACCCAGGATTTGAAAGAACTGGATACCACAGCTATGGCAACCGGTATAGGACGCAAAGCTACCGATGCTGAATTAATAGACTATCTCGCGCGCGAATCCGGCACCAAATCAATTGACCTGGTAAGAAAATGAAATCTTATTATTGCTTTTGTTGAGGCAAGCCATATTTTTCAATAGCTTGTTTTGCATTGTTAGCTTTATTTTCGAAATAAGGATCGTTTGAATAGCTATTTACATCAGTCGATATAATAGCCTGCCCCTTACTTTTTTTAATACGTTCTTTCTTAATTACCGAAGGCATAACAGTTTCTCCTTAATCAAATTTACCTAATTATTTTTTCTTAACCAAAAAAGCATCGTAATTTATTGGTCTTATAAACCTATGCCATTCACCTTTCAATAAGCCATAAACTTCAAAATCATTTTGAATGTCGATGTATATCCGGGATATGCCCATTTGATACAGTCTTGTGCGGGCCAATGTACTACCTGTTGCATAAATGTATACATCGCCATAGTGATCGGTAAAATCAATTATAGTGCTTGCGACAGTAGCCAGTACTATATCCCGATCATCGTTATTGGTATTTATGATATCGTTAATTGTATTGGTTTCTTCATTAAAATCACCAAAAGCTAAGTTATAAACAACAGGATTTTCATTGATCTTTTGGTAATGGACAACCTTTTTTATTTTCCCTTTCGGCCCTTCACTATAAAACTCGTAATCAAGAAAATCTTCATTAGTAAAATAGGCGTATCTCTTTAGATTCATCGACTAATAATGGAATAGGTGTTACAAGTATAACAAAACCATTGAAGCTTTCAGCAACTGATCTACGATAATCTATGCCTTAGCTGACATTGTCTATCAACCAATTTGAAATAATTATTCCGGGCAATTCCGGTAGTTTCTGGTATCGGAGCGGAAGGAATAATTGCAAATTAAAAGTTGATGATGAGAATGGTTGATCAGGTTACCTTTTCAATTAACCAGTATTAAGACTACCAATTAGCCCTACATGAAGGCAGCCTTACAATTCTTTAAGAAATACCCTATTTCTATTATTTGCTACCTGTTATTCACATGTTACTCTTACCGCATGATTGAACTTGGCCTGGAATTTCAAGAAAGAATAAAGCACATAAAGCCGGGTGAAAGCGGGATTATGCTTGGCGGAGAACAAGAGGTTTACAGAGCTATGGGTCTTATTCTTATAGGGAGCATCTTTATTTTAGTATGCTTTGCCAATGCCATCTTCCGGAAAGAAAATAAATTCTACTTATGGCTAAGCGCGATTATTATAATTCAGTTGATCACGGTTCTTAAAATTGCTTAGTGATGCTCTGCGTTAAATTGCAACGGATACCGGCCAGTGCCTAATGCCTGTGCGGTATGAGTGGAAAGCCTGACCCGCAGGGAACGGCCAAAAAAAAAACGAATGTCATTTCGAATAAGCGAAGAGAAATCTTGTACACCCTGCTTGTTGATAGGATTTCTCGCATACACTCGACATGGGGATATGAACGCTTACCGAAATGACAGGTGAGAATACATAATCAACTAATCTCCAATTAACTAACCTCTAATCTCTAAATCAAGACTTCATCTTCTTCAGCAAATTCTCTATCACGCGGGGAAAATGCTGGTGCTCCAGCTGCTGGCCTTTGAATTTGATCATCTCGAGGTTGTCGCCGGGTTCGATCTTGAATTTGGATTGGTGCAGTATCTCGCCTTCGTCAAAGTGCTCGTTCACAAAATGGATGGTGATGCCTGATTCTTCTTCTTTGGCAGCCAGCACGGCGTTGTGCACATGATCGCCATACATGCCTTTGCCGCCATATTTGGGCAACAGGGCCGGGTGAAGGTTGATGATCTTATTGGGGAAAGCTTTGAGCAATGTTGCAGGTACCAGCCATAAAAACCCGGCGAGCACAATAAGGTCCACCTGCAGGTTTTTCAGCAGGCGTATCACATTATCGGTATCATAAAACTCGCGCCGGGTGAAGATGTGCGCGGGTATCTCGAAATTGTCGGCCCGCTGCAATACGTAGGCTTGCGGATTGTTGGTCAGTATCAGTACAACCTCGGCTTCGGAGCTGCGTTTAAAATGCTCCATTATCTTCTGGGCATTTGATCCTGAACCTGAAGCAAAAATAGCGATCCTTTTTTTCATTGGAGTTTTTTTGCTTTACTGGCAATTATTGCCATAAGCCTGCACTGCATTTAACGTATGGTAAATTAAAATGTTCAGGTTAGTAGCCGAACGCATCAAATATAAAATTTTGATGCTTTAATCACACATATTATGGATTTTTTTGACGAACAAATCCATATCGGGTTATGGTACGCTTTTTATTGGACGGATAATATAATTCCAGGTCGCCGGTTTGCAGCACCAGCGAGTATAGCCCCAGGTTAACGATCTGCGCCTGCGAGAACGGCATCGAGCTGCCAGTTACGGAAGTAGTGTCCTTCACCGTCATATCCGAAGCCAGGTAAAGCTGGTTAGACGACAGCGACCAATGCCCGGTAGCCGTTGGCTGTGGCGAGCAGCTATAATTGGTATAGGTGCAGGTTAAGTTAGAATTAAAAGTGAATACCTGGTTAAGACTGCAGGTGGTGTATAGGGTATCGGTGGTTTTTAGCGTATCACCCACAAAATGGGCTACCTGGCACGATGCCAATTGCCAGTTGCCACCGGTAAAAAGTGTTTGTATAGAGCCTGAATTATCTTTTTTGCAGGAGTTAACCAACAAAATGATGGCCGAAAAACCAATCAGTAAAAACAGCAACAGTTTATATTTCATTTTTATAGCAGGCAACAAAAATAGGAAATCCGGCTTAACAGACCCCACATTGTTTAATATAACTGTAAAAATGCTTATTTAGTTTAGGATGATGGATGAAGGAAATAAAAATGTGGTAATTTAGTTGAGTAAGTTGATTGGGTTTGATTATCTCATCAATTAGTAACCTAATCAACTTACTCAACCTAATCCAACTCAATCAACTTTAATTAACATGCTCATTCCCTACGAGAAACTTCAGTCAGAATTTAAACGGGTATTGCTCACGCTCGGCTTTACAGATGATAAGGCGGAACAATGCGCCCGTATTTTTGCTGAGAATAGCCGCGATGGAGTTTATACACATGGGCTTAACCGCTTCCCTACTTTTGTACAATACATTAAGGACGGACTAATAAACCCAAATGCCGAACCAATAAAAGAGGGCGGCTTTGGTTCGATAGAACAATGGAACGGCAACCTGGGGCCGGGTGTGCTCAACGCCGGCTTTTGTATGGACCGTGCCATCAGCCTGGCAAAAGAAAACGGGATTGGCTGCATAGCCATCAAAAACACCAACCACTGGATGCGCGGCGGCACCTACGGCTGGCAGGCGGCTGATGCAGGTATGATAGGCCTCTGCTTTACCAATACCATTGCCAATATGCCTCCCTGGGGTGGTATCGATGCGCGTTTGGGAAATAACCCGTTGATCATAGCGGTACCCCGGACGGACGGACACGTGGTACTGGATATGGCGATATCGCAATACTCATTCGGCAAACTTAACCTTTACAAATCAAAAAATGAGCAACTACCCCTACCCGGCGGGTATGATACTGAAGGCAATTTAACAACCGACCCTGCAGCCATCATCGAATCGCTGCGGCCATTGCCCATAGGTTTCTGGAAAGGTTCGGGATTGTCTTTAGTTCTCGATCTGCTGGCAACCGTGCTCAGCCAGGGCCGATCAACCGCTGACGTAACTAATGACGGGTCGGAGTCGGGGGTATCGCAGGTGTTTATTTGTATCCAGCCAAATGCAGGCGTGCAGACTGAAACACTGATAGAGAACATTATTGCATACACCAAAAGCAGTCGCCCCGAAAAGGAAGGCGGCCATATCTTCTACCCCGGAGAAAATACACTTAGAACAAGGGAGAAAAGCTTAAAAGAAGGTATTTGGGTTGATGAAGTGATTTGGGAGAAGGTGAAGGGGATGTGAGATACGAATTGCAATTATAAGTTTTGTATATTTGTGTAGGGAGTAAAGTATCATAAGATTTACGATCATGTATTCAGAAGCAAAAAAACTACATATCATAGAAGAAGTTCTCAAAATAGAAAGTGAAACTACTTTATCTGCTTTGGATGATTTTTTGAAGAAATCAAAAAAAATCAAAACTCCAACGAATGAATCCAGCTATAAGGAATTTTCAGGTATTTGGTCTAAAGCCGAAGCTGAAGAAATTGAACGGATAATAGCGGAATCATGTGAAACGATCCATCCCGATGACTAGAAATAGCATCCTATTAGATACCAATATTATTATTGAGCTATTCAAAGGAAACCATTCTGTTACCACATCCCTGGAAACTCAACAATCAGTTAACATCCCCTTTGCTGTTTTAGGAGAATTATATCTTGGTGCCTACAGATCGTCGAACCCCAAAAAGCATATAAAACAAGTAAACGATTTTTTAAAGAAATGCAACGTCCTTGTCGCAGATGATGAAACTGCAAATAATTATGCTTTAATAAAGACTGAATTACTTAATAAGGGCAAACCGATCCCGGAAAATGATATTTGGATAGCTGCCATAGCCAAACAGTACGAATTAAAGTTAATTACAAGAGATAAACACTTCACTGAAATTGATGGGATAAGTATAGAAAATTGGTAAAATCAATTATTTCATAACCCCTACTCCACCAACCCTTCAAATTTATCCCAAAAACCATCTTTAGGCAAGGGCGCTACGATCTCGATGGGTTCTTTTTTGATAGGGTGGATAAACCGTAGCCTGCGGGCATGCAGGCAGATACTCTTTTTTAAGCTGCCGCGCGGATAGCCGTATTTATTATCACCAACAATAGGGCAATCCAAAGTGGCTAATTGCACACGTATCTGGTGCGGGCGGCCTGTGATGGGGTTAACTTCGATGAGATAATACCCTTCCAGTTCGGCAACCAGTTTATAATTTAATTCGGAACGGAGGCTGCCGGTTACTTCGTGGTCGTGGGCTTTGGTCACGTTTTTCTGAGGGTTTTTTACCAGCCAGTGCACCAGGTTACCTTCGGCAGGCTGGGGTCGGTTACGTACCACGGCATAATAGGTTTTGCTCATCTCCCTGCTTTTGAAAAGCTGGTTCACCCTATCCAAAGCCTTGCTTGTTTTAGCAAACAGGATCACACCGCTTACGGGTCTGTCAAGCCTATGCACCACACCTAAAAACGCGCCATTAGGTTTATTGTATTTTTTGGCGATGTACTTCTTCACCTTTTCATCCAGCGATTCATCGCCGGTTTCGTCTACCTGTACAATATCGCCTGCGCGCTTATTCACGGCAATCAGGTGGTTATCTTCATAAAGAATGTCCTTATCGGTAATGTCGTGGTTGATGTATTTAATAACAACTCTGCTCATAGGGGTTTTTTGTAGTTCATAGTTGATGGGTTCATGGATGTTGACTTTAACCGTTATTGGCTATGATCTATCAACAATGAACCCTTAACTAATTAATATTGATTTATCATTTTCACATCTGCATATATGCACATCTGCATATCAATACTGCTCTTTCTCGTTCGGGAAATCCTTTGCCTTCACATCAGTAATATAGTTTTTAATAGCGTCGTTCATCACCTTATACAAATTAGCATACTGCCTCAAAAACCTCGGTTTAAACTCTTTGTTAATGCCCAGCATATCATGTAAAACCAAAACCTGCCCATCACAATGCCTGCCTGCACCTATACCTATTATCGGGATATGTACGCTTTCAGTAACCTCTTTTGCCAGTTGGGCCGGTATCTTCTCCAGCACAATACCAAAGCAGCCAAGCTCCTGCAATTTCAGTGCATCATCACGTAGTTTTTGCGCTTCTACTTCTTCTTTAGCTCGTACGGTATAAGTACCGAACTTGTAAATAGATTGAGGCGTTAAACCCAAATGACCCATTACCGGGATACCTGCCGTGAGGATACGCGTTACGGATTC
>Ga0206976_1223_pt1 | contig 15500 bp, 15 predicted proteins | sample Alteio_BWOrgHeat_82_FD_152926 | JGI IMG/M metagenome (GOLD analysis project Ga0206976, IMG submission 152926) | Enriched cells from forest soil in Barre Woods Harvard Forest LTER site, Petersham, Massachusetts, United States -... | ecosystem: Environmental > Terrestrial > Soil > Temperate forest >... | reverse complement strand
AAGTTGGTGATTGCGAGGCAGTTGCTGGGGAAGAAGTGACTGGTGGCTCGATCGAGCTTGAAGTGGAAGGTGGGTTTTAACGTAGAGGACGCAGAGTCCACCGAGAAGAAAGCAGAGAGTTGCTCGCCGGTCTGGTGGTAATGTAGCCAGCGCATTTGGGGCTCGCGCCAAAAAACGCGATAATAAGCGGATGCTGCGGTTGCGCTTCGAACAGTTAGGGATAACCCAGGAAAAATATGACGCTGCCTGTTGAGACATGGGCGGAATTGGTGCGCACGGGGGATGTGCGGGCGATTTCGCGCGCGATTACAGCGATCGAGAATCATCAGGCGGAGGCGGAAGAGTTGCTGCAGCGGCTCTTCGCGCATACGGGACGCGCGTACCTCGCTGGAGTTACTGGTGCTCCGGGAACTGGGAAGAGCACATTGGTGGATCGTCTCGCCGTGTATTACCGAAAACATGAGAAACAGGTAGGCGTGATTGCCGTTGACCCAACCAGCCCCTACACCGGCGGAGCAATTTTGGGGGATCGGATTCGGATGCAGAGTCATGCTAGCGATCGGGGGATGTTTATTCGGTCGATGGCGACGCGCGGTTTTATGGGAGGGTTGGCGCGGGCAACCGCGGAGGTAGCACTGTTGCTGGATGCAGCGGGGAAGCAGGAAGTTTTGATCGAGACAGTAGGCGTGGGGCAAGATGAAATCGACATCGTGCGATTGGCAGATTGTGTGTTGGTAGTGCTTGTGCCGGGGATGGGCGACGACATTCAGAACATGAAGGCTGGGTTGATGGAGATTGGGGATATTTTTGTTTTGAATAAGGCTGATCGCGAGGGAGCGGACCGGTTGGAGCAGCAGTTGAACGCGATGTTATCGCTGGTGATGCCGCGGGATGGGTGGCATCCGCCGGTAGTGCGTACGGTGGCGAGCGAGAGCAAGGGGATTGATGCCTTGGCGGAGACGATCGCAAAATTTCGGAAACATTTTGAAGCGAGCGGGGAACGCGAGCGGAAGCATGTGGAGCATTGGAAACGGCGGCTGCTGGGGCTGATTGAGTCGAGGCTGGTAGAACGCGTTTTGGGCGGCGCCAACGGAGAGTCGCGGCTGGCCGAGATGGCGAAGCAAGTGGCCGAGCGCAAGAAGGATCCGTTTACGGCGGTGAATGAGTTGCTTGCGAAGAGCGGCGTTTGAGTCTGAGGCGGCCGAGAATGTACTTGGGAGACATCGAGGTTCGGCACATTCACGGCGGCATATTCTGGCTGGATGGCGGATCGATGTTTGGGGTTGTGCCGAAGACGCTGTGGGAAAAGAAGATGCCAGCGGACGAGCGCAATCGGATCCCGCTGGCTGCGAATTCGCTGCTGGTTCGGGCGGGCGGGAAAAATATTTTGGTGGAGACGGGAAACGGGACGAAGTGGGATGCGAAGTTGCGCGGGATTTATGGATTTGCCGAGGGCGATCCCTACGGAGATGCATTGGCGAAAGCGGGGGTGAAACCCGAGCAGATCGATCTTGTCATCAATACGCATTTGCACTTTGACCATGCCGGGGGAAACACGCGGTTGGTGAACGGGAAGCCAGTGCCTACATTTCCGAATGCGAAGTATGTAGTGCAGCGGGCGGAGTTGGAGCATGCGACGCGGCCCACGGAGAGGGATCGCGCTAGTTATTACGCACATGATTTTACGGCGGTCACAGAAGCAGGGCAGTGGCAGCTGCTGGACGGCGACTGCGAAATTGTGCCGGGAGTTTCCGTGGTGAGAATCCCAGGACACAATTTGCAGATTCAAGGAGTGCAGATTACAAGTGGCGGCAAGAAGTTGATGATGGTGGCGGATCTGATTCCCACGCGGCACCATTTGCCGTTGCCATGGATCATTGCGTACGATCTATATCCGCTGACTACGCTAGAGACCAAGCGGAAGTGGATTGGCGAGATTGTGCGCGATGGGTGGGTTGTGGTATTGGGCCATGACCCGGATTTTGCTGCGGGGACGTTGCACGAACACGATGGGAAAGTGGCGTTCGAACCGGTAAACCTCAACAGTTAATTTCGCGGAGACAAGAGAATGGCGGCTGGAAAAACTGGGAAGTCGAAGCGCGCGAACACGCAGGCAGAGATCGGGATCATTGGGGGAAGCGGGCTGTATTCGATGAACGGCTTGACGAAGACGCGTGAAGTTACGGTCAAGACGCCATTTGGGGAGCCGTCGGATGCGATTGTGCTCGGAGTGCTGGAGGGGAAGCGCGTGGCGTTTTTGGCGCGGCATGGGCGCGGACACCGGATCTTGCCTGGCGAAATTAATTTTCGGGCCAATGTGTATGCAATGAAGCTACTCGGCGTGGACAGAATCATTTCGGTCAGCGCTGTGGGGTCGTTGATGGAGGATTTGAGACCGGGGGAGTTTTTGGTACCGGACCAATTCGTTGATCGGACCAAAAATCGCGTTTCGACATTTTTTGGAGAAGGGCTGGTAGCGCATGTGGGGTTTGACAAACCTACGTGCGGACAGGTTTCGGGCGTGCTGGCGGACGCGAGCGTGCACTGCGGCGTGATGGTTCACCGGCGAGGGACGTATGTGTGCATTGAGGGGCCGCAGTTTTCGACATTGGCGGAAGCGAACATGCATCGGCAGTTGCATTTCGAAGTGATAGGCATGACCAATGTCACCGAAGCGAAGCTGGCGCGCGAAGCGGAAATTTGTTACGCCACGATTGCGATGATCACGGATTTTGACTGCTGGCATCCGGAGCACGAGTCAGTGACGGCTTCCCAGATCATCGCGACGCTGGTACAGAACGCAGAGAACGCCCAGAAGGTACTGCGCGAGGCCGTGCGCGCCATGCCTGAAGGGCGAAGCTGCAAGTGCGGCGCGGCGTTGAAGCATGCCCTGGTGACGGACATGAAGCTGGTCCCGAAAGCCACGAAGAAAAAACTAGATGCGATTATCGGCAAATACAATTCCTAGGAGAAGCCTGTGTCCTTACTTGTAGTCGGTTCGGTGGCATTTGATGCGCTCGAAAGCCCGTACGGCAAAGTGGATCGGACGGTCGGGGGAGCGGCGACATACTTCGCGGTGGCGGCTAGTTTTTTTGCGCCAGTCAGCCTCGTGGCGATAGTCGGCGAAGATTTTACCGCGAAAGACGAAGCGGTCTTTCGCGGACGGCACATCGATACGGAAGGCCTGGAACGAGCGGAAGGGAAGACTTTCTTCTGGGCAGGTCGGTACTCGGAGAATTTGAACGAGCGAGTGACCCTGGCAACGGATCTAAACGTATTTGCGGGTTTCAAGCCGCGGCTTCCAGAGAAGTACAAGTCCTCAAAATATGTGTTTCTGGCGAACATTGCGCCGGATTTACAACGCGACGTTCTGAAGCAGGTTAAGGGCAGGCCGAAATTGGCGGCGCTCGACACCATGAATTACTGGATCGAGCGGACGCCCGCGGAATTACGCGAGACCCTAAAGCACGTTGATATTTTAATGATCAACGATTCCGAGACGCGGCAGCTTTCGAATGAACACAACCTGCTGCGCGCAGCAAAACATATTTTCAAGATGGGTCCCTCAACTCTTGTCGTGAAACGCGGTGAATATGGGGCGATGATGGTGGACAAACGCGGCGTGTTTTGTGTGCCCGCATTTCCGCTCGAGGAACCGCACGATCCCACTGGAGCCGGCGACAGCTTCGCGGGTGGTTTTATGGGTTACCTAGCAGGGGCGAAAGATTTGACCGACGCAACGCTCCGTAGGGCAATGGTCTATGGTTCAGTGATGGGAAGCTTTACCGTGGAGCGGTTTGGCCTGGACCGCCTGCGCGTGCTCAAGCGCAGCGAGATACACGCCAGGGCACGGCACTTCGCGAAATTGACCCAATTCAAATTGTAGTGTGTAAAATCCTGCCATAGTCTGAAACTGCAGGAGAACGCTCTGCCGCTAGGCACTATCATCGCGCGACTGGCTTGGGCCGCAATGCTCGGCTCCATAATTGGAGTCGAACGCAATCTTCGCAGACGTCCAGCAGGAATGCGAACGGGATTTTGCGTCTCTCTGGGGGCAGCTCTGTTCACCGTCGTTTCCATCGAGATTGCGAGGCGCACGGGTGATACGAGCACGACCCGCATTGCTTCGAATATTGTTCAGGGAATTGGTTTTCTCGGCGCCGGCGTGATCCTTCGCGAGCGCGGCAGCGTGGTTGGGCTGACGACGGCAGCTACCATTTTTGCAGTCGCGGCAATGGGCATGGCGGCTGGCGGGGGATTGTACGCAGTTTCAGGGATTGCTTGTGCGTTGGTGCTCGGAGCACTTGTCCTTCTTTTTTACGTCGAAGATTGGCTCAACTTGAAACCACGCTATATGTTGTTCCGCATTTTTGTGGATCGCGCTGAAAATATGGTTACGGATGTGCACAAGATTTTTTCAGAGCTCAGAGTGCCGATTGATAATTTTCAGGTGTCACTCTCCGGTGAAAAAAACTTGATCCAGTTTGATGCCGAGGTGAGCGCCCACCAGCAGGATAAAATTCTCCAGGCGCTGTGCAAACCTGGAATGAGCTGCGAGATGGTCCCCGTGGAACGGCAAAACGGGTGAGTGTTCGGAGCGCAAGTCTTGAGGCCACTACCGTGGACGTAGAAGTGCGAAAGCCACGCGCGCTGAATTCGCAAAGTGTGATCATGCCGTTTGCGCCGGCATCTCCGGCAGAATTCGCAAAGGTACTGGCTGGCGCTGAAGAATTGCGGACCTTGGGATTTCACGTTGGCGATTCGACGCCGCTTACACCGGAGGGATACTTCGCTGGTTCGCTATCGGGCAGGCGGACTGAGCTTCTAAGCGAGTTGGAGCGCGACGACGTCAATGCGCTTGTGGCCATTCGCGGCGGGTATGGATCGAACTATCTGCTCGACGACCTCGCCGTAGAACATGCAGACTCACCGAAAGTGATTTTGGGATACAGCGATTTGACATCACTGCAATCCTACCTTTGGAAGCGTCATGCCTGGGTTGGATTTTATGGGCCGATGCTGGCTGCAGGACTGGATGCGGGAGAGGGCGTGGCCAACGGTTACGACCGGGAATCCCTTCTTGCCGCGGTTGGAAAAACGGACGGCGGCTGGACGCTGAAGTTGCGAGGCGAGGCTTTGGTCAGCGGTGATGCAGGAGGACGCGTTCTGGGCGGTTGCATGACGATGGTGGAGACATCGCTGGGGACGCCGTGGGAATTGGAGACGCGCGGATCGGTTTTGTTGCTTGAGGATCGGGGAATGAAGCCGTGGCAAGTGGACCGGGCACTGATGCATCTGAAGCAGGCTGGGAAATTTGATGGTGTCCGCGGCATTGTCCTTGGCGAGTTTCCGGATTGTGGTCCGCTGATGTCGGGCAGTGCGACGGTGCGCGACGTGTGTCTGCGAATTCTTGGCGCGCTCGGAGTGCCCATTGTTTATGGCGCGTTGGTGGGTCATACGCCGCGGCCAATGTTGACGGTGCCCTTGGGAGTAAAGGTCCGCCTAAGAGCGCATGGAGCAGGTGAGTTGGAGATCCTCGAACCGGCGGTTGTGCCATGAGCGACGCGAAACACGTTCACGTAATTGGAATTGGCGGCTCAGCGATGGCGCCGCTTGCAGGTATGCTGCGCGAGCATGGCTATCGCGTGACGGGGTCGGATTCGGGAGTATATCCGCCAGCGTCAACCCTTCTGGAAAAACTAGGAATTTCGTTTTTCCATACATTTGATGCGGCACACTTGACGCCCACCCCCGATCTGGTGGTTGTCGGAAATATTATTGCGCGTGGGAATCCTGAGCTGGAAGAAGTGCTGGACCGGAAGATTTCGTACAGGTCGATGCCGGAGATTCTGGAAGAAGTGTTTTTGCCCGGACGGCACTCGATTGTGGTGAGCGGCACACACGGAAAAACGACGACGACCGCGATGTTGGCTTGGATCTTTCACACGGCAGGGAAGAGGCCGAATTTCCTGGTGGGCGGAGTGGCTGAGAATTTTGGCAAGAGCTACGGGCTCGGCGGCGGCGAAGAATTTATCTTGGAAGGTGACGAGTACGAGACGGCGTTTTGGGACCGCGGGCCGAAATTTTTTCACTACCATCCGGATGATTTGATCGTTACTTCGCTGGAATTCGACCATGCGGATATTTACCGGGACTTTGAATCGTATGAGCTGGCGTTTCGACGTTTGGTGAATCTGGTGCCACGTCGCGGGCGAGTCGTGATTTGGGGAGACACGGAAGAATCGGGGCCGGCTTTGCGGCGTGCTGCGGAAAAAGCATTTTGCCCGGTGGAGACATACGGATTCTCCGCGGCGAATGATTGGGTAGCGAGCGATTTGGCCGTAGACGGCGGAGGAATGCGGTTCCGCGTCACGTACCGGGGAACTCCCTTTGGAGAATTCGCGCTAGCGGCGAGCGGTCGTCACAACGTTTTGAATGCGATGGCGGCGATCGCGGTGGCGCACGGCCGAGGAATTAGTGCGGCGGATTTGGCGAAATCGCTGGCAACGTTTCGCAGTGTGAAGCGGCGCATGGATGTGAAAGGCGAAGTACGCGGCGTGCTCGTCGTAGACGATTTCGCGCATCACCCGACTGCCGTTCGCGCGACGATCGAGGCTGCGCGCGCGCGGTGGCCTGGTCGGAGGTTATGGGCGATTCTTGAGCCACGATCGAATTCGATGCGCCGAAAAGTGTTTGAAGAGACGCTGCCGGTGGCGTTGGCACTGGCAGATCGTGTCGTGTTGGCTGGGGTGTTTCGCGCGCAACAGCTCGGCGACGAGAGTCGTCTTGAGCCGGAAGCGGTCGCCAACAGTGTGCTCGAACTGGGAAAGAGCGCGCGAGTGTTTTCCGGTGCGGATGCCATCGCAGACCAAGTATCGATGGAAGTCGAGCCGGGCGATGTGTTGCTCGTGATGTCCAATGGCAGCTTCGACAGGCTTTGCGAAAAACTGCTGGCTAAGCTTTCGCAGCCAGTTCAGGTTTCCTCCGAGGCCAATACCAGGTGACAGCTCAATCGTCGCGGGCTCGGGCCACATTCTTGGCGATGGCGTTCTTTGTGTGCATGTTGGGCAGCCCGGGTCCAAGCCGAGCTGCGATTAAATACGAAGTATCAATCAGCCATCCCGAACAGCACATCTTTCACGTGACGATGACGATTCCCGACGTAAGCAGGGAAGTCACAGTCCAAATGCCTGCTTGGAATGCCCTGTATCAAATCCGAGATTTTGCCAGCCATGTGCGGCGCGTGGAAGCATTCGCGGGAACATCGGTAGCGCCGATTGAAAAAGTAGACAAGGAAACATGGCGCGTCACCGGGCAAGGAACGATTACGATTCGCTACGCGACGTATTGGGATGATGTCGGGCCTTTTGCGACACAGCTTAACGGTGAACACGCCTTCATCAATCCGGCGATGATTCTCTTTTATGTCCCGGATCGTCGAGGCGAGGATGTCCATCTCTCGTTTCCCGACGTTCCGGCACCGTGGAGAGCGGCAAGCGCTGGCCCAATTCTCGAAGAATCCATGGGAGGAGCACGAAACTTCGCACTCGACGCAAGAAGTTACGACGCGCTTGCGGATGAGCCGATTGAGATTAGTAATTTCAAGGAATTCAGACTGCCCGGACTGCCAGTGGACATCCGCGTAGCGGTCCATGGCGACGAGTGGAGCCAGAAGAAGATCGAGGGGGAGCTCAGCAGGATTTGTAACTACGAGATCAAGATGATGGACGGCGCGCCGTTTGAACACTACCTTTTCATTTTGCACATTGGAAGGGGAGCCGGCGGCGGAGGAATGGAACATGCGAATTCGACAGCGATTGGGATTCCCTCAGATGAATACCTCTCAGGAGTGGCGGCGCACGAGTTTTTTCATTTGTGGAATGTGAAGCGCATCCGGCCCTCGACGCTGGAGCCGGTGGACTACACGAAGGAGCAGTACACGCGGGCGCTGTGGTTCGCGGAAGGCGTGACGAGTACATACGGTGCTTACACGTTGATGCGAAGCGGGATTTGGAATAAGGAGCGGTTTTATGCGGATCTGGGAGATCAGATCAGTGAGCTTGAATCGCGGCCAGCGAACCGATGGCAGAGTGCGGAGCAGTCGAGTCTAGATGCGTGGCTGGAAAAATATTCGCTCTACAACGGGCCAGAAGACAGCGTTTCCTACTATACAAAAGGACAGCTCTTGGGAGACTTGCTGGACATTCTGATTCGCGACCGTACGAACAATGAGAAAAGTCTAGATGACGTGCTGCGCGGCATGAATATGGACTTCGCAAAGCAGGGAAAGTTTTACCGGGACAGTTTGGATATTCGGCTGGAAGCGGAGAAGGTGGCGGGCGGGTCGTTTGAAGATTTCTTTCGAGACTATGTCGCGGCCGCGGGGCCACTTCCTTACCAGCAGATACTTGGACTTGCCGGGCTCGAACTGAAAACGGTGGAACATAAGAAGCCAGTACTCGGATTTGTGCCGGAGCGTGATTCGAGCGGCACGATAACGGTGCGCATTGTCGACGATGGAAGTCCCGCGGCGGAAGCGGGGCTGCACTCCGGAGACGTCATTCTGAAATGGAACGACGGCGACGTCCCGCGATCTCTCGGCCGATGGGTGCGCGAACGGCAACCGGGAGAAATTGTGAAAGTGCGGATCCGGCGCGAGGAAAAAGAGCAGACTCTTCAGTTCAAGTTAGGTGAAGAGAAAGAAGTGCTCTACCAGGTTGCCGAAGACTCTCATGCGGGAGAAAAGGCCCGGCGAATCCGGGAGGGGCTGCTCCGCGGCATCACCGAGACAGTCCCAGCGCACTGAGTGCCAAAAGAAACCCGTTCCAGGTTCGCATGACGCTCTCTCCAAGCAACCAACTGCCGTTATATCTCGTCCAAACTCATGAGGGCCCCTTACCAGCTGAGAACACCTCACGCTTCCCCAGTCTGAAAGCATGCTACAAAGAATTTAGGCACTCCCAGCCCCCCTACGCGAAAAGATCGGACGAGCGGCTGAACGAAATCCGTTATTAAAATTCTGAATAGTCAGAAATGAGTCGTAACCTGACCGGGAGAAAAATTAGTCATGGTAGAGGACACACTATGAATCCGAGAATTATGCGCGGCCTATTGGCATTTCTTTTGCTTCCGCTTCCGGCTTTAGCCTCACTCGGAGGCGATGTGACCTCCGTCCAGTCGGATCAGGCGAAGATGCAAGGCAGTCTGCGGACATCCAGCAACAATTCGTACACTCTGCACGAAATCCAGACGTCCACCGGTGTAGCCGTGAAGGAATATGTGTCGCCTTCCGGAAAGGTATTTGCCGTTACGTGGCAGGGCCCTTTCCATCCGGATTTGAGACAGCTTCTAGGCACTTACTTTGATCAGTTTACACAAGCCGAACAGGCTCAGCGTACCCAGCGGCGCGGACACGGGCCCGTGTCGATCCAGCAGGCTGGTTTCGTGGTTCAAATAGCGGGACACATGAGGTCATTTTCGGGGAAAGCGTACGTTCCTCAGATGTTGCCAGCAGGGATCCGCGCCGAGGATATCCGATGATACGAGTACGCTTGCAAAATGTTCTGTATTGGGGTTTGGCGGGAGCCTTGGCCGCGACGGCTGGATGCAGCGGAAGTAGCAACGGCGGCAGTACGGGCGGCGGTGGCGGCGGCTCGACGGCGAATGTGCAGGCTATTTCGGTCACCACTGGACCGACTGCGGGGCCTCCGCTTAACTCCCCGTATATTAATGGGGCATTTACAAGCGTAACGGTCTGCGTTCCCGGCAGCACGACGAGTTGCCAAACGATCAGCGGCATATTGGTTGATACTGGGTCGTCCGGGTTGAGGATATTGTCCTCAGCGCTTACTTCGGTTTCGCTTCCACAACAGACTGCAGCCAATGGGGATGCGATCGTCGAATGCCTGCCCTTCGTGGATGGCATCACCTGGGGACCAGTGCAGACGGCGGATATGACAATTGCCGGCGAGAAAGCGAAGTCCCTGCCGATTCAGGTTATCGGCAGCTCAAATTTCTCGACGATACCGAAGGCTTGTACAAACTTTGGCGCACCTGAAGATGATCTCTCCACTTTGGGTGCCAACGGCATATTGGGCGTCGGGCCAGCTGCCCAAGATTGCGGCACCGCTTGCACGGTGAGCGGCCCATCCAACCCAGGGTTGTACTACGTGTGTCCGGCTGCGGGTTGCGAAGTTACGACACAGAGTCTATCCAACCAGGTCGTGAACCCAATTGTTTTGTTTGCTGCAGATAACAACGGCGTCATCATCGAATTGCCGTCGGTTACCGGATCGGAAGCGGGTGTCAGCGGTTCCATGATTTTTGGCATCGGGACGCAAGCCAATAACGGGCTTGGGAACGCCACGGTCTATACGATGGATCCATCGACTGGAAATTTCACCACGGTTTTCAACAACGTAACCTACTCAGACGCTGGCTTCCTGGACAGCGGATCGAATGCTATTTATTTTCTGGATTCAAACACACAGGGAATGCCGCCGACTTGTGCCGATGCCACTTTCTGGTATTGCCCAACGGGGACGCAGAATTTTTCGGCAACCAACCAGGGAGCGAATGGAGCGAGCGGCACGATCCAGTTCGTGGTGGGCAATGCCGACACTCTCACGGCCAATGAGACAATCGGCGTAGCCAACGGACTGGCCGGACCTAATCCCGGAACATTCGACTGGGGACTACCTTTCTTTTTTGGCCGCACCGTCTACACGGCGATCGAGGGACAGAGTACACCAGGGGGTGCAGGCCCCTACTGGGCTTACTAATAGCCCTCTGGCGTTTCGCAGAGAGGTAAGCGTAGGCCTATGAGCACCTGACAGCACGGTCTTTGCCTCCGGCCGGTCTGGCGCAGTGTGATTGGCCAGTGCGGCGATTGGGTCGCCACCCCGCTCCCTGTTTTCCTGTAAATGTTCATTCTAAAGGGTTTTAAGTCTAATGTTTTGAAACTGCTCATTCCAGAGAGTTTAGCGGCGGATTTCTGGAAGTGCGCATTCCAAAGGAGTTAGTGAATTGGCAAACAAAGCCGGGCGAACAAATCAAAGTCAAGAGCCCACACGTAAAACCGACGTATGGGGGGCCCCGCAAATTCAAAAGCAAAATCAAAAGTCACCCCCGCTCCCTGATTGGGGTCCACCCAATTCCCGAAATGGAACTGGAAAGCTCATCGCAAGATATGCTAGCGTGGGCTATGGACATCACAAGCCGGATTCCAGTTCACAAGCGTTCCCCACTTCATTTCCTAGTAGATGGTCTGCAAGTCTGGGTTTCCTATTTAGACGAAAACGAAAACGGTCCTTTCGGCGTCCGATTTGCTTGGATGGAACACGAGCACTCCGTTTCTCCGCAGAAACACATTACTGATGATGGTGGCTATAGCTATCGGAAGTACGAAAACTTCTTGATGCCCAAGGATGGCATGATGGACATGCGCACCTCAGAATTTGAGGCTGACCCAGAGAAGCTAGAGCGTCTCAACCGCATCTGGGTTGAGTACCAGAAGAAGCTGGGAGAAACCATTTTCAGCGTCTAACGGAGGGAGAAACGCAACCCATGATGCAGATACCAAGCAATAGCTTCTTGCCGGGTACTATTCTGACGGTCAAGAGCACCCGGTTTCCAGCCATCAAGCACTGGGGTGTAGTTGACTGGCAGTTGGATGATAGTGGTCAGCCGGGCATGTGGCACTCACAAAAGGCAGACGTTCTTCGTCGCACCGATTATCTATACTTTTCTTCGGGTCAACCTTGTGAAGTTCTTTGGGTCCCTCAGACCCGCGAGCAGCAGACCTACATCATCGAACGACTGCGCAGCAAGACTGGCCTTCCTTGGAATTTGGCTCAAGCAAACTGTGAGCAGGTTGTGCGTTGGGCTTTGGAAGGCAGACCGCGTAGCGAACAGCTTGAAGTAGGATTCGCGTTGGCTATGTTCGCTCTTTTTGTTGGTTTGGTTGTATCCAACAAGACTTCCTGACTGAAAAGCAAAAATAAAAAAACAGACCGGGAATCCGAAGATAGCCGGGCCTGTTGGTTTCCTTCACGCGATGTAGTCGTCCGGATTCAATCCAAGTTCTGCCAGCCGATCACGTCTATATTGCCGCACCCTCTCTGTGGTTTCTTTGACCGCTGTATCGTAGCCGCCTAGTGAAGCGCGAAGGTCTCTAGCTGCCTCAGAATCGCTTCTGCTTGCGTCGAGCTCTTCTCTCGTTTCAACCGTCAGTCTTCTAAGAGATTCCAACTCTTGCTCTGCGGGTCTGAGGGGCAACCAGCCAACCAGATCGGCAAAATCGTCTCGCCATTCCTGCGATTGTTCGGGTGATAGTCGCGCTCCACGCTCCACTGTTTCAACGCAATCGCGCAACCAGCGGCAAAACTCTTCATGAAGGAAATGCAGCCACAGGTTCACGTCTGGCGTGTGGAAAAATTCTTTGACCTTCTGGGAAATCAGCGACGGTTGGTAGTGGAAAGTGCCGTTGCGCAGCTTTCTCAAAACGTCCTTGTAGTTGGAGATTCCTAGAAGCCCCTCAACAATAGGGTCTTTGAACTTCGCTGTTTCCCAACCTTCTATCACAACGTAGAGGCTTGCAGCCCAATAAGAGGTAACTCCTAGCCACTCCGGCGTGGCTTTTTTAGCGTCTGCGCCTTTCTCCGCCATGAACTTATCCCAATCGCGATACATCAAATCAGCCCAGTAGAGATAACGCCCCCACGAATAGAGAAGCTCACTGTTAGCAGAGAAGTTGCGGATGTCCGGCATAGGCTTCCTCTACTCTATCATTGTGCCCATCCATACTATTGTGCCCTTACGTTCGGGCGTGCGTTAGGGTTCGAGCGGTCAAAAAAATAGCCGCCTGGAAAAGCGGCGGCAAAGGTTTACTGAGTCTGATTATCCGAGGAAAAGAGTACCACCCATGATATAACTCTGTCAATAAATATTTTCAAGGCGGACAGAGATCAATACGGAATGGCGGGGACGAATTCTTGATCTCCTAACGTTCTATTCTGGGCTCTGTGTCGCCAGGGGATTTCAGATTATGGAGCGTCGCGGATTTAACGTGCGCTTCTTAGGTTCCTCTTGACCTGCGGAGCGGGATTCGAGAGAGTTCTGCGTATTGCATGCTCCGGACGCTTTTCATCGCGGTCTTCCTTTCGCTTTACATTTTGATAGTTGGGCCGCCGTTGCTGCTCTATACGTTGGTATCGCGACACATTGATCCGCTTTATTGGGCTGGGCTTAAGGGCGTAATGTTTTTCGTGAGAGTGGTCGGAGTAAGGATTCGTGTTGAGGGAAAGGCAAAGATTCCCAGCGGAGTTTGCCTTTTCGTGGCCAATCACACCAGTTCCGCGGATGCCCCGGCTGTAGTTGGAGCCATCCCCAGGCGCATCGCGATTCTGCTGAAAGAGTCGCTATTCAAATGGCCGATTGTTGGCCAGGCGTTTACCTTGGCGCACTTTATTCCGGTCAATCGAAAAGAACGAGATTCGGCGATCGCGAGTGTCGAAAAAGCTGCGGCGGCCATGCGGGCGGGACAGTCGTTTTTGATCTACCCAGAAGGGACGCGCAGCCCCGACGGGCGATTGCAGGAGTTCAAGAAGGGCGCCGTCGTACTGGCCATAAAAGCCGGTGTTCCAGTCGTTCCAGTCCTTTGTTCTGGGGCGCAGCGAGTGATGGCAAAACACTCGATGGTGGTTAACCCTGGAGAGATTCTGGTGGAGTTTCTCGATCCGATTGATGCTTCAAAATACAGCTGGGAGGAACGGGATCTCCTGAACAAGCGGGTTCACGATGCCATGGCGGCAGGGTTGCCGCCGGATCAGCGCCCTGTCGGATTTCCCGGTGCTTCCTAGAGTTTAGCGAGAACTAGAAGTGCGCGGTCGGCCGCCCAGGCGTTCCAGTTCAGCCTCCAATTCCCGCACACGCTTCTGTAATTCTGGCAGACGATTGAGGGCTGCGACGGTCTTCAGCCACTGGCGATTGTCCACTGCGGGATAGCCGGAAAACATGGAGCGAGGCGGGACGTCGTTGGGGACCCCACTCTTCGCGGTGATGACGGAACCGTCGCCGATGGTTAGATGTCCGGCAGTACCAACCTGGCCGGCGAGAATGCATCCGTCGCCCACCTTCGTGGATCCTGCGAGCCCTACTTGGCCGCAGAGCATCGTGTTCGCCCCGACGCGGGAGGCATGCCCGACGATGACAAGGTCATCCAACTTGGTTCCGCGGCCGATGCGGGTCTCTCCAACTGTGGCTCGGTCGACGCAGGCGTTGGCCTGCACCTCAACGTCGTCTTCAAGCACAGCAGGGCCGGACTGCTGCATCTTGTACCAGGTGCCGTCTTTCTGTTTGGCGAAGCCAAGGCCGTCGCCGCCGATGATCGCTCCGTTCTGAAGGATGACGCGATCGCCAATGCGGCAGAACTCGCGCACCACGGCATGGGAGTGGGCGAAGAAATCATCTCCGATGCGGGCGCCCTGATAGATGGTGACGAAGCTGTGTAGAACGGAGTTGCGGCCTATCTGCGCATCTTCTCCCACAACACAGTACGGGCCGATATGCGCGCCTGCGCCGATTTTGGCGGTCTTCGCGATGAGTGCCGTAGGATGGAATCCGGGGGCGTATCGAGGTGCTTGGTAGAAGAGTTCGATAGCGTGGGCGAAGGCGAGGTAAGGATTTGCCGTACGCAAGGCAGCGAGACGGGGAAGACTTGCGTCACGCTCAATGCTGATACCTTCTTCGACGAGGACCGCGGAGGCGCGCGTAGTCTTGAGAAGAGGGAAGTAGCGACGGTTGGCAAGAAAAGTGATTTGGCCGGACTCGGCGTGTTCGATCCCGGCGATTCCGTGGATGGGAGTCTCGCCGGGTCCATCGAGTCGGCAACCAAGTTTTTGGGAAATGTCTGAGAGGTTCATCGGCATAAATACAGCTCCTTAATGCTCGGTGCGAGTCTCGCATAGCGCAGAGAGGGAAGTACAGCCGGGCTGGGATTATTCGTTGAAAAGGCGCGGCTGGATTGTGACGGCAGTAGCTGGTGCAGGCTTGCGGCGAGATATACCAACGACGCCAAGCACGGTCAATTCAGTTAGGGCAGAGCGAGGGATAAAGATGCGGTCTGTGGAGGAATTGAGATCGGGTGGAGTAATCTGGATGCCGTTGTCGAGCATGGTAAGCAAATCATTCGGCACGACGCCTTCAATCGTCTCTCCGTCGCTATACCGCAGGCGAACCCAAAGTCCATCCAACTTAGGCCGACTGAGAAACGCCTTGCGCTCTGGCTCAAATTCGTCTGAGAACTCGCGAACGAAATAAATCGAGCGCACCTTGGCGAGAGGAATCTCTTGATGTTCGCCGTCCGGAGTCAGAAGGTCGATGGGATCGGCTTGCCCGAGGCGCGAGGGGTTCAAATAGCCACGAAGTGGCTTCTTGTCGGCAAGGACAAGGACGACTTTCTTGTGAGTAGAGGCTGGGGCTCTGTTTTTCAAAGAAATCAG
>Ga0206976_1222_pt1 | contig 15546 bp, 7 predicted proteins | sample Alteio_BWOrgHeat_82_FD_152926 | JGI IMG/M metagenome (GOLD analysis project Ga0206976, IMG submission 152926) | Enriched cells from forest soil in Barre Woods Harvard Forest LTER site, Petersham, Massachusetts, United States -... | ecosystem: Environmental > Terrestrial > Soil > Temperate forest > O... | reverse complement strand
TGATGAGTGCGCACCCCTCACCGTTCTCCGCCGATCGCGGATTCTTTGGTTGCAAACATTTCAGCAAAGCAAATGAATACCTGCGAAGTAAAGGGTTGAAAGAGATTGATTGGTGATATCAAGGCACCAGTAATTGAGCATTAAGGGTTGGGCATTATGTTACAATAGTCAGATCAGAATAATGTCAACCTAATTCCTAAGTTCTAATCTCTAAGTGCCCTAATACCTAATTGATTAGTTTAAAGAATCTTCTCCACCTGATTTTGTGCAGGAAGTCCCCATACTTATCAAGTGATAGCCAGATAAAAAACCCTTTGCCCACAATGTGATCTTCGGGCACAAAACCCCAATACCGCGAGTCGAGCGAATTATCGCGGTTGTCGCCCATCATGAAATAATAGTTTTGTTTGAAGGTGTATTGTGTTACTACTTTACCATCAATTGAGAGTTTTCCATTTTCCATTTTTGCGTCCTTGTTGAGGTCAAAGTCGCGGATAGTAGTTCCGTAAATAGCTAGAGTGGAGTCATTGATCTGGATCGTCATGCCTTCTTTTGGAATTGTCAATGGTCCGTAATTGTCACCATTCCAGGGTGTGTATTTTGCGCCAGGGAAAGCCCGTGCATCCGCTTCCTTTGTCGTGGTTTGTAACGTCACCGATTTGATATAAGGCAAAGCTTTTACTTCGTCAGCTTTTTTAGAATTCAACAGCATCATGTACTCCACCTGGTCGGGGCCGGAGCGGCCATACGCCTGATAATCTTCAGGGTCAAGTCCTAGTTTCTCTAAATTGCGGTCGTTGATCTCATCTTTAGAAATTACATGATACCGGAATTGCATGTTCTCCGGATTCTTCAGCGGTACACCATTTACAATCAGCTGCCTGTCTTTGATTTCCAATACATCACCAGCAACACCAACACATCTTTTGATGTAGTTTGTTTTTAAGTCTATCGGATAGTTTTTCCATTCATTGCGGGGCATCATATAGTTATTCTCTGCAACGCCAGGCACGTTGAACACAACTACGTCTTCGCGCTTCACATGACTGATACCAGGCAGCCTGTAAGTTGGTAATTGAATCCAATCCAGGTATGACGGAATTTCCGTGAACCAGATCTTTTGGTGTGTCAGTGGGATTTGCAGAGGCGTCCGAGGAGTACGTGTGCCGTAATGGAATTTGCTTACAAAAAGAAAATCACCAACCAACAGGGAGTTTTCCATAGAAGGCGTTGGGATAGTGTATGCTTCCATGATCAGCCAACGGATGAGGGTAGCTGCCACGACCGCAAAAACTATGGCGTCCCACCATTCACGGACAAAGGATTTTGGTTTTTTGGCCTCTTCTTTTTTCTTCTCCCAGAATTTCCAGTACATAGTGCTCTTAAAGATTGTTTTACATCAATTCAAATCAAACGATTCAAGACTATTTGACTTGTAATCCTGAAACCGCGTTTTTTTCCGCCTGCAAAGAAAATCAAAATAATGGTAAGTCAGAATTTTAAAAAATCATCCATTGAGTAAACGCCCTGTTTGCCTGCCAGCCATTCGGCTACCAGCACTGCACCAAGGGCAAAACCCTCGCGCGAATGTGCCGTATGTTTGATTTCGATGTCATCTACAGCCGATCGGTAATGAATTTCATGTGTACCTGGTGCAGGGTCTATTCGAAATGATTTAATAACGAGTGCTTCTGGCTTTGGGGTTTCATTCAAAACCCATTCTTTTTTGGAATGATGGCTTTTCAGGATGCCTTCGGCCAGTGTTATTGCCGTACCGCTGGGCGCATCTCTCTTTTGTGTATGATGAGTTTCAACTACAGAAACCTCATAACCGGCACGACCATTCATTAATTTGGCCAAGTATTCGTTTAGCTTAAAGAAGATATTGACACCAAGGCTGTAATTGGATGCATAGAAGAATGCGCTTCCTTTTTTCTCACATAATGATTCAATCTCTTTTCTTTTTTCGAGCCAGCCGGTAGTGCCGCAAACTACAGGGATTTTTTTTTCGAAACAGAATTCCAGATTCCTTATAACAGCATCCGGTTGCGAAAATTCAATTGCTGCGTCCGCTGTTAAATTGATCTTTGCAAGATCTTCGTACGAGTCAGCTTTACCAATAATCGTGTGGCCTCGCTGAAGGGCTGCTGACTCCACAGCTTTCCCCATTTTACCATACCCTATAATCAGGAGTTTCATTTTGCAATCAATTTTAAAAACGGATATTTAAACCCATGCCAATACCTTGTCCGGGATTGAATCTTGGCTCGACCCGCACATGAAGCTTTGGGTTAAGATCAAACTCTTTCAGGTGCGCGTCTACGTGTGCATCTACCATTTGCAAAATGTAAAAGAAGCCGGTAATGATCGTAAAATAGTCACGCTGTCGGCGAGCCTGATCTACAATTGTTCGAAGCTGATCGGTGGAGAGCCCACTGACAGGATTGCCATTGGTGGCAGTCGTTATCGGATTGTTGATATTATAGAATAATTGGTCTTTATATTTGATCTCGTTGTCGTTGTAAAATTTTACAATAAGAATTAACCCCCAAAAGCCACCATATACCAGCGGCATTTTCCAGTACTTCTTATTGTACGCCTGGCCGGCACCTGGAAGAATAGCTGCATAAAATAAAGCCTTTCGCGGATCAAACCGCGCAGCATAGGATTCAATAGAGACAACATTTTTCCCAGATTTCATGGTAATGCTATCAGTTAAAAGAGAACTGGTGTCTTTTTTAGCGATGGTATCTTTGTTTTTTTTAACCTCTTGAGCCAAACCTGCAAGGCTGTGCAAGATCAGGATTAGTAGGAGGCCGGAATAGCGCATGTCAGAGTTTTAAAATATCCAGTATACGGTTGAGATCTTCTATGGACAAAAAAGGAATACGGATATCGCCCTTTTTGCCATCACTCTTTACAGTAACTTTCGTGCCAAAGTGTGAAGATAACCTCGACTGTAGCTGATGCACCTCTTTTGGAGCTGAGGTAGGTTGGCTTTCAGGCTTTTCTTTGGCACTGATGGTTAATTCACGCGCCAATGATTCCACCGCCCGTACGGAGAGATCGTCTGAAATTATTTTCTTTAGAATGAAGATCTGATTGGAAGGGTCTTCAATGTTGATTATCGCCCGAGCGTGGCCCATCGAGATTTTATTATCGCGCAAAGCAATTTGAATATCGGGAGGTAATTTTAAAAGTCGCAGGTAGTTGGTTACAGTAGTTCTGTTTTTTCCAACGCGGTCACCCAGCTCTTCTTGTTTCAAGTTGCATTCAGAGATCAATCGCTGATAACTCAGGGATATTTCAATAGGGTTTAGGTTTTCCCGTTGAATATTTTCGATCAGTGCCATCTCCAGCATTTGCTGGTCGTTGGCAGTGCGTACATAGGCTGGTAAGGCTTTCAGGCCGGCAATTTTAGACGCCTGAAAGCGCCGCTCACCGGAGATCAGCTGATATTGATGCTGTGAAAGTTTTCGAACTGTAATTGGCTGAATGATGCCGTGTACTTTGATTGAGTCAGCGAGTTCGTTCAGGGCTTCCTTATCGAAATGCTGTCGAGGCTGAAACGGGTTAGTCTCTATTTCTTCAACCGGTATTTCATTGAGATTGCTGGTTTGAATGACAGCAACAGGTGTGGTTACATCCATTTCGGACTTTTCACCATCTGAATCGCTGAGTAATGCACTCAATCCACGGCCTAAGGCTTTCTTCTTACTCATTTGTGCATTCCGTTTTTATTCAATACTTCATGGGCCAGGTTCAGGTAGCTGATAGCACCTTTGCTTTCTGCGTCATGGACAATCACTGGCAAGCCAAAACTTGGTGATTCACTCAACTTCACATTACGTGGAATGATGGTTTTAAAGGCAATGCTTTTGAAATGTGTGCGTACCTCTTCGACTACCTGATTGCCGAGTGATGTGCGTGAGTCATATAGTGTCAGTAAGATTCCTTCAATCTCCAGCTTAGGATTGAGGCGAGTCTGAATAATTTTGATCGTATTGAGCAATTTCCCCAAACCTTCCAAGGCGAAATACTCGCATTGAACCGGAATAATTACCGAGTCTGCAGCTGTAAGTGAATTGATAGTGATAAGGCCGAGAGACGGTGAGCAGTCGATCAGAATGAAATCATACTGATCTTTAATTTTTGCCAATGCATTGCGCATTTTTTCTTCGCGATGCTCAATGTTTACCATCTCTACTTCTGCGCCTACAAGGTCAATATGTGACGGAAGGACGTCCAAAAATTTCAATTCGTTTTTAACAATTGCATCTGCTGCATTTACACCGTCAACCATGCATTCATAAATGCTCTTTTTGATGTCTTTTGGGTTCATGCCCAGGCCCGAAGTGGAGTTGGCTTGCGGGTCGGCGTCTACCAGCAGGGTTTTGTACTCCAATACCGCTAAACTGGCGGCCAGATTAATAGCCGATGTAGTCTTGCCAACACCGCCTTTTTGATTTGCTATTGCAATGATTTTTCCCATGGATCAGCCCTTCAATATTTTTCGAGGACAGCAAAGATAGGGTTATTGACCTATCGTGGAACACCGTGGAACGTTATGTTATCCACTGACTTTCAACAATGGTGTGTTGATGAATTGGTTCATTGATGAGCTAATCCAATGATTTGCAGTGGACTTACATTAACGAATCAACCCCATTACTGAACCCGCCAAATTATTTCTTAGTCTTTTTCCTGGCTTCCTCACTGGCTTTCATTGCGTCTGCCAGCTTTGCCATAAAAGGCGATTTTTTGCTAGTGCCGCTCGCAGCCTTTTTTCTGTTTTCATCCATAATCGCTTTGATTTTGTCTTCATCTACAAACCTCTTGATGACAGCTTGCTGTGCGAAGGTGATGAGGTTGGAAACAAAGTAGTAGAAACTTAAGCCGGCCGAGAAAGAGTTGAAAAAGAACAAGAAGATTAAAGGCATGATGTACTGCATCGATTTCATCGGGCCTTGCACAGAAGTAAGCTGGTTGTTTTGCCAGGTATACACCAATTGAGAAGCAGTCATCAAAAGCACAAACAAGCTCACGTGATTACCGTACCCGAAGGGAACAGAAAAGGGTAATGTCGCTATTGAATCCCATGTGGATAAATCTTCTGCCCACAAGAAAGGCTGCTGCCGCAAGTCGATCGAGTTGGGGAATAAGTAAAACATGGAAAACAAAATCGGCATTTGAAGAATTAATGGAATACACCCGCTAAAAGGATTTACACCTGCTTGCTGATATAATTTCATCTGGTCTTGCTGCGCCTGCGTCATGTTGTCGCCATTCTTTTCCTTGATGGCGTCCAGTTCGGGTTTGAGCAATCGCATTTTGGCCATGCCCATGTACGAGCTGTAGGTGAGTGGCATAAGCAACAGCTTCATGAACAACACAAGCAAGAGGATAATGACTCCGTAGTTGCCGATGAATGATTGTAAGAATTCAAACACAGGCATCAGCAAAAACTTGTTGACCCAGATGACTGGTGGCCAGCCGAGGTACACGTTGCGTGAAAATCCTTCTGCAACGTCTTTGGTAATTCTGTAATCGTTCGGGCCAAAATAATAGGAGAAGTTGGCCTTTTTTGATGCGACAGCTTCCGCAGGAATAGAAATATTTACTTCAGCTTTCTTTACATGAGAAGAGTCTTTGACATCGAATGCAGTGGTGAATGAACCGGAAGTAAATTTGTCTTTTGTAAAAATCGCGCTTAAGAAAAATTTTTGCTTGATGGCCACCCACTTCAAACCATCGCTTACGGATTTTGCATCGGGCGATGTGTCAGAGAGGCCATCAAATGAGCCATTGGCTAAATAATAATTGACCGTGGTCTTATTTCTACTGTCGGTAAGATCTTTTTCCTGCAAGGGAACAAAATCTACCCACGAAAAATCTATACTTTTTCCAGTTAAGGAAACTCCTTGTGTTTCTATGCGATATGTAAAATGATATCCCTTTGTTGGAATTGAATAAATATGTTTTAGAAAAGAATTGTCAGAAAGCCTGGCGACAAAACTGATCTGGGTTGTGTCTCCGTTTTTTGAAACCTCAGGACGATAATGTAGTTGATACAGGTCGATGGCGCGCCCATTGTAAGAGGCTACCATCGAAAATTTGTTATTGTCGTCTTTGGCGAGGAGCAGTGGCTGCTGGCTGTATGTTTTGAATTTTTTGAGGTTTACTTCGCTTAGTGTGCCCCGATTACTGAAGGTCAATTTCAGTTCGTCGTTCTCTACAATGGTAAACTCTTCCTTTCCGGTAAGGAAGGTAGCCAGGTCGCCATATTGCTTTGCAATGGTGCTGTCGACAACATCAACTAACTTTTGTGATGTCGTGTCTTTTTTGGCTGTAAAGATTTCAGTCGAAACCGGCTTGCTTTTGGGCGGCTCAGGTGATGGTGAAAAAAAATAAAAGTAAGCTCCCAGCAATACTGCAATCAAAGTAAGACCTATGGCCGAATTCCTATCCATGTTAATTTGAGAATTTGAAGATTAGATAATTTTAAAAATTAGTTTCTATTGAATAGCTAAAAGCCAATTAGGCAATTAACGATTTAGGTTTTTTTTATATTCCATTGCCGCTTCAACAAACTTTACAAACAGTGGGTGAGGATTTAATGCAGTGCTACGCAGCTCCGGATGATATTGTACACCAATAAACCACGGATGGTCTTTTAGTTCAACCACTTCGACCAATCCAGAATCGGGGTTAATGCCCACCGCTTTCATTCCTGCCTCTTCAAATTGTTCAAGGTATTTGTTGTTGAACTCATAGCGATGGCGGTGTCTTTCATGAATGACGCTGTCACCGTAGATGTGATTGGCCTTCGATCCTTTCTTTAGCTTACAAGTATATGAGCCGAGTCGCATGGTGCCACCCTTGTTGGTAATTTTTTTCTGTTCTTCCATCAAGTCAATTACCGGATGTTTAGTTTTAGGGTTGAGTTCAGTTGTGCTGGCATCCATCTTCAATTCATGGCGGGCAAATTCTACAACAGCCATCTGCATACCTAAACAGATTCCCAGGAAGGGGATTTTATTTTCACGTACATATCGGATGCCTGCGATCTTGCCCTCTAGGCCACGCTCACCAAAACCAGGTGCAACGAGGACTGCGTCAAGGCTTTCGAAGATTGACTGAACGGTTTCCTTGCTGATGTCTTCTGATGAAATCCATCTCACATTTACTTTACAGTCATTTTGCGAACCGGCATGAATGAAAGCTTCTGCGATAGACTTATAGGCATCGGGTAAGGAAACATACTTTCCTACTAATCCAATATTAACTTCATTTACAGGATTTTTGAGCTTGCCCAGAAACGTTTTCCATTGCTCCAACTCCGGCTCATGTTTTGTAGCGAGTTTTAATTTAGCAAGAACCCGTTCATCCAACTTTTCTTTCTTCATCAGCAACGGCACGTCATAAATGGTGTCGGCATCAATAGCTTCGATTACAGAATTCACGTTGACGTTGCAAAAGAGCGCCAGCTTTTTCCTGATCTCCATAGACAATGGCAACTCGGTGCGGCATACTAAAATATCAGGCTGTATTCCGTACGACAAAAGTTCTTTTACAGAGTGTTGAGTAGGTTTGGTTTTGAGTTCTTTTGCAGCTTTGAGGTAGGGGATGAGCGTCAAATGGATTACCATGGAATGGTTGGCACCTAAGTCCCAACGCACCTGGCGGACAGCTTCCACAAAGGGAAGAGATTCGATATCACCAACAGAGCCACCTATTTCGGTGATGATGAAATCGTATTGCCCGCTTTCGCCTAACAAAAATATATTGCGCTTGATCTCATCGGTAATGTGGGGCACCACTTGCACGGTTTTGCCGAGGTATTCGCCTTGCCGTTCTTTGGTGATCACATTGTTGTAAATACGACCGGTGGTGACGTTGTTGGCCTGTGTTGTACGCACATCCAGGAAACGCTCGTAGTGACCCAAGTCAAGGTCAGTCTCCGCTCCGTCGTCGGTTACATAACATTCGCCGTGTTCATAGGGGTTGAGGGTACCCGGGTCGATATTGATATAAGGGTCAAATTTCTGGATAGTCACCGAAAATCCTCGCGCCTGAAGCAGTTTTCCGAGGGAGGCAGAGATGATGCCTTTACCCAAAGAAGAGGTAACGCCACCGGTGACGAAGATATACTTTACAGAAGACATAGTATGGCAAAAAAATACGGGCGCAAAGGTAGGCTATTTGTGAAATTGACCGCCCGCTTGTCCTAAATTATTTCAATTTTGAAGAATTATGGGTAAGTTTGGATGATTGTATAGTGCCTTTTACTGATTGTATAATTATTTCGAATGATTAAACAGATAAATGAAAGGTTACACTTATTGGTATGCCAGAATATAAACCATTAGATATAGCCTAAACCTAATGAACCTTCATTTTCTACGACTTCATTATTTAACATTCCTTTTTCTCTCAATTTTCTTCTTTTCTGGTAAACTAGCGTTTTCCCAAGCAGTTTATTCAGGGTCTTCCACGGGTGTAACTCTTACCCAGCAGGAAGTAGATGTTGCGTTTACGTTATCCAGCGGAAGCATTGGTTTTTCTGATACTGCACCTCACTCCTTAGTAGGCTGGGCTGTGACTGTAGGCGTTACTCCAGTCACTATCATCAGTGTAAACACGTTTGGAGCCTCAGCAATCAGGGTAAAATTTGATGCATCAACTGCTCCCGGACATGCTCCAACCGAGCCTTATTTAAAACCCGGTGATGTTGTGACTGTAACTTACCTTGGTGGGGGCACAGTCACTGCTGCTGGTGGCGTGACTCCTTTTTCCGGAAAGACTGCAGTCAACAATGCAGTATTTGATTGCGCTACGGACGTAGTCTATACCTCCGAACAAGATTATGGCACCGTTAACCAGTGTGCACAAGTGAACATGAATTTTCACTGGTGGATATTCACGTATAGTCTTAGATATAGGAACAGTAGTACATGGAACGCACCCGGTTTACGAGTTGAGGTTGTGTGGGGCGATGGTGCATCAAACAACTGGCTCCCGACTCAATGCGATAATACCGGAGCAGCAAGCAGCACATACATTGGTGCTACCAGTTTAGCGGGAAATCCAGGAGTATTGTTTGTAGTTAAGCCAACGCATCTTTACCCCCTGGCTGTTGCAGGTGCGGCCCCCAACGAATGTCATTTCAATGCATCAGTTACCCCCTATATTAATACGTCTTCGTTTTGTAATTCGGCGGGAACTTCCCACAGTTTTACGTCTTACAGTACCGATAATAAATTGAGTGGCAATTTAGGAAATACTCAACTTCCGGTTCCCTTTGTGGCAAATACCGATAAGGTTTGTCGGGGAAATAACGTCAATATGATGTTTAATGACATCACCACGATGAATTGTTCAATAGCTGCAGACGCGAATTTCCCGAATACTTCTACCCGGTGGGTCAGGATTCTTTACGGCAGCCAAAATGGTGCATCGGGTAATATTCCAAATGTGAATATCACATTACCGGCAAGTATGGGCGGGACGACTATACCTGTTACCGATGCAAGCGGGACCTTGATATATCCTTCAGGGTACTACCCAACGACTGGCAATGCGCCACTTTCTGTCAACAATGTTCCTGACAATTTTGGGGTTATTCAAGTGCCCTATACTGGAAGCGCTCCTCCAACAGGAACAGCCTTTATGGGTACCATTACTACAACCTCGCCTGTAGGCCAAGCTGTTAATCAGACTTTTTGGATTCAACTTCAATATTGGAATGTTTGCAATGCATACACCGGTGACCCAACCAACCCGGCTCCTGTAACCGCCTCTGCTGCGGTCACTATTATTGCCAGCGACAATGCGCCTGTGGTTAGCCCACTGACGTTTTGCGCAAATCAGGGTAATGCCACTTATTCCATGACGGCTACAGCCACACCTGATGGTACTGGAACTTTTAAATGGTACAGTGATGCAGCGTTGTCAGTACTGAGGCAAACTGGCGCTAGTTATAACCCCGTGACGACAGCGCCAAATCTTAGCAAAAATCCGGCTAATGCGACCTCCACTACTTTTTATGTTACTGAAACTGTTGGCAATGGTTGCGTAAGCCCTACAGCAACGGTTTCTTTTACAATTGATCCTACTGTCGTGCCAGGGTCCATTGTTTACTCGGGGTTAACTCCGCAGTGCAATGGGTATGACCCACCGTCTATTTTTGGTGACGGTATCGGGGGTGTGGCGGTCCATGGTGCCGTAGCAACCAAGGGTGACGGAGTAACATATACTTATCAATGGCAAGATTCTCCAGATAATATAACCTTTACGAACATAGCGGGTCAGACGGGACTAAACTTTGACCCTCCTGTGCTCACCGCAACTCGTTATTATAAGAGAGTTGCTAGTTCGGGTGTCTGTGCGAGTGTGGCCTCAAATGTTATTACCATTCAAATTGACCAGCTGGTAAATGGCGGCACTATTGGCGGGGGAACGGCTACAATTTGTACTGGATCTGCACCAGCAGGATTTACGAGTGCGACTCTGCCAACGGGTGGTAATGGCACATTTACTTATCAGTGGCAATTTTCTACAGTAAGTTCTACTGGTCCTTGGTCGAATGCGCCTGGTGTATCAACAAATTCTACATACACCTCAGGGGCTCTAACTCAGACTACTTATTTTCAACGGGTAGCTACTTCTGGGTCTTGTACTCCACCCACGGGAGCATCCAATCCAATGACCGTTGTTGTTAATCAGGCAGTAAGCCCTGGAACAGTAAGCGGCAATCAAAGTATTTGTTCAGGTCAAACACCAACCCCACTTACATCAGTTTTAGGAGCAAGCGGTGGAGATGGCTCTATATATACTTATTTGTGGCAGCAGTCCACCACGTCCTCAACCGGGCCGTGGAGCAGTGCCGGTGGCGCAAATACGGGTGTGAATTACTCACCGCCGGCTTTAACCGTTACTACTTTTTATCAACGAGTTGCAACTTCTGGCCTTTGTGCAGCTCAGGCCGCTGGTCCGATTACTGTTACTGTTAATCCATTGCCTACGGCAGCTACGCCAACTGGTGGCGGGGCAGTTTGTTCAGGTAACCCAGCGCCTGATATTAACTGGACCTTAACTGGTACGGCACCATTTAATATAACCTATACTATGACACCTGGTGGCCCCGTGGTGGTAAGCGGCTGGCCCACAAATACATTTACCATAACTGCCCCAAACCCAGGGGTCAACACAACCTATCAGATTACAGCGCTTAGTGATGCGAATACTTGTATTGGGACAGCCTTTGGGGGAACGGCTTCAGTAACCATTGGCGGAACTGCGCCGGCTTTTGCAACTGCTCCTTCTGTGACTCCAACCAGTACTTGCGATAATGGTGCATCTACAACTGATCCTCAGCTGAATTTTAATCTTACTGGAGCTTCCTCAGTTGCCGGAACCTATGTTTTGACATACAAAATTGACGGTGGCTCAAGTTCAACGAAGAATTTTACAGTAAACCTGGGTACCGGAGCTCCTGCAGCACCAATTACCTTTTCAGAAGTAGCATTGAATGCAACTGCGCCCAGTCCGCATGTAATCACAGTTGTTTCGATACTTACTCCTTTTGGATGCCAAACGGTATTTAACACTACTGTAAATTTTACCGTAAATCCACTGCCGGCTGCGCCTGTTGGAGCAACCGGTGCGGTATCTTGTTCAACGGCAGGTACCGGCTCCCAACTTTCTGTAACTGACCCTGGTGCAGGATTTACTGTTTTATGGTCAACTACAGCCGCTCCAACATACACACCCGCTACTGGTGTTTTGGCAGGATCGAATAATCACTTGTTTACGCCATCCAGCAATGCGACAGTTACCTATTTCACTTTTATTCAAAACAACACTACGCTTTGTTCAAGTAGCGCAAGCACAGCCGTAACCAACACACAGGACCTGCCTCCGGCAGCAGCTACGATAATTGCACCAGCATCCTCGCCATTTGGAGTGTGTGCTCTTGTCACGGGGAATGGAGCAGCGACTCCGCTAACAGCCACTGCCATCAATGGTGTGGATAAAGGAACATGGTCAATAGTATCTGGCGCAGTAGGAGGTACTGCGATCACGAGCCCGAATAGTGTTTCAACAGCGATCACCGGGTTACCTGGTGACACTCCGGCAGGAGGAACTGTTAAAACTGTTGTAGTTAAATGGAACGTTCAGAGCAAGTTCGGTCAGTTAGGAACGGCCAATGCTTGTCCGGATAATTCGGCCCAAACAACAATTAACATTAATCCCTTACCTACCTCGATAGACCCCACTCCGCAATTGTGCGAAGATGTATTGAATGGACACTCCCATGCCCATGTGGATTTGACTTCTTACAATGCTGCAGTCACTAATGCGCCTACAGTGACGTGGTGGACAAACCCTGCACACACTTCTGCGGCAAGCCCCGCAACCGATGTGACGGTTAATACAACTACAGCTAAGACTTTTTATTTCGTTGCCACTTCGGCCACTAATTGCGTGAATACAGGTACGCTTACATTCACTGTGAATTCTTTGCCTACGGTTGTCAATCAGAATCTTTCGTTTTGTGAAGATCATGTGGGCATTACTCCAATTCCACCACACAGCAATACTCATGGCCCGTTTGATTTGACGACTTACAATACGGCCATTGCCAACGGCTCTCTGGTGAACAGAACAGTGACGTGGTACTCTGATGTAGCTCTCACTACGCTAGTGCCAACGCCTGCCAGCTATACTTTAACGGGGTCGGCGACTTTGTATGCGAAAGTTGTTGATACTTCAAATCCAACAAACTGTTTTAATACAGCTACTGTCAATTTAACAACTTTGCCGCGGCCTAAGGATAATCCCATTCAGGGGAATACGTCGGTCTGCACCGGAAATAATATTCTACTATATCAGTTAGACCCGACTTTTAATGCTGGTTCTAATTACACATGGACAGTTACGGGAACGCCTGCTGCAGATGTTAACGTGTTTGGTGGTGGCGGGACCAACTCTTCTAACTTCTTTGTGTTGTTGAAATTTCCGGCTGCCACAGGTACAGTGAACATTGATGTGGTTGAAACATTGAATGGCTGCACGGGTAATCATAACACAATGACTGTGAATGTTAACTCGGCTCCGGCTGCCAATACCATTACCAGCACTCCGCTTCTTAACCTTACAGAGGTTTGCTCAGGCCAAACTTTGGTTCCATACAGTGTTGCCACACCCAATGTTACTTCGTCTTATACATGGCTTGTAACAGGTGCAACACCAAGCGGATCGGGAAGCACTATAAATGTGGATTATGGTACAATTCCGTCGGTATCTATTCAGGTAACAGAAACCAGTTCCTCGGGTTGTGTTGGTGCACCGGCTTCCATTGGCGTGACTGTGAACCCACGGCCTGCTATGAGCTCGGCTACGAACCCCTCGGTGTGTAGCGGAGTTGCGCCTACCTTAGCTTTTCAAGCTGGGGCTATACCTAGTACGTTCTCGTGGGTGGTAACTAATATTTCGGGAAGTGTAACCGGAGCGACGATTGCGCAAACAGGAAGTGGCAATCTCTCAGCAACATTTACGGGAGTAACGGCTTTAAAAAACGTTTCTGGTGCAGCAGGGTTCGTAACTTTCAATGTAACACCAACAGCAATAGCATCACCTAATTGCGCAGGCGATCCGCAGACGGTTGTGCTTACCGTAAATCCGGAACCGGTAATGTCGAGCCCCGCGGTATACACAATATGCAGCGGCGGAACTCCGGCTACCTTTACTGCTAACGTACCAGCAACAATTTTCTCATGGACAGTTACCAATATCACCGGTAGCACTGTATCGGGTGCTAGTATCAGTGATACCGGCAGTGGGAATATCACGCAGACATTAACGAATACAACCAACACCAGCGCTGTTGTTACATACAACGTAATACCGGTAAGCTCATCACCAGCTCTTTGTACCGGAACGAATCAAACGCTCATTGTTACTGTGCTGCCCACACCTCAAATGACAAGTGCTGCTGCGACAACAGTCTGCAGTGAGAATACCCCTGGTATAACCTTTACCTCCAATACCGGCGGAACATTTGCGTGGAGCGTAACCAACGTAACCGCTGGGATTTCTGGTACAGCTGTTGGAAACACCGGTACAGGTAACATAACTCAAACTTTGGTTAATAAATCCGGAGCTAGCGGAACTGTTACTTATCAGGTTACACCTACCGGTCCCACTCCATCAAACTGCCCTGGTATTCCACAAATATTAACCGTTACGGTTTTGCCCGAGCCGGTGATGACGAGCTTGAATACAGCACTTACTTGTAGCCAGGTAGCACCAACACTTGTGTTCACAAGCAATGTGCCGGGCGCAACCTACGCATGGACTGTTATCAATATTTCAGGGGCTGTTACAGGAACAACAGTAGCTAGTAATGGGTCAGGTAATTTAAATCAGGTAATTAAAAATAATTCAGGAGCGAATGCCACGGTGACCTATCGCGTTACGCCAACCGGACCTGGTGCTCCGGCTTGTTCAGGAGCGTTTCAGGATGTTGTGCTTACAATAAATCCTGAGCCCAACATGACAAGCTTAAATAGTAATACTATATGCGGAGGTGCAATGCCTACCTTGGTATTTACAGCCGATATAGCTGCCAGTACATTTGCTTGGAAAGTAGTTGCAAAAACCGGAACAATCGGAGGTGCAAATATCAATGACACGGGATCGGGGAATATTAATCAAACATTAACCAATACTTCAGGTGTTGCAGGATCAGTAAGCTATCAGGTGACTCCTACAAGTCCCAATAATTGTACAGGCCAATTTCAAACCGTTACTATCAATGTAATACCTCAGCCTAACATGACCAGTGCCAATGCAACTTCAATTTGTAGCGGAACAACGCCGGCCAGTAAGATTACATTCACAGCAGATGTGGCACTGAGTACTTTCGCATGGACAGTTACCAGCATTACAGGAGCTGTCAGCGGTACTGCAGTAGGTAACGTTGGTACAGGCAATATTGGGCAGGTGCTTACCAATACTTCGGGATCAAATGCAGTTGTCACCTATCAGGTAACTCCTACAAGCCCGGCTCCCAATAGCTGTACGGGATTTCCTCAAACAGTGAATGTAACGGTGAATCCTGAACCTGTTATAACCAATACGCTTACCGACTTAAATTGCTCTGGAACCCTGCCCGCATTTGTACTTACGTCAAATGTTGCAGGGTCAACATTTGCATGGCAAGTGACAGCAATCTCCGGTACGGTAGGAGGTACTACTATTGGAAACATCGGTAGTGGAAATATTAATGAACCACTTACCAATACATCAGGAACTAATGGGACTGTTACGTATTTGGTAACTCCCACTGGTCCGGCTACTGGTAACTGCGTAGGACAAGCCAAGAGTGTTATTCGCACGGTATTCCCAGCACCTGTTATCACGAGTTCTGCCACCGACAAGATTTGCAGCGGTCATATTCCTGGGTTGACATTTGCCTCGAATTTGACCGGAACAACTTTCGCATGGAAGGTTACAGGCATTACCGGAACAGTGACGGGAACA
>Ga0206976_1219_pt1 | contig 15802 bp, 21 predicted proteins | sample Alteio_BWOrgHeat_82_FD_152926 | JGI IMG/M metagenome (GOLD analysis project Ga0206976, IMG submission 152926) | Enriched cells from forest soil in Barre Woods Harvard Forest LTER site, Petersham, Massachusetts, United States -... | ecosystem: Environmental > Terrestrial > Soil > Temperate forest >... | reverse complement strand
GAGCTCAAAGCTAAAAGCTTGTGTATCCTCATTTAAAAAAGCTTTTGGCCTTTTGCTTTCGGTTTTAGCTTCATCATCCTCTTAACTTGTCCAGCAGGTCGCTTAATTTCCCGGCTTCTTCTTCGGTGAGGTGATCTTTAAATATCTCCTGGGTTTTAAATTCGGCATCTATTTTTGCAAGGATACTTAACCCTGCATCACTGATGCGAATATCAACAGCACGACGGTCCTGGTTATTGGTACAGCGTGAAACCAGGCCTTTTTGAACCAGGCGGTCAACGATACGCGAAGCATCAGACATTTTATCCAGCATCCGTTCTTTTATCAGGTTTACCGTGGCTGGGTTAGGGTATTGCCCCCTTAATATGCGGAGCGCATTAAATTGCTGTGATGTAAGGTTATGCTTTTCGAACTCGGCACGTAAAATATTATTTAACCAGCCATAAGTGTAATTCAAATTGATCACAGCCTTATGATAATTATCGTCAAATTTTGTGCTTTGTATTTCTTCTTCGATACGCATGTGGTTAGGGGTGTTTATTCCAATGCAAATATGCTTAATTATTTTTTAACCTGCTTGGTTTCTTTGGGTTTTCCAAAATCCCAGGGACAGTGCAGGCATTTATTTTTGCAACAGAAGCCTCTTTTCAGGTGATACTCCCTGGTAAAAACAAAATTGCCGTCCTCGTTGATATAATAGTCGATATTCTCCTGTAACATGTCCCTAATTTAACAGTTTTACGATAATGGCATCGCCAAAGTGTTTTCTTAAATAGCTTCCATCACCATGCAACGTCCATACCTGCTGCGGTTGGGTATATTCGATGGCTTGCAGGATATCATCCCAGTCGGCATGGTCTGAAATAAAGAGCGTATCATTTTGGTTTACCTGTAAGTTTTTCCAGCCCGAAGCAAACAGGCGTTTCACCCCTGTAGCCCCTATATAGCTATCAAAAGTAAAAGGCGGAACGATATACACATACTCCTGTTGGGTTTTCATTAATTTACGACCATAGACCTGGTATTTGCCGGGTGAAAAACCCATCTTTTCATAGATCGCATTTATCGGCATAATGCGGTGATGCACCAGTATGGTTTTCTGCGGCGCGTACTCATTGATGAGCTTAATTAACCGCTGACTTTTGCCCAGGCTGTAAGCGCCCAAAAGGATATTGATCTTAATGTCGTTCAGTTTTTGTATTTCGGTAACCGGATCGGGATGTTTAATGCCTGGGTTAGCAAAAGTGCTTTCTGTTATTAATACATCGACCTTAACCCATTCCGTTGGCTCGCAGGCATTGTCTAATTGAAGCTTGTAATCACCTGTATATAAATATTTTATATTTTCATACTCCATTAATATTTGAGCAGAGCCGAGGATATGGCCAGCGGATATAAAAGTGATCTTTACTCCACCCAAACTAAAAGCCTGGTGATAGGCTGAGATATTAAAAGATTTTGCCGCGTTTTTTCCATACCGCAATTTCATAAAAGCCGCGGTGGCTTCAGTACAATATACTTCATTATTACCGGCAATCGCATGGTCGGCATGGGCATGGGATATTACAGCTGTCTTAACCGGTTGCTGTGGGTCGATGTAGAAGTCTCCATATTTACAATAAAGGCCCTTGGAATCAAAATAAAGAAAATTGTCTAAGATCATATTGGTTCACTAATGAGCTAATGAACTGAATTTTTCATGCAATTCCAGAACCTGCGGGATAACCAGTTTTGTATCATCATTGATGATCACAAAATCGGCCATGCTGGTTTTCTTTTCTTCAGAGAATTGTTTGGCGTCGCGGCTTTCGATTTCGGCACGCGATAAACCATCCCGCTGTATCACCCGCTGTATCCTTAATTCGAGCGGGGCGGTTACCATGATGGAATAGTCGCACATTTTATACGAGGTGCTCTCGAATAATAAAGCGGCTTCCTTTGCCACGTAAGGCGCATTTTTGATCTGCGCCACCCAGGCATCAAAAGCCCTGAATGTAGCAGGGTGCACCAGCGCATTCAATTTGGCCAGTTTAGCCTTATCATTAAAAACGATACCGGCTATGTGCTTGCGGTTGAGTGCGCCATCGTCAAAATAAGCCTCTTTACCGAAAGCGGCTTTTATGCCTTCAATCAATTCAGGATCAGCCGTCATCACATTTTTGGCTGCATCATCGGCGTAAAAAACAGGTATACCCAATACCTCAAATATTTTGCTTACCGTGGTTTTGCCACTGCCAATGTTGCCGGTTATACCTATTTTAAGCATTTATTTTCTGATGATAAAATCAATATTTTGCGGTTCGATCTTCACTATTTTACAATATGCCGGAAAACGTGTCAACTTTACGGGCAAGGTATTATAACCATGATCGCGCCAAAGGCTAAGATCGGCAGTGGCTTCAAAAAAGTCATCGTCCGTTACCGCATATCTCTTCAATGAAGTGGTAAAAGTAACTTTAACTTTTTGCGGGAATACTTTTACGTTATCGTAATTACGGTTATTGAGCAACTTTACCGGGATAAGTACCGTTTTTTCAGTAAACTCATCAACCGGGATAGTAACCTCGACAGATTTGGGGTACATGCTTATATTGGCTTCCCTTACCGGCTGAAGATTTAAGCGTGTTTTGACCGTTTCGTTGATGCTATCCAATATCAATGAATCGGTATCCCATGCTTTTATCTTGTCCAACACGTTGCGCGGACCGCTTAATGTAATGTAGGAGGGATTAATAGAAACATCCCCTGATTGCGCAAACTGGTGCTGATATTTGATATCGGTCAGCAATTTAACAGGAACCTTTTTAACGGCCTTGTCTGAAAAATCAAAGTACAAAGTATCCGGGCTAAAGGATGTGATTTGCTGGTCAAATTCCTTACGGTCGTTAATTTGCTTTAATTGGGAACTTAGCACCACGTAATTTTTGCTTTCAAGCGGGTGCAGGTCCACATCAATGATCTTGTTCTCGTTATTCATTTTTGAGAAGATCATTTGCCAGCCGGTACCCTGCATAATGGCATTTACCGTATCAGATTGCAGGGAATGAAAAGCGCGTTTTTGAGGAGCATTTTTATAAGCTAACACTTCTTTGACCGTAAAACTGGAAGGGTTGGACATGGTTGTAAATATCCAGGCGAAAACAGCCAATACCAGGCAAGTGAAAAATGCCGATAATCGCCGCCTTTCTGTCGCTGATAATTTTACAATGGCCATTTTAAAAGTTTAAAGCAGAAAGCCCAAGGCAGAAAGCTAAAATGGATTTGCTTTAGGCCTTGCACTCTCCGCTTTATAATTTTTATGCTTTTCGCTTTCAGCTTTATGCTTTCGGCTTTTTACGATTTAGCAACTACCGGGGGCGTATTAAGCGCTTTTGAAGCTTCTAAAGAAATTGAAGATTTCTCAAAGCGAACTTTATGGCCGCCCTCTGTTTCAATTAAAAAAGTAGTTTCGGCAACATCAATAATTTTTCCGTGCATACCGGAAGTGGTTATTATTCTGTCGCCTTTTTTAAGCTCGGTAACGTATTTTTTTTGCTCTTTTTGCTTCTTAACCTGGGGGCGGATCATAAAAAAGTAAAATACGATTATGATCAATATCATGGGGAGAAACATCCCAATGCTATTAGAAGAGCCGGCTCCCCCAGCTTGTAATAAAATTGTTGTTATCATGTTTAATATAAAAAAGTATAAATTATTTAGTCATAGTTACTTCGCCAATTAAGTGTACCAGGTTTTGTGCCGGGTTGGTATTGGCTGTTATGGTGATCTGTTTATCCTGTAATCCGATTTTTCCTTTGCTGTTAAAAGTAACCGTAATGGCTGAACTTTGACCAGGCAAAATTGGTGTTTTTGGCCACTCTGGTTTTGTACAACCGCATGATGCCACCGCGTCTGTAATGATCAGAGGCGATTTACCTGCATTGGTAAATTTAAACTCATAAGTTACTTTGTCGCCTGCCATGATCTTGCCAAAATCATGCGTTTCTTTATCGAATTTCATTACCGGCCCGTTACCTGATGTAGCATCAGTTGTATTTGCTGCCGATACTTTACTGTTAGTTTGATTTGAGTTATTGCAGGCCATCAGCATACAAACTGCCATAATGCCTAAAAACAGCTTTTTCATCCTTGTAAAATTATTGTTTTTTTAATGTGTTGCTTTTTTTATGGTTTTGATCTGTTACTCTTCTATCAATCCCCTGCCCACTTTCTTTATTACGTTGTCTGCCTTTAATTCGTATAAAATCTTGTCTAAGATACCGTTTATAAATGAATTACTTTTAGGAGTGCTAAACTCCTTTGATATTTCCAGGTATTCGTTAATAGTTACCTTAACCGGTATCGATGTAAAATTAATAAATTCGGCAATAGCCATCTTCATTAATAATGTATCCATCATGGCAATGCGTTCAGGCTCCCAGTTCTGGGTTTTTTTTGCTGATCATTTCCTGGTAATCTGCATCATGCCTGATGCTTTTCTGGAAAAGATCAATGATGAATTCCCTGTCCTCAACCCAGTTCCCGGTAACCTCGGCCAGCTTGTTTAGTTTATAGTCGTCATAAGCAAAGTTTTTAAATGTCTTTGCTATCAATGCCTGTAATACGTCTTTGTCAACCGGCCAGAAAATAAATTTATCCTCAAAAACCTGTTCGGCCAGCAACGATTTTAAAATTACCTTTTTGAAAATGAACTTAATGATATCCTTGTCTGTCTGGATGGTGTCGCCTGTTTTTTGGAGGTACTCGGTATATTCAGCCGAGTTTTTCAGGATAATAAACAGCGATTTTGCCAGTTCGGGCTCAAAGGTCCAGGAAACTTTATATTTTTTTACCGCCTCTAAAAACTCGGCATTTTTGTTCAATGACAAAATAAACCTGTTTTCGAGTATTTTGAGTTGGGGCACCAGGTCCTCAGCGGTAGGCAGGTGCTTATGCGCACGTTCATCCGCGTCATTTGCTGCATAATGTACCACTTCCGAAATAAGTGAAAGCATCCAGATATACATTTCATATACCTTGTCAATGCTTTGCAGCAGGTTCTTTTCGTGTGGTTTAATTTCTTTACTGTCCGATTGGTAGTAAGCGTATAGCGCTTGCAATACTTTTACCCGTAGATGTCTTCTGTTTAACATGTGATAAAGAACGATGTGGTTCACCAAAGGTAAACCCTGTTTACTTATTTAATAGGTTGATTTAACTTTTTTAATATCTGATATACGTTTTTCGGCAATTTTGTTAGCGGCCTCAATGGTCGAAATTTTTTCAGTTTTCGATAATTTTAATACGTTACGCGTTGCTTCATAAATATTCTCTGTGAGCTGCAGTGTGCGTTTTTTACTAAAACCCATCAACTCCGAGTAACAATTGATCACTCCACCTGCGTTGATCACATAATCGGGCGCAAATAATATTCCTTTATCAAGCAACATCCGCCCATGTATATACTCATCTTCCAGCTGATTGTTTGCCGAACCTGCTATAATTGAGCATTTTAATTTATTGATGGTTTGTGTGTTAATAGTTGCGCCCAATGCACATGGCGAATAGATATCAGCATCCATATCAAAAATGGTGTTATTGGACACCGCCTGCGCGCCATATTTTTTAGCCACCTGCCCGGTACGCTCTTCATTGATGTCACTAACATAAACCATGGCGTTCTCATCGCGCAGCAACCGCACCAGGTTTTCGCCCACATGGCCAATACCCTGCACTACCACTGTTCGGCCTGCCAGGTTATCATTACCATAAAGTTCCTTTACAGCGGCTTTGATGCCCATAAAAAAACCCCAAGCGCGGTAATTGGCGACGGATCGCCGCTGCCGCCTATGCTTTCTGGCACACCCATTACGTGCTGGGTTTCCATACGGATATATTCCATATCCTTTGGATTAGTACCCACATCTTCGGCTGTTATGAATTCGCCGTTCAGATTTTTGATGAAACGGCCAAATTTGCGCAACAAAGCTTCGGTTTTATCCTTGCGTGCATCGCCAATGATCACCGCTTTACCACCACCCAGATTAAGACCGGCGATAGAGGCTTTGTAGGTCATGCTTTTGGATAAGCGTAATACATCGTTTAAAGCTTCGGCTTCGGTTTTGTAGGCCCACATGCGGGTTCCGCCCAGGGCCGGGCCTAAAGTAGTATCGTGAATGGCGATGATGGCTTTCAGCCCGGTGTCGGGGTCATTACAAAACACTATCTTCTGATGTCCAAAGGAGTTCATTTGATCAAACAGCGATTCGTTTGTATTTTGAGCTGACATTATGAGGTAGCAATGCTTGTTTAGGGCTGCGACAAAAGTATGGGTTTTTTTTATTGTGGCAAACTTTAATTGGTCAATAAGTCAATAGATGATAGTCCATAGTCCATAGTAGCTAAATAATGAGTTCATAAGTAACAGAAAAACGCCTGTTAAACCATGGTCTATCGTCTATGGACTTCCTTCAAAAAACATACCTTTGTTAAAGCATAATGAAAAGTCTCGCTTACTTAAATAAATTCCTTTATAAATATCGCTGGCGGCTTATCCCGGGTATCCTGTTTGTTGCTATTTCTAATGTTTTTGGGGTGCTTGTACCTATGGTTATCCGGATTTCTTTTAACATGGTAGCCGAAAATATTTCCTTGTATCATCTATTTTCCGGTTTCGACAGGCAGGTAGTTATTTATAACATATTTGGTTATAGCATGCTGCTTTTTGGCGGCATAGTGCTTGCATTGGCCCTCATCCGCGGCTTATTTCTGTTTTTAATGCGGCAAACCATCATCCTGATGTCGCGGCATATTGAGTATGATCTTAAAAATGAGATATATGATCATTACCAATTACTGTCGCTTGCTTTTTATCGCCGCCATAGCACGGGTGACCTGATGAACCGGGTAACAGAGGATGTGAGCCGGGTGCGCATGTACCTCGGCCCTGGCATCATGTACACCATCAATACGGTTACAGTTTTTATCATTACTATCTGTTTTATGCTTACTGTTGATGTGCGGCTCGCTTTATTTTCCATCATTCCACTGCCGCTGCTGGTAGTAACAATTTATTACGTAAATAATATCATCCATTTCAGGAGCGAAAAAATACAGCAACGTCTATCATCCCTGTCAAGCTTTGTGCAGGAAAACTTTTCGGGTATCAGGGTGATCAAATCTTATGTGAGGGAAGACTCCATCCGAAGCAGTTTCGAGGGCGAAAGTGAGAACTATAAAACACACTCGATGGCCCTGGTAAGGGTACAGGCCCTGTTTTTCCCGATCATGCTTTTATTGGTTGGGCTAAGCAACGTGATCATCATGTATGTGGGTGGTATCGAAGTGATGAAGGGTACTATTACGGCGGGTAATATTGCCGAGTTTATCGTATATCTTAATATGCTTACCTTCCCGGTGATGTCGCTTGGGTGGGTAACTTCACTGATCCAGCGTGCCGCGGCATCTCAGAAAAGGATCAACGAATTTTTACATGAACAGCCCGAAATTGTATCACCAAATGTTGCCCCCCATTTGGTGAAAGGCAGGATCGGCTTTGACAAGGTATCATTCATATACCCCGATACCGGTATACAGGCTTTGCGGGACGTATCGTTTACCGCCGAGCCGGGCCAAATGATCGCGATTATAGGGCGCACAGGCTCGGGTAAATCAACTATAGCAAATTTGATCATGCGAATGTATGACTGCACCGGCGGCAGTATAATGATCGATCATCAGCGGGTTCAGCACTTGAATTTAGAGAACTACCGCTCGCAGGTTGGGTTTGTGCCACAGGAAGTTTTCCTGTTCTCGGATACCATCGCCAATAACATAGCCTTTAGCGCAGATGTGCTTGACATGCCAAGAGTTGAGCAGGCCGCCAGGGATGCGGCGGTATATCATAACATTAAAGAATTGGAGAAAGGCTTTGAAACGTTGATAGGTGAGCGTGGTGTTACCCTTTCGGGCGGGCAAAAGCAAAGGGTATCTATCGCCAGGGCAATAGTAAAGCAGCCCCAGATACTGATATTTGACGACTGCCTTTCGGCAGTGGATACCCGGACGGAAGAGGAGATATTGAACAACCTGGGTAATATTATGCAAGGCAAAACCAGTATTATCATATCACATCGCATATCGACGATAAAGAACGCCGATAAAATACTGGTGATGGATAATGGCAGTATTGTAGAACAGGGAACACATGATGAACTGATGCAGTTAAAGCATGTTTATTTTGAGTTATATGAAAAGCAGTTGCTTGAGGAAGAAGAAAACGCCTGAAAAACTCACAGAAAATATAAAAAAACAGCTTATTGTTTGAAAAAAATACAACTATATCGTTTTTAATACTTGCACTTTGAAAATTTATTTATATTTATGCCGATCAAAAACTAATTACAATTATTTAACATGAGTGATTTTGAAAACAGAGAACGTGAGGAAGTTTTCTCAAAGAAGGTAAGGGCCGGTAAAAGAACTTATTTTTTTGATGTAAAGGCAACCCGCTCAAACGATTATTACGTTACCATTACGGAAAGTAAAAAACGTTTGGAAGACGGTGTGTTTATTAAACATAAGATATTTTTATACAAAGAGGACTTTGAAAAATTTGCCGAAGGTTTAAAAGACACCGTGGATTACATCAAGGCTAACCAGGAAGTTACTGAAAAACGGTATGAATTCACTGAGGCACCCGAAGTGGCTAAAACCGCTGATGAAGATTTTTCTTTCGATATTTAATATCCTAAAAAATATATGGCATAACAAAAAACCCTGCTTTTGGCGGGGTTTTTTGTTAAATTTCTGTTAAGAGAAATTTTATGTTTTGTAAGGCGCATCCGATTTACGGAGCGCTTAAAATATTATCAAGGGAAACAAGGAATACCGAAATGGTTCTTTCCCGCTGAAACTTTTCATTGCTGCTGTATGTTTTACCACCCGCGGTAACGAAACATGAATTTAAGCTGGCGTCAAACTTAGCTTCTGTGTATTTCCTGTTATCGATCAGGGTTAATGTTACTGATTTTATATAGTAATAATTCTTCCGTTCTTCTTCCGGGATACCTGCGGCAACCTGTTTAACAAGGTTTACATCGATCAAGCTATCAGGCACCATGGCTTTAGCTGCATCCTGGATATTTAACTCCATGATCTCATTTGTGGCCACGTTCAATCCGCCAATCAGGTAGGAACCGTTAAAACTGGTATTGGCATTTATTTTTGCGCTGTAAAGCATACCATCATTAATAGTAACCGCAACCGGTGGTTTATTACCTATTATAATTGCTTTTAAGGTTTTAAACTCGTAAGAGGAGTCTTTTGGGTTGTATTTAACAATGTTTCCGGGTATCATAAACAGATCGTACGAAATTTCTGATACGTTATTTATAAATTTCCGCTGTTTATATGACCTTGGCAGGTCTTCTACAATTACGGGCAGATCTGGTTTTTTACCGCTCGCTGAGGCGGCACTTGCTGTGCTTGCCAGGTTTAACGGACCATTTAAAGATCCGGCAGCGCCGTTATTGCCGTTTGCGCCTGCTGCAGCGCCATTGTTAGGGTCGCTAAAATCGACAACTTCTTTTTTCCCTTTATTAACTGAGAACTTGGGCCCGTCTTCGAGTAGTTTTACTTTATTGCTCTGGCATGAATAAAGTACAAATGCTGCAAGAACCGGGATAAGGTAAGGCCTTTTCATTTTTGTAAATCTTTTATTTATAGATACTTTCTTTTTAATAAAGTTTAATCCTGCTAAAAATATTAAAATTTCAACGGAAACAGAAATGTTAAAATGGCTTTGTAATGTTTTATTTTAACTTTTTTAGCTAATTCGGGATCTTACAGCTATAGTAAATATTTACGCAGGTGCTGTGGATTATAAAAGTAGGTAATGATAGGAAAGGTTACTATATTGTAGTGCCAATTGCGAAACAGGGTGAAAATATTTAAGCTATCGGATGGAATATTGCTGCAACACCAAAATGTAAGCTATATACTGCGATATGAATGGAACTCGCTGATCAACCGGGATAAGTTATTCGATTATTTAACCGGCATTTTATCCGTTTTAGATGTAATTACTGAGGACAAGGCCTCAATCCTGATCAGCCAAAGTTTGCTGCCGCCTATCGGCAGGCAGGAGGTATGGGCCGCAGGCGTTACTTACCTCCGGAGCATGGAAGCCCGGATGGAAGAATCTGCTGATTCGGGGGCTGCTGATCTGTACGACAAAGTTTATGCTGCCGAAAGGCCCGAACTCTTCTTTAAATCAATGCCTCACCGTATGGCCGGGCATGGACAAAAGGTTTATATAAGGCGGGATTCGGCATGGAATGTACCCGAACCTGAACTAACCCTGTTTATTAACGCCAAAGGCAATATCCAGGCTTATACCATTGGCAACGATATGAGTTCGCGCAGTATCGAAGGTGAAAATGCCTTATATCTGCCGCAGGCGAAAATTTTTGAAAGAAGTGCCGCGCTCGGGCCATGTTTATATGTTCCGCCTGAACAGGCTATTGCTAAGGATACCGCCATAAAAATGACCATCCATCGTAATAATACGCAGGTTTACGAAGATGAAACAAGCATCAGAAGGATGAAGCGGTCATTTACAGAACTGGCCGGTTACCTGTATCGCGAATGTGATTTCCCCGATGGCAGCTTTTTAATGACAGGCACCTGCCTTGTGCCGCCCAATGATTTCACTTTGCAGGAAAAGGATGTAGTATCCATTAGTATTGATGGCATCGGCAACCTTGTAAACACCGTAAGTTATAAACCGCATAAAACTATATAAAATGAAAAAGAATATGCAGGGCCTGTGATGATACAGTGAATGATATTCAATCAGCATTTAATAAAAAAAGCCGGGCTGTGAGGCCCGGCATCTGTTTAGGTAACACTATAAACTATATAATCACAATTCTAAATTGATTTAGATCAGGCGGCAGGATGCTCGCAGATATGATCTAATACTTGCCTTGACAAGGGTTTGCTAAGAAACGAGCTGACACAGCCATATTTACTGGAACGTTCCCTGTCAGATTCTCTTACAGATGATGTCATCACATACAATTCGACCGGCTTATCTAAATTGCCTTTCAGTTTTTCAAACCTCTCCAGGAATTCCCATCCGCTAAAGTCGGGCATCGTCAGGTCGAGAAAAATAACATCCGGCAATAAACTTTTATCGGCTTTATTTTCCTCCATAAATTCAAGGATCATATTGCCATCAAAAGTATAAGTTGCTTGCTGGCAGGCTTCATTATTATGAAGCATGGAGCGCATTATATAATGATCTATAGGGTTGTCGTCAATTAATACAAGTTTACACATGGCGATATTTTTAACAGGTTTAAAGCTTACTTACCTGGTTAATGAGATAAGTATTAATCTATAGGCAAACTCTGTACCATTAAAATGTGCGAACCTATTAGGCAGGCTGCCGTATAAAAGAAAGATCAACTATCATTTTTGCCTATTTACAATGCATCCACAAATTATAGCTGCTTTAACAACAGCCAGCCCTTATTGTCCAAAACCTAATAATATAGCCCAGGATAACGCTGAAAGGGTTTTAAATTACATCGAGGATATCAACCTGGAGAGAAATGTACGGTTCAGGCCAACGCAATCAGGCAGTCTTTATATAGCCTGGAGGATAGGGGATTGGGAGTACCAGATGGAATGTGCAAAAAATGGTTACATCATTTATGCCTTCACTAAATGCGGGTACCAAAAGATGAGCGGGTGCGAATTGTTTGATGATTTTATTCCCCAATTTGAGAAATATTTGCTAATGCTCTAAAAACTACCCCGCCATCAATCCGGGATGCGGATATTCACTGCTGATATTCATTTCAGGATAACCCAGGTGCTGGGCATACCATAACAAGGCTGAAGCTACCAATGGCCTTAAATAATCCTTTATATTAACCGTTTCAAAGGCCAAACACACTCCTTCGTACATACTGTAAAATTGCAGTTCGGCAGGGTTCGGCATAAAGGTTTTATTATGCAGCAGATGAATATTTATCCTTAACATGGACTTTACGTCGCGGATCATATCTCCGTTCTCGGTTTGGATCAGGTAGAAATTAGTGGATATCATCTATAATTGGTTCTTCTTACTAACACTTGTCAAAAAATGTACCAGTTTGGGGCTGGTTTATCAACAAATTAACAATACGGGCAGTTTTATATAAAGTTCTGTGAGCAAGGTCCAAACCCTAATTAATTAAAGCGAAAAAGAGCCCCTGAATTCATCCTGATAATACAATTAGTGCAAACTTGCAATTGGCGATATTTATTACAAAAAATACAGCAAACGGATAGGCAAAAATTTTATTTCCAAAAAGAGTATTAATTATTATAAAATGTTGAGAAACAATTTCTTTAATATTTGGAAATGAGCAATTAAAGTAATATGTTTAAGTGCAAATTCAACATCATCACTAAAGAATAACGCTATTGCCTGTTATAAAACCTTAGCCACTTAGTCGCAATATTACTAACAAGCGATTTTGTTTGAAGGATACTATTTAATTTATTGACGTACGTAAGTAATATGAGTGGTGCGAAAAAATGTTTTTAGATAATGAAACAAATTAAAATTTAACGCGTCTTAAATACTTAATCTACATCGGTTATGGTAAACCCGGTTCAATATCATTTAAGCACAGAGAATGGAGAGCGCCTGATCCTCATTGAGCCTGTATATGAGGAAATTGCAGGGGGTGATCTGTTTGCCACCGGCCGCTACGTTTTAAGCGAACAAAATGCTGTTGGGGGCGAGATCAGGTTTGATGGCGAATTATTTGAATGGGAGTGGAACGGCAGCCATTCGCTCGAAGACGAAAATGTATTCCAAATTGTAAAATTCATCCGGGAATATAATGAACCCGAGCTGGAATTATACTTAGACTGAAAAGACCAGCCAGGTCTTATTCCTACATTACTTACCCAATTTCTCCTTATTTGACGTAATTGATGGTTTACTTTTTAATTAAATTTAAAAAGTTTAAAAACTATTAATATTTTTTCTTTTGAATTTAGATTACTTATTGTACATTGGACACATAATTATCCAATTAATTAAACCTAAGTAATAAATCAGAATTATGGCCGAAACCTCGCCGAGATTTTTGTCGCTTGACGTATTTCGTGGAATGACCCTTTGTTTCATGATCATTGTGAACAATCCCGGCAGCGACCTTTCTTTTTGGCCGCTTAATCATGCCGCATGGCATGGCTTTACACCAACCGACCTGGTTTTCCCTTCATTTTTATTCGCTGTGGGTAACGCGATGAGCTTTACCATGAAACGTTACCAGCAAATGGGCAACAGCGCGGTATTGGCAAAAATATTTAAGCGTACGTTCCTTATTTTTATAATAGGCTACCTGATGTACTGGTTCCCGTTTTTTCATAATAACGATGGGCATTGGTCATTATCGCCGATCGGTAATACCCGTATAATGGGAGTTTTACAACGCATTGCTTTGTGTTATTGCTTTGCATCCTTAATGATCCATTTTCTTTCTACCCGTACAGTGTATATTTTATCCGCTTTGTTTTTAGTGGGTTATTGGGTTATCCTTCTTGTCTTTGGGTGGGTAAACCTGCATCATTTTGGTAATGATGTTGATCCGCTGAGCATGACGGGCAACGCAGGTATTTATTTGGATAAATGGCTGTTTGGCGATGCGCACCTTTATCATGGCGAAGGAATCGCTTTTGACCCCGAGGGCCTGCTAAGCACTATACCAGCCATTGTTAATGTGGTGATAGGTTATTATACCGGTAAGTACATACAGGAGAAGGGGAAAAGCTATACAACCATATCAAAATTGATGCTTACCGGTTGCCTTTTTATATTTATCGCCATTTGCTGGGATTCGGTATTCCCGATAAATAAAAAATTGTGGACAAGTTCATTCGTGTTCATCACCACCGGGTTAGACCTCGTTATTATTTCGTTCCTGCTCTATGCGCTCGAGATCAATAACTGGAACAAAGGCAACTGGGCCCGGTTCTTTACCATATTCGGCAAAAACCCTTTGTTTATTTATGTAGTGTCCGAAGTGCTGCTAACTATACTTGGATGGATAGTGATAAGCAGTAAGGGTTTACCAGAATGGGGCATGTTATTTTACCAGAATATTGCTGCCGGGCGCGTTGGCTCGCTGCTATTCGCTATAAGTTTTATGCTGATTTGCTGGCTGGTAGCTTATGTATTGGACAAAAGAAAAATATATATCAGGGTATAATTAAGATCTTCTACAAATCAACTAAATCTCAATCTCACGGGAGGGCCGCCATTTATGGCGGCTTTTTTTGTGGGCAACCAACACCAATTTAAAAACGTACTTACAATAATGCGCATATGATTAAAACTAAACCGGCGTTTATATTATTTACATTATGATCTACCCTAAAAAATTATGCCCTTTATAGCATCAGTATCAAAAATAGACCTGCCTTACAAAACCGCCCAGCAGGAAGCAAAAGAACAAGCCCGTTTAATGTTTGCAGAAAATTTCCCCCAGGTGGATAGGTTGATACATGCATTTGATAATACAGAGATCATCACCCGCAATTTTTGTGAGCCATTAAGCTATTACAAAGTCCCCAATACTTTTGAGGAACGTAATAACGAATACCTGAAAATGGCTTTAAGCTGGTCGGTAAGGGCTATTGAGGAGTGTATCGCACAGGCAAACATTGATAAAAAGGATATTACCGATATTCTTTTCGTTTCAACCACAGGGCTTGCTACGCCAAGTATGGACGCCCTCATCATTAACCAGATGAGGCTTAACCCGCATATCAACCGGATGCCGATCTTCGGGCTGGGATGTGGTGGCGGTGTGTCGGGAATGGCCAAGGCGAACGCTTTAGCAAAGGCCAACCCTGATGCAGTAGTATTGCTGGTAGCCGTGGAGCTATGCTCGCTAACGCTCTTAAGAAGCGACTACAGTAAAAGCAACTTCATAGGATCGAGTTTATTTTCGGACGGGATCGCTGCCTGTGTTGTTAAAGGCGATCATCATGTAAATAATACCGGGGTTAAATATCATGCATCGAGCAGTAAATTATATTATGATTCGTTGGAGGTAATGGGTTGGGATTTTAAAGACACTGGTTTTAAGGTGCTGTTCTCAAAAGATATCCCGACGTTTATCAATGAACATGTGCGGGAGGATATCGATAAATTTTTAGCAACGCAGGGACTTGGCTTGAATGATATTAAAAATTTTATTTTTCATCCTGGAGGTAAAAAAGTGCTGGATGCCTACACCGATGCTTTAGGGGTGGAGGGCGATTTTTTACAAAAGACCCGCGAGGTGATGAATAATTATGGCAACATGTCGAGCGTTACGGTGCTGTATGTGCTTGAAAAATTTATTAATGAAGGATTCAATGATGGCTACGGCCTGATGATGGCGATGGGGCCTGGCTTTTCGAGCGAAATGGTATTGTTGGACATGAAAAACTAAGAATGATGTACTTTATCATCTTTATTTTGTTCCTCATTACGCAGCGGCTTACCGAGCTATATATATCCAGGAGGAATGAGAAATGGTTGCTTTCGCAAGGTGCTGTAGAATATGGGCGCGAACACTATCCTTATATCGTAGCCTTGCATACCCTGTTTATTGTATCGCTGATAGCAGAATATTATTTAACCGGTGGCCATCCGATAAATTATATTTTCCTGGGGCTGTTTATCCTGCTGCTTTTTTTTAAGTATTGGGTGCTTAGCTCGCTTGGCACGTATTGGAACACCCGTATTTATCGTGTGCCGGGAGTAATC
>Ga0206976_1217_pt1 | contig 15880 bp, 16 predicted proteins | sample Alteio_BWOrgHeat_82_FD_152926 | JGI IMG/M metagenome (GOLD analysis project Ga0206976, IMG submission 152926) | Enriched cells from forest soil in Barre Woods Harvard Forest LTER site, Petersham, Massachusetts, United States -... | ecosystem: Environmental > Terrestrial > Soil > Temperate forest >... | reverse complement strand
GCCAAAGAAAGTGGTTTGGCGCACCAGACAGCCGGGTTGGAGAGCGGAGCTGCAAGTTGTTTCGTCGCTCGCAAACGCATTGAGCGCCTGAATTTCGCCACGGTCGGCGGAAAGCGAATAGTTGAGGCTGGCGGCGTTGAGGCCGGCGGCGAGTTGATGAGTGCCGTGCCAGTGACGCGTGGCGGCGGGCATGCCGGCGACAGCTTGTAAACGGCGACCGCGCTGGTTTAAGCGCTGGAAATAATTTCCGGAGGAGCCGTTGACCAAGAGGACATAGGTTTGCGTGCCTTGCGGGATGTAATCGAGGATGCTTTCATCGGCGGCGACGCCAAAATCGAAGAGCGTGTCGGCAAGCCAGACCTGATCTTTGAGAGAAGCAAAGTAGCGGCGCTCATCGCCGGTGACGGTTGTTGAGACGGGATCGAGCGCATCGAGGCCCAGGTTAGTGCCGCGCGCGATGTTGTAGAGGAAGCTGGCGTGAAGAATGTGTTTGGGGGTGATGTTGTACTGGAGACGAAGGAGATTGTCGCCAGCCCATTCTTCCCAAGTGTTGGCGCCGGAGGGCTGGCCTTTCACGACGGCAAAGGTGTGTTGAATGCTGATGGAATTGGAAAGCCAGAGGCGGCCGCGCTTGAGGGGTCCTGAGAAAGTGAAACGCGGATACCAATTGCCGAGATGAACGCCTTCCTGGATGTTGATGCCGGGGGCCGGATTGGTGGTGCCGAAGCGCCAGCGGTCGTCGCCATCAGGCGTGTCAAGACTGAGAATGTTTGCGCCGGCATGAGCGTAGCCTGCGCCGAAGCCGCTGGATTGGACTTCGGCGGCGCGCGTGGCGTCGATGTTGAAACGAGACGTGAGCTGGCCGTTCACGGGGTCGCCGATTTCGAAGCCGTCGAGCAGGTACTGCGTTTCGCCGGAACGCGCGCCAGCGATATGGAGATTGCCCTGATTGTCCTGGGTTATCTCCGGGAGAGCGATGAGGCTTTCCGCAAGAACGTGCGGGCTGGGGACGGGGATGTCTCGAATGTCGCTGGCGGTGAGCGTGTTGCGCTGAGCGGTGTCTTGCGGATCGATTTGGTTGGCGCGAGCGGTGACTTGGACTTGCTCGTGAACTTCTTCGGCGTGATTTATGGTTAGCGTGAGTTCGTTGGGGCCGGGCTGCAGGGTGAGAGCGCGGCCTGCGATGACGAAGTAGCCCGCTTTGCGGACTTCGAGTTTGTAATCGGCCGCGGGGAGATTTTTTAGGGTGAAGCGGCCGGCTCCGTCGGATTCCGTGCGGTAAACGTGAGCGGCAGCATCTTCAAGCTTTACCTGCGCAGCGCCGACCGGGACACCGTTTTCGTCGAGCACGAGACCGGTGCAGCTGGCCAAGTCCGCCGCGCGAATTTTCATAGGCGCAAGAATACATAGGCATGCCAGAACAAAAATAAGATGGTGAGCGAAACGCATTCCACACCCACTTTGCTGGGGCCTGGATTTATTAGACTACGGAATGTTCAGGAGAGATGTCTTTTTGCATTCGAGATTGCTACGAGAGAGACAAATCCGTTAGGGCATAAAGCGGGAGAAACGAAGGCGCGAGACGCAGGTTCTAAGCGCGGCGAACCATGTAGAGCGGTGTTTCCGGTGGCGCTTTTTGGCGAAGCTTCGCGCCGCCATTTCGAGCCCCATCCAATCAAGCTGTTCGAGTGCGGCGCATTGTTCGTCAGAGAGGCCGGCTTTTTCCGCTTCGGCGCGAGGGTTGGATTTGAAACTTGCGCGGGCAACGGGGTCGACGTAGAGCCGCGCGAGGAAGGCTTCGAGTTGGGCGGAGTTGGAGCTCATATGAACGCCTCTGCGAGTTGAACGCGGCGGGCTCGGCCTTTGGCGAGAGCGAGGCGAGCCTGTGCGATTTGCGCGAGAAGAGAGTCCATTGAGGGATAGTCGCCGTCGCGTTCGAGGATGACGGTGAGAGGGCCGGGGGCGCGGGCGGCGATTTCTTCTAGAAGTTCAAAGACGGGATCGGGGACATCGTGGCAGTGATCGTCAAGAAGGCGTTGCGTGCCATCTGGGGCGGAAATAAATTTACCGCCGGCGATGTGGATGGCAGCGATGCGCTCGGGGGGGACTTGGCGGACGAATTCGAGAGGGTCGTAACCGTGATTCAGACCGTTGGCGAGGACGTTGTGAAGATCGAAAAGCAGACCGCAATTTGAAGAGGAGAGAATTCCGTTGATCCACGCACATTCGGAGAGGGTGCTGGCGGGGGGATCGATCAGCGTGGCGATATTTTCGACGAGAGGTTTCGCGCCGACGGCGGCCTGAGCACGATGAAGATTTGCGGCGGCCGCATCTACCGATGAGGAGTTGCGAGGTGGAGCGGCGAGATGGCCGAGTTCGATTCCACCAGCGCGGACGAAGGCTAAGTGTTCGGACCAGAATTCCGGCCGGACTTGATCCATGAGGCGCGCCATTTGATCGAGGCGCTTGGTTTCGACAGGAGCGGAAGAGGCTAGGCCGAGACTGACTCCGTGGAGAATGACAGGGACTTGAGCGGCTAGCGTTTTGAGGGCGCGGACTTTCTGGCGAGGTGCAGAGAAAAAATCGTCGGCGATCACCTCGAGAAGATCGATGCCATCGAGATGATCGAGAATACCGGCGGCTAGATCGGGACGCCAGCCGAGGCCCACTCTGTCTGTGAGAGTGTTCATCATTTTAGCCACCGCAACCGCCACAGCCGCCGCCGCAACCTCCGCCTCCTCCACAACCTCCGCCGCCGCTGCAACTACTGCCTCCGCTGCCGCAGCTACTGGAAGTGCCACAGGAAGAGTTTCCGGAGCCCCAACCGCTAGGGCCGGTTCCGCCGATCGGTTTACGCGGACGAAGAGCCATCACAGAAGGAAAGAGGATGGGAGAAACTTCCGCTAGTCCGTAAGCCGAGGCTAGCCAAACGAGGTCGGAGGTCGCACCTCCTGGACGAAGAGAAGAGGCGCGCCGGCGGAGCGAACTGAAAAGAGATTTTACGTCCTCGAGAAACCTTTCGCCTTGCAAGGTGCGGAAGGGATTGCTGCTCTTGAAAGCAATGAAAGCGGCAAGACCGGCAAGAATAATGAGAAACAGGATGTTTGTGCGGCCACGGGAAAGAGCGACAAACATTTTTACGGCTGCGACGCCCAATAAGATGCCAATCGCAACGGCAACGCGGCGTAGGCGCGTTTTTCGAACTTCTTCGTCGGGGAGGAGGCCGAATTTTTCGAGATTGATCGCGTAGTCAAAGCAGGCGGTGCAACCTTCGAGGCCAGCCAGCGTGGAGTGGATGGGCTGGGCGGTTTTGAAGGCTTCAAGAATGCGTTTTTCGATGGGGCGTTTGACGCTATCGGTGGCGGCGGGGTCCGCCAGTTCGAGACGGCTATCGGCGCTTCCTGGTAGAAGGGCCGGGGCTCCTGAACTTTTGAGAGTCAGCAGACCACGGTCGATGAGGGAGAGAGTAGCAACACGTAAAGCTTCGCTTTCGCCACCGCGCAAGAAAGCAACGAAATAGGGATCGTCGATGGGAGGCTTACCGGTGTCGCGATTTTCGCTGAAGCGACGAAGAAGCGTGACGCCCACGATGACCAGCCAGGAAAAAAAGATATAGAAGACGAGAAATTCCGGGCCGCGGAGATCAAACGGATTCATGGCGGACCTCGGTGGAGAGCGCTTCCGCCCGGGATTGCATGCGGCACGCAAGATCGAGAAGAGGAAAGAAGAGACGCGGCGCTTCGCCTGGAGCCGAAACATGAGTTTCTTGTGTGGCGGCGAGGCGAGCGGAGAGTTGTGGCCAGTCGGGGATGGCCAGTTCGGCGCCGAATAATTGGAGGGCTTGCCAAGACGAAGGAGCTGGGCGGCCTTCGATGTCGAGGAGGGCTGCAGCATAGGAACGCAGCGGACCGAGAGCTCCGGCGATCAGGAGGCTTAGCTGTTCTTCGCGGAGGCTGCGGGCAACGTAGGCGGCGCGGAGTCGAAGAATAAGGTTGAGGAGTTGCTGGCGGACCTGGCGGATTTCGGCGTCGCGAGGTATAGAAAGAGAAGCGAATGGGTCGTCGCCGAAAAGGATGGCGCGGCGGCGGCGAATGTCGGCGAACTTGGGAGCAAAGGAGCGAGCAGCGTGCGGGATTTCATCCTTCAGGAGAAACATGGGATGAAGTTGGATGGCGGCTTGCGCGACGCGCAAAGGATGACGAAGCTTGTCGGCCTTCGCCTGATCGAAGGAGGCGAGAACGAGAATAAGATTCAAGTCCGAGGTGTCGCGAAGCTGGCCTTCCGCGGCGCTTCCGAAGAGAACAATGGAAAGAAGGTCGGGGCCGAAGGCATCTTTTGCGGATTGCAAAAAAGAATTCACAACCTCGGCGATAGGAGGAGGAAGCTGCGGCGAAGGAAGTGGCGTGGAGGAGCTCATGAAAGACCTCGCGCGTCACGAAATGGATGCGGGGATGATGCTAGGATGCGGCGACTTGAAAGTCAACAAATGGAAAATCAGCCTGCGGTGCCGAGAGAATCGAGGTGGGAAGAAATTCCGCTGAAGGCGCTCTTGGAGCTGGAGATGACTTCGTTGGCGCCGAGGCTCTCGAGGATTTCGGTGAACTCGTCGAGATAACATCGGACGATGATGAGAGTTTTTTTGTTGCGGTCGCGGGCGCGTTTGGTGACGAGAAGGGCGGTTTCGATGTTGTTGGAGGTAATGACAAGGAGTTTGGCGCGGTCGATGCCTGCGTCTGTCAACGAGCTTTCCTGCTTGGCGTCGTCCACGATGACGGGTTCGCCGTCGCGGATCAGGCCATCCACAGCTCCGGCATCTTTGTCGATCAAGACGTAAGGCTGCTTGGATCGGCGGAGATGCTCGACGATTCGGATGCCTAGATGCGTGTAGCCAATGATGATGACGTGGTTTTGCATTTCCTTAGCGAGCATGCGGCAACCTTCCTGCGGATTGTAGCGCTGCAAGGCTTGCAGCATGAAGATGGAAATGACGATGCCAAAGAGGACGCACTGGCCCCAGAAAGAGTAGAGAACCCAGAAGGAATCAGGGCGGGAACGAAGGTAGATCGCATTAAGGAGAGAGTCACCAAAAGAGAGATGCTGCAAGAAGTGAAATGCGGTGACGCCGAGAGCAAACCAAAGTGCGATGAGGGCGAAGCCCCAACGGCTTTGCCGCAGGAAGAGCATCAGGCGGATCCGGAAGAAGCGACGCATGGATTTCTGCGAAGGACGTTACGACAGGTAGAGAATGGTAGGCCCGTGCGGACTCGAACCGCAGACCTCGTCCGTGTCAAGGACGCGCTCTAACCAACTGAGCTACGGGCCTACAATGATGCTAGTTTAGCACGAGTCATGGACTTCTTAAGCTGACGGGCTGGGCTCGGTTGCACCGAGGATGAGGCATATGGCAATGGTGAGCCTTGATGTGGAGTTGAAGGCAAAATGCCCGCGGATTACGTTGGCGTGCATTGCGGCGGATGTGGAAGCAGGCGCGACGCCGGAGGGCCTGGATCAGGAGCTGCGTGTTTGCGCGGAGAAGATTTTGAAGTTGGCAGAGCCGAAGGCGGTGCTGGAATCGGCGGCGATTTTGGCGACGCGGGCGGGGTACAAGGCGTTGGGGAAGGATCCCGCGCGGTACCGCGGGTCGGCAGAGGCCCTGTTGCGGCGGGTGATCGCGGGGAAGGGATTGCCACGGATTAATAATGTGGTGGACGTGATCAACTTGGTGAGTGTGGAAAGCCGGTTGCCGGTGGGGTTGTATGACCTGGAGCACGTGCAAGGCGATATTGTGTTTCGCGCGGGTCGGGCTGGGGAGACGTACAAAGGGATTGGGAAATACGATTTGAATCTGGAAGGGTTGCCGGTGTTTTGCGATGCTGTAGGGCCGCATGGAAGTCCGACGAGCGATTCGGAGCGGACGATGGTGACCGCGGCGACAAAGCGGGTGATAGCGATAATTATTTCATTTGGCAGTGCGGATGGGGTTGAACGTTGGGCGCAGAGGCTGTCTGAGTTGCTGGAGCAATACGCTTCAGGACGAAGTATCGAAACTCAAATAGTTTAGCGAAATGTGCCGCACTGCTGGTTTTTTCTATCTACTGGCCGAATAGCCATTCCAGATTCCGACGTCCATGTGCAACGTGGAGAATGAGCACATCTGGCGAGACAACCGGGTAGATAACAAGGTACTGGCCAACCGGAAAGCTACGCAAACCTGGGCGCAAATCGTCTCGTACGCGACCAGCATAGGGATAGGCGGCAATTCGAAAAAATCGATCAGTAATAGCATTGATAAAGCGGTCCGCAATGTCGACGCTGCCACTCTCCGTGGCGATGAAGTACCAGATTTCATCCAACTCGATTTCTGCTTCGGGGGCGAGGCGGTGCGCCATTAGCGGCGTGTGCGTTGTTCGGAGTCAAAGCGGGCGCGGCCGCGCTGCTGGACTTCGCTAGCAAGCTCTCGCATGGATTGCTGCGTAATCGGACGACCTTCGCCGCGAGCTAGAGAAGCCTCCGCAGTATCAACGGCGGCTAGAATTTCTGTTCGAGCGCGTTCGCGTACTTCCCACAACGAAAGTGCTTCCTCTACAGCGTCCTCGGGGCGACTGAACCGGCCGGTCTCAATGGCTTGGCGGATGAATGCTTCCTGGTCAGGAGTTAAACGAACGTCCATAAACTAAAGGGTAGGAGTGCAGGGAACGGGTGTCAAGCGCGAACAGGACACCGCAGAACAGGTCTCTGTGTCTGCACGCGAAAAACGAGTTCATCGACTACTGGCTGACAGGCTGTGCGATGTCGGACTCCGCCAGGGTGGACCGGTGATTAAGGAAGCCGCGGGCGGCTAGGAGTTCGGCGTTGAGGAGAGCGGCGCCTGCGGCTCCACGGACCAGGTTGTGGGAGAGCAGAGTGAGCTTGATGTCAAGGAGCGGGCATTCGCGGACGCGGCCGACTACGGCGGCCATGCCGTTTCCGGCGTAAACGTCGCGGCGGGGTTGCGGGCGGTCGTCTTCATCGAGAACGACGACGGGATTGCGTATCGCGGATGGCAGTGAGGCTAGTTTGGCGTCGACTTCAAAATTGCGCAGCGTTTCGCGGACTTCTTTCAGGCAGGCAATTTTTTTCAGGCTGACGGAAATGCACTCGATGTGGCCTTCGAGGACCGGGACGCGATTGCAGTGGGCGCTTAGACCGAGGCCTGCGTCGATGAAACGCGCGCCATCCCATTTGCCGAGAAGTTTTTGCGGCTCGGACTCCATCTTTTCTTCTTCACCACTGATGAAAGGAATGACATTGGCGTGAATGTCCATTGAGGCTACGCCGGGATAGCCCGCGCCGGAGACGGCTTGTAGCGTGACGGCGAAAACTTTTTCGAGGCCGAAGGCGTCGGCAAGAGGCTTGAGGACGAGGACGAGACCCGCTGTTGAACAGTTCGGGTTGGTGACGATGAAGCCGGAGCCGTAACCGCGATTTTTTTGTTGTGTGGGGATGGCGTCGAGATGCGCGGCGTTCACCTCGGGAATGAGTAAAGGAACGTCCGGATCCATGCGGTGATTCTTTGAGTTGCTGACGACGGGATAGCCAGCGCGAGCGAAGTCTTCCTCGGCGCCACCGGCTACACTCGAATCGAGCGCGGAAAAAACGAAGTCGCAATCAAGGCTAGGGTCGAGACTTTTGACGACCAGGCTGCGCGCGGACTCGGGGATGGGTCCGTCGAGATGCCAGCGCACGGCTTCGGAGTAACTTTTGCCGGAGGAGCGTTCGGACGCGGCAACTTCGGCGAGCTCGAACCAGGGATGATTGGCGAGAAGCTTCACGAGGCGCTGCCCGACGAGACCCGTTGCGCCCAAAACGCCAGCGCGCCATTTTTTTGCAGCGCCGCCCGGCAAAGGACTTTCACTCTGCTGGGCGGTCTGCTGCGCCATGCCGGTCTTATCGCCGTTCCCGGAAGAATGTGCGCTCATGCCGCACCTCCGCATTGCGCGCGGCCATTTGGATTTTGAGGCAGACCAATGCGCGTTCCTCTGACGTGCGGTTTAAAAGTGTTGCGAATCCAGATCGTCATGTCAGTTTCCGCAGCTAGCGGCAGTACGTGTGGATGAAGAACCTTGGCGCCGCTGGCCGCCAGGGCGTGCGCTTCATCATAGCTCAGGTCGTGGAGAAGTTTGGCTTCGACGGAGTCGTGCGGATTCGCAGTGTAAACCCCGTCCACGTCGGTCCAGATGACAAGCTCCTCAGCGTCCACTACGTGAGCAATGATGGCGCCGGAGAAATCGGAACTGTTGCGGCCGAGCGTGGTGATGCGGCCGTCGGGAGTGGCGCCGATGAAGCCGGTGACAACGGGAACGAGGCCGGCTTCGAGAAGGGGAAGGAGAATCTCGCGGCCGCGTTTTTTGGTTTCTTCCAGCTGCGGCTTGGCATCGCGGAAGGTGTCGCAAGTGAGAACGAAATCGCAAGAGGAGACCGGCACAGCGGGGACGCCGGATTTTTCGAGAGCGGCGGCGAAAAGACGCGCACTGAATCGTTCGCCGAAGGAGGCGAGGCAATCGGCGAGTTCGGGGCTTGCGACCGCACGACCTTGCGACGGCACTTCGTGGAGAAGATCGCGGCCGAGGAGCTGGAGGCCGACGCGGACGAGGTCGTGCTGCTCTTCCGCGAGACGGAGATCCTGAAGAACGTCGAGATGGAGATGAAGGACACCCTCGGCTTCATTGCGGGCGTGGGAAGGCTTGCCTTCGGCGAGAGCGCGCGAGATGGAGAGCAGTCGATCGGTAACACCTTTCATTGCGGAGACAACGACGACGATATTTGAATCTTGCGCAGCTGCGCGGACGAGGCCGGCGGCATGCAGCATGCGCTCGGCCCCTAGCAAAGAGGTCCCGCCGAACTTCAAGGCGATAACGGGCGGAGTGGAGTTCTCCGCAAGGTCGATGTTGGCGACCGCAGCGCGCTCACCAAAGGAACTTCCTGCGGCTACTTCTTCCTGCATGTATTCCGGGCTCATGACATCCGCTCCTGATTTCCGCTGGAGCGTCTCTGGCGGGGGGTTAAAAGAAGAAACCCACCGCCTGATTCGCTTCAGGCGGTGGGTTGGAAACTTTTACTAGCTTGCTAGCTGTTTCTCCACGCGCCGGAAGCGAAAATAGTCTTCTTCGCCTTAGTCGAGGTAATCGACATAGACGTCGTAGTGGTAATTCGCTTCGTCGCGATGGAAATCATGCTAGGAAAAAGAGTAGCACAAGAAAAACCGGACGCATAGAGGAGATTGAAAAAGGGAGTCGGAGCGGTGCCCAGAAGGTTCTGGGGTGGGCGAGCTATAGGCAGCGCGAGATCGGATGCACGGGCACTGGGCCTCGGGAAATGCTAGTAACTTAAGCATAATCAATAGCTTACAGACAGCGACTAATTCCAACCGGCTGGGTTAGAAGCAGCAAGGGTCGGTGGGCGCGTGGTGCGCCTCCGGGGTATTCGAGCACGAAAGGAAAGAAAGCCATGAATCCAATGAAGTGGTTAAGTGGGCTATTTGCGCTTGCGCTGATTGCGGTTACAGGGGGATGTGGGTCGGGCAGCAACTCCACTATGCCCGTGTCGCAGCAGCAGGCGGGAACGGTGTTTGTGTCCGGTGGGGACGCGCCTCTGCCGAGCGTGGTTTCTTTTAAGGTGGTTATTTCGGGGATTAGCGTGGCTCTAGGAACGAGCACACCCGTAACTGTAACGACGGGTCCGCAAACGGTGGATTTCGCCAAGCTGAACGGGCTGCATACGCTGCTGGATTTGAACACGATTCCGGCGGGGACTTACGATACGGTGATCGTCACGCTGGCGAGCCCGGAAATTGACTACCTTAATGTGACAAATCCACAGACAAATCCGCCGACGCGGCCGACGATCAGTTCACTGACGTCGACGAGTACGCCGCCTGCCACTCTTTCGAAATCTTCGGTGACGATCAGCCTGAGCAATCCGTTGGTGGTGAGCATTGGTGACGTGATCGGCCTGGGTTTCGAATTCGACATCCGGAAGTCGCTCGCGCTCGATATGAATGGCCAGATTACGGGCGCGGTGAATCCGACCATCAATGTGAATGCGATTACGCCAAGCGATGCGGACGCGTATATCGATGAATTCATCGCTGGCGTGACGACGTTCAACCCCACGGGGAATTCTTTCACGATTCAAGGGCCGCATGGGCACGCGTTTACTGTGAATGTGAACGATCAGACGGAATGGGAAGGCAGCGAGACCATTAATGATCTGACCAGTTCGTCGATCGTTTCGATTTCCGGCACGCTGGACAAGACCGACGGGACTTTCCTGGCGGACACGGTGGCGATTCTTTCGCAGGACAAGTTTTTTGTGGGAGGATTGATCATGTACGTGGATCCACCGACGGGTACAGCGCAGGACTTCGATCTGTACGCGCGCGATGTGCTGCCGGCGGGGACGGGATTTACTTCGGGGCAGATCTCAACGATCAACCTGACGGGCAACGAAAAGTACTTCATCTACTGGATGCACAATGTGTTCGTCAACCCGAGGTTCAGCAACATCTTCTTTAATGCGTCGCTTCTTGTTCCGGGACAGCACGTGAGCATCGGCGGGCCATTTGCGAATGGCACCGTGACGGTGAAGCGCGTAGTGCTGCGGCATGAAGGACACACGGGAACATTGGTGAGCGGCAGTGCAAACACTGGCACAAGCACCTTCCAATTCAATTCGAATGGATTGGTGGGCGTGTTGTTCAACGGGCCTGTGACTGTCTATGTGACGCCGTTCACGAGGTTTGGCGGCGGACTGACGAGTCTGCAGGACCTGACGAACAATCCGACGAACCTGTTGCGCGTGATCGGTGTGGTGCTGAAGGATCCTATCAGCGGCCAGCCGGTGTTTGTGGCGCGCAGCGTGACGGAGTTGACCAACTAGCAGTCCGTATGAAAATCACAAAGTAAGAAGCAGAACGGGCGCCCTGAGGTCTTCAGGGCGCCCGTTCTATCTGAAAACTACTTGCACTTTTTTGCGGCGTCTTTGATGTAGCGCGGAAGCTTTCCTTCCTCGCGCATAGAGAGTAAGTCATCAAGATGTTTCACGCGATACGCTGGGTCCGCTTTCCTGAGCGACTGGTACGCGTTCAGAGAACCATCGAGACCCGCCAGGTAAATTGCTTCGAGGTCCTGCGCTTTCTTCGGATTCTCGATTACGAAGGCGGCCTCGGAAGCAAGCATCGTGGCGATTAGCGCACCCGGTTTGCCCGTTTTCGAATCTCCAAGATCTCCAAGAATGCTCGAACACAGTTTCACGCTGATGTCGGGAACTTCAATCAGCCATTTAACCAACCATTCTCGATCAGCCTGCGCATCTGGCGAGAGTGGATCCATCTGTAGCTTGCGCGCCGTCTGAACGGCCTTGTTTCTTTCTTCGGGAGTCGAGGGCCCGCGTCCAGAGGATTGAGCCAGGCAGGGGGAAATGGCGATAGAACCGATCAATGCCAAGCGGCAGATGAATCGCATAGTGCCCTCCAGTAAGGGATATCCCTTCGCTGTTTGCCAGAGCGTTTCTTTTAGCACAATAGACGTTCAACATGTCGAGAATTCTAAAACCCAGAATGATAGTGATTAGGTCGGGCGCTGAAGGAAACGTCAGCTATTGAAAATCAACGACGAGCAAGTGAGGCCGGACTCGGCTTTTTGAAGTTCGGAGATGTCGAGCGGGGTGACGTGGAAGCCGGCCGATTCGATGCGGGCGCGTGTGCGGGAGAAGGAAGTGGGGAAGATGATCGTGTTGCCAAAGGCCAAGGCGTTGGCGGCATGTGGTTCGGCGGGATCGACCTCAATCCAGTCGTAGGCGGAAAAGGGGGCTGGATCGAACCAAGCACGATTGGCGAGGAGCGTATCGCGGCCGAGGGAGGTAACGGCGGACTTGAGATGCAGGCAGCCCGTTACTGGGACAGCGATTACTTCGTAGTGGTGCGGAGCTAGGATGGCGGAGAGTTGGCGGATGCCTTCGGCGTTGCTGCGTTCAGTAACGCCGACAAACAGCTTTCGGTCGATGCGGAGAATGTCACCGCCTTCGAGGGTGCCGGGGAGGGTGACGCGCTCGAGTTTGCGAAACTTGGAAATGGCTTGCGCCAACGAAGCGGCTTCAAGACGACGCGATTCGGTGCCAAGCGGAAAAATGACGGCGAGCTCATCAAGGACGATGGCGGGATCTTCCACGAACATGGAATCGGGGAGATCGGGCTCGGCGGGGAGCGAAATGACGCTGGCGCCGAGTTTCGCGAGGAGGTCTTCGTAGGCGTGGTGCTGCGCGACTGCGATTTGTAGATCGATGGGTTGGCGCGGGATGAAGCTTAGTTCGCAATTTACGATGGCCGGACTTACGGCGCGCGTGATGGCAGTGAGCATGTTGGAAGAGCGAGTTTACACGAGAACTGCGCGAAGGATTGAAGCTCGCGGGCGAAGAAGATAGACTCGGCGCGCAGGAAGCGACGAGGGGGCCATGCATGGGCGTTTTGCGGAGAGTGGGAATCGGCTTGGTTGTGGCTGCATTGGTGCTGGCAACGTGTAGCGTTCCTCCGGCGAGCCGTGCACAGGATAAAGCTACCGCGGCTGTGGACGAAGTGTTTGCGGATTTTACGAAAGCGGGTTCGCCGGGATGCGCGGTGGCGATCTACAGGAATGGCAGGGTGAGCTACAGCAGGGGATACGGACTCGCAAATATTGAAGAAGATGTTCCGATTACGGCGGAGTCGGTATTCGACATTGGCTCGACTTCGAAACAATTTACGGCGGCGAGCATTCTGCTGCTGGAAAAACAGGGAAAACTTTCCGTCAACGATGACGTGCGGAAATACATTCCGGAATTGCCGGATTATGGGCTGAAGATCAGCATTCTTCATTTGCTGAATCACACCAGCGGGCTGCGCGATTACCTTACGCTGATGGATCTCGCCGGAATTAATACGGACAGCGTGACAACGGACGAGGACGCACTGCAAATCATCACGCGGCAGAAGGCTCTGAACTTCGCGCCGGGGAGCGACTGGCTCTACAGCAATACAGGATTTTTTCTGCTGTCGATTATCGTGAAGCGCGTGAGCGGCAAAACGCTTCGCGAGTTTGCAGCGGAGAACATATTTACTCCGCTGGGAATGTCGCATACGCAGTACCGCGACGATCACACGGCGTTGATCCCCGATCGCGCGATGGCCTACGATCCAAAGGAAAAAAAGGATGGTTTCAAGCTGGATGTTTCTTATTTCGAACAGACCGGCGATGGCGCCGTGCACACGTCCGTCGAAGATATGATCAAGTGGGATGAGAATTTTTACAGCGGGCAAGTGGGCGGAAGAGATTTTCTGGCGGAGATTCAGGAGCCGGGCAAGCTGAACAGCGGCAAAGTGCTGGACTATGCGAAAGGATTGAGGATTGCCGATTACCGCGGATTGTACACCGTGAGCCATGGTGGCTCGTGGGGCGGGTATCGCGCGGAGCTCTTGCGTTTCCAGGAGCAGCATTTCTCGGTGGCGTGCTTGTGCAACCGGGGAGACGCGAATCCGACGAGGCGAGCGCACCAGGTGGCGGACATTTATCTGGGCAGCATGATGAAGCCGAAAGAAGAGAAGAAAGCCGCTGAACGTGAAACAGCGGAGAAGAAAGAGATTCCGCTGAGCGCAGAACAACTTCGAGCCTATACGGGCGATTATTGGAGCGGCGAACTGGGTGTGACGTACCGCCTAGGAATCGTGGACGGCAAATTAAAGGTGACGGATATGGTGAATGGTGGTGGATTCCTTGAGGCTAGCACTTTGCCCGCAGGTGGGTTTGCGGCGACGGGGCCGGATGAGTTTAGTTTGACGAAGATGGGGATCACGATTCACTTCGTGCGAGATGCGACTGGGCCGGCAACCGGTTTCAAGCTGGATGCTGGGCGCACGTTGGGGATGATATTTACACGCCGAGATGGCGCAGGGAAGTAGGAGGCTTGATGGAAGCAGCAGCGGGAACGGATTCGATGAGGCGGGCGGCGGCGATCATCATCGTTATTTTGGGAGGAGCCGCGCTGTGGTGGCGGGGAGGCAGCGGAACGCAAGTCGTGGTCAGCAACGGGGGAGTCGTATACGAATCGCTTTCGGCGGCGAAAAGGCAAACTGGCGCGAACGATCCACGACTTGCTGGCGCCCATCGTTTCGAAGATGGCGGTTGGATTTACGTGCATCTTGAGGGCGATCCGGCGACTGTTGGCTTTCAGCACGGCTATCTACTCGCAGCTGATATTGAGGACGGTTTCGCGGCGGTGAGCGCGGGGATGATGCATGAATCGCAACGCGATTGGGCCTTCTTCCGCAAGGCCGCTCACGAAATGTTGTGGCCCAAGATTGACCTGGAGTATCAACAGGAGCTGCAGGGAATTGTGGACGGCTTGCGCGCGCGGACAAACTCAAAACTGGATGTGGACGATATCGTGGCGATGAACGCGTTCGAAGAGCTGCCAGATTACTACGTGCCGTGGTTTAACAAGCAACAGAAAGCGGCGCATGCGCCGAATTTGAAGAGCCCGGGAAATTGCAGCGCGTTTGTGGCGACGGGGAGCTGGACAAAAGACGGAAAAATCGTCATGGCCCACAACAACTGGACGAACTATGCGAACGGCGAGCGCTGGCGCATCGTTTTTGACATCGCGCCGAAAAGCGGCCACCGGATGCTGATGGATGGATTTCCGGGAGTGATTGCGAGCGACGACGACTTTGGAATTAACAGCGACGGGCTGATGGTGACGGAGACCACGATCACACAATTCGAAGGATGGGACCCCAATGGGAAAGCGGAATTTGTGCGCGCGCGAAAGGCACTGCAGTACGCAGGCTCGATCGACGAGTACACGAAGATCATGCTGGACGGAAACAACGGCGGCTACGCAAATGATTGGCTCCTGGGCGACAGCAAGACTGGCGAGATCGCACAGCTCGAGCTGGGGTTGAAAGCTTACAAACTGTGGCGCACGAAGGACGGGGCTTTCGCGGGATCGAACTGGGCGCGCGATCCGAAAGTTATCAAAGTGGATGCGCCACAATTCGAACCGGGCAATCTCGAGATTTCGCCGAATGCGCGGCGCGTGCGATGGGATGAACTGCTGAAAGAGAACAAAGGCCGGATTGACGTGAACATGGCGGAGAAGATGCTTGGCGATCACGTCGACAGTTATCACCAAAAACCGGAAACGAATGAGCGGACGCTGTGCGGACACGTGGATTCCTCGCCGCGCGGGGTGGATGTGTGGGGATGGGCGCCGTATTTTCCCGGTGGCGCTGTGCAAGCTAAAGCTACGGATTCCAGCATGACGAAAGAGATGAAGATGGTGGCGCGTGTCGGACATCCGTGCGGAGAAGATTTTCTGGCCAAGCCGTTTTTAGCGGCGCATCAGGAATATGCGTGGCAAGCGCCTTACTTGCATGACATGAAGGCAGGCCCGTGGACGGAGTTTCATTCCGGGGAAACGGCGGGCTCGCAAAAGCAGTAGTGCGAAAAGAGAAGCGACGATTTTGAAGCCCGCTCAAATATGACCGCGGGGTCTTCAAAATAAATTCGGCGTCTAACTACGGCCAGCGCGTAGCTTGCGCGAAATGGCCAATCAATAGAGTTGTGAGGGTGATGCCGGCGCCGAGAAGCATTCCGGCAAGGATGAGTCCGGCGACTCCAAGAGGCACCCAGAACCCAGAACGCTTGGCGGCAGATTCATTCGTGGAAGCCGGAGCAGCCATAGCGAGGGCATTCTCCGGAATGATTTCAGCTTCAAGCGCCGCGCCGGGAACATCGGAGGCTTCGGAGGAAATCACAAGACAGTAGCCTTTGCGAGGAATCGTCTCGATGTAAAGAGGCTTTTCCGTGGA
>Ga0206976_1216_pt1 | contig 15924 bp, 16 predicted proteins | sample Alteio_BWOrgHeat_82_FD_152926 | JGI IMG/M metagenome (GOLD analysis project Ga0206976, IMG submission 152926) | Enriched cells from forest soil in Barre Woods Harvard Forest LTER site, Petersham, Massachusetts, United States -... | ecosystem: Environmental > Terrestrial > Soil > Temperate forest >... | reverse complement strand
TAGGGCGGGTATTTTATACGCCTATTATAATCAATACACCAAAGTATATCCAACAGTTGATATCGCATTATTCAGGAACAATAAAACAGAAATATTGCTGGGCAAAAAATCCACCAGCAATAAATGGCGCTTTATTGGTGGCTTTGCCGATCCTGGAGACGACAGCTATGAAATCGCTGCCAAACGCGAGTTGACAGAAGAATGTGGCGAAATAGGTACCAGTGAGATGACCTATGAAACATCGCGCAGAATAAACGATTGGCGTTACCGAAATGAGGCCGATAAGATTATTACCCTATTATTCAGCTGTGATTATATCAGCGGCACCCCCGCAGCACACGATGATATTATTGACCTTGATTGGTTCAAAGTAACTGACTTGCGACAGTTAATGAATGGTGGCATGCTCAGCGATGAGCACCATCAGTTATTTAATTTTATCATTACTAAATACCTAAACCTTTAATATCATGAAACGCGAAAATTTAATTCTTTTAGCAGATGCTTATAAATATGCGCATCATAAATTCTATTACCCCGGCACAACCCAGATTTACAGCTACCTGGAAAGCCGCGGAGGAATGTTTAATGAAACCGTCTTTTTCGGACTGCAATATTTTTTGAAAGAATATTTGCAAGGGCCTGCCTTTACACAACAAGATCTCGATGAGGCCGATGAGTTTTTACATCAGGTGTTTGGCCGCGACGATGTATTTGACAAATCTAAATTCCAATACATCTTAGACAAATACAACGGACATTTGCCTATTAAGATAAAAGCCGTTGCCGAAGGAACGGCTGTCCCTACAGGCAATGTATTAATGACCATTGAAAATACAGACCCTGAATGTTACTGGCTCACTAATTTTCTAGAAACATTGTTGATGCAGGTATGGTATCCGTGTACTGTAGCCACCTTAAGCAGTCAAATTAGAAAAGTAGTTACTCAATATTATGATGAAACAGCAACGGATGGTGCAGAAGCAGGTATTGATTTTGTGTTGAATGACTTTGGCTTCCGCGGTGTAAGCAGTGTAGAGAGTGCCAAGATCGGTGGTGCGGCACATTTGCTTAGTTTTAGCGGAAGCGATAATCTGGCAGGTAGTGGCATGGCAATTAATTATTACGATGCTGTAAAGGTGTATGGTTTAAGCGTACCGGCCACTGAGCATAGCATTTGTACTTTATTGGGCCGTGAGGGTGAATTGGAGATATTTAAACATGTGTTACGGACTTTCCCAACCGGCACTATTGCCTGTGTATCCGATAGTTTTAACATATTTAAAGCATGTGAAGAATACTGGGGAACGGAGTTACGGGATGAGATATTGAACCGCAAAGGTACCCTGGTGATCCGCCCTGATAGCGGTGACCCTATCATGACCTTGATTAAAATATTTGAGATATTGTTCAATAAGTTTGGCTTTACGGTTAATGCAAAAGGCTATAAGGTATTACCGCCTCAGTTAAGAGTAATACAAGGTGATGGGGTAAATTATACCGAGATCCAAAATATGTACAAAGCCTTAAAAGATAACGGTATCAGTGCCGAAAACCTGGTGCTGGGCATGGGTGGCGCTTTGCTGCAAAAGGTTGATCGTGACACACAAAAATTCGCTTTGAAATGCAGCAGCGCGGTTATTAACGGAAAAGAAGTAGCAGTTGAAAAAAGCCCGACAGAAATGAACGCACAAGGCAACATTACTCCAAGTTTTAAAAAGAGCAAAGGCGGACGTTTAAAACTGGTGAAAATAAACGGCATCTTTAAAACTGTCAATCAACAAGATAAAATGGAGTTTGCCGACGAATTGCAAACTGTATTTGAAAACGGTGCCATTATCAATTCCCTCACTTTTGAACAGGTAAGGGCCAACCTAAATACTAACTAAAATGAAGAAACTACTATTTGCTATAAAAGACTATGAATACCTGGCCGCCAAAATAATGGCTTGCGGAGATTTTGAAAAAGGTCAAATCGAGGTGAGTCATTTTACCGATGGCGAACGTTATCAGCGCATCATCTCCCAACTTGAAAATAGGGATGTGGTGTTACTTGGCGGTACTGTTACCGATGAGGCAACTTTGGAGTTATATGATTTGGCTTCGTCGTTAGTAAGTTATGGTGCTAATTCATTGACGCTGGTTATTCCTTACTTCGGTTATTCTACGATGGAACGCGCGGTACTGCCGGGAGAAATAGTTACGGCAAAAACGCGGGCCCGACTGCTTTCCTCCATCCCCAAATCAAACCGTGGGAATAAGGTTTTACTGTTTGATCTGCATTCCGAGGGTATTCAATATTACTTTGAGCACGATCTGTACCCGGCACACGTGTACTGTAAGGACATCGTGACCAAAGCCGCACTTGAATACGGCGGCGATAATTTTGTAATGGCGAGTACTGATGCAGGAAGGGCAAAATGGGTAGAATCATTAGCCAACGATTTAGGTGTAAATGCAGCCTTTATCCTGAAGCGCCGCCTCAAAGGCGATCATACCGAGGTAAGCGCCATTAATGCTGATGTTGCCGGCAAAACCGTCATTATTTATGATGATATGATCCGTTCCGGAGGAAGCATAATCAATGCGGCTAAAACCTATAAAAACGCAGGCGCTGGCGATATTTACGTGATCACTACGCATGGCTTGTTTATTAACGACGGTATTAACAAGCTCAAAAATTCGGGTATGATCAAAAAATTGATCTGTACCGATTCGCACGTAAATACCCAGCATATCCAGGATGATTTCGTGGAGGTAAAAAGTTTAGCAGGATTGATCTGCGAAGTTCTTTAAGTGCTTTCTTTTTGTTTCCGGCAGTTTATAATTATCCATCGCCATTCTCAGAAGGTATATAATTTGCAATTAAAAAAGTTATATCCTTAATCGATCTTTTATCGTATAAACTTATCATATGCTATTTCGGCGATAAAAGTTTAAATGAATTTAGATTCACAAATACTACACTACTTTAATGATCTTGCATGCAAAAATGAATTTTGGTTCAATGTATTTAACTCTGTCGGCAATATTGAACTGATACGCGGAGCGCCTATTTTTGCCTGTTTAATTTATGTGTCTGTTTCCAATTTTTCTGCAAACATTAAAAGCAAAATATTATTGGGCCTTTTTGGCACCTCCGTGTCTTTAATTATTTCTCTTTATTGTCAAAGTCATTTACACTTTCATATACGGCCTGTATTTGATAGATCATTAAATATCTGCAATGTACTTGAATGGAAGAGAGCAGATTGGGGCCATAGGCTTTATTCGTTTCCAAGTGATACAGCAACAATCTTTTTCGCGCTATCCGCAATTGTTTTTTTTCAGAATAAAAAGCTGGGCCTTTTATGTATTTTATGGAATATATTGACAGTTGGGCTGAGTAGAGTTGCTTTTGGTATTCATTATCCAAGTGATATTATCGCTGGCTTCGTATTGAGTTTTACGTTTGTATGGGCATTTTCGCACTTCAAAATAGCACAGGAAAAAATCGAAAGCCTGCTGATTAAATATGACCCTAAATTTCATTTATTTAATATTTCCCTGGTTTTATTTTGTGTAGAGGCTTATTCACTATTCCCCGGCGTACAGAAAATAATGCATGTATTTATTAATTCATAAATCAGGTTGAGAAACCATGGGGACCGCCTGTGATTTTTTTAGCAGATGTTTTTTTATTTATCTTCATCGCCAATTTAAGTTTGTTACATTTGGCATATTCCTAATTTATTGATAAGCTGCAGGCCCCGTGAAGAGAAAAATCCTGATCATTGAAAATGATAGCGATATCAGAAATATCATTGCTTTAGTGTTAGAAGAAGAAGGCTTTGAAACACATAGCATCCCCGAACCAAAAAACCTGGGAGAAATCCTGCATTTTGAAGCGGATGTAATTTTAGTTGACGAGTTTATCAATAATAAGCCTGGTCACCGCGTGTGCCAGCAAATTAAACAGTACGAGCAATTAAAAAATGTTCCTGTCATTATCCTGTCCACTGCAAATGATATTGAAGTAATTGTGACTGAATGCAGCGCAAATGATTATATTAAAAAACCTTTTGATATCCAGGAATTGGTTGATAAAGTGATTGGTGTAATAGATGTTAAGCTTTAGCTTACCGTCTCTATCTTATAAACCTTCCCGTTCAGATCAAATTCGCTTCCTGCCTTTTGCCCTTTTAATTTTAACCCGATGGGTGAGGCCGGGGAAACAGCAAAAAAAGTTTCTCCATTAACCGTCAATGTTCCGGCGCTGATGGCGATGTAAAATTTACCATTATTGGTGACTACCAGGCTGCCTGCATCAGCAGTTTTAGAAATCACACTGCCATTGATATGATTTAAGGCAACCATCAGTTTATTTGCTTCATTTAACTGGGCCTGGTTGCTGTTGATCTCCTGCTGCATCATGGCCCTGCCGGTTTCATATTTGTCGCCCGCGCTGCTTTTGGTTTCGTCGTTGGCAGCTTGCTGGGCCGATTTTATGGCAAAAGTTGTTGTATCTATCCGATTTTTCACATAGTTAACGCACAGGTTATACAGCTCCTTTTTCAGATCATTCATGGCTCGCCTGTAAAAATCAATAAAATAACGGAGAAAAAAGCAGTAACTGTGCAGAATAGGGACAGAGTAGTAAGGCAGATGGGTAAGCGAAAACTACATCGCTATATTTTTATCCTGGCGGGGATCTTCAGGTAAAATCTCCATCTCGGGAGATTTGATATAATTGGAATACCACTGGATGGCCTCTACGATATCTAAGGCATCTTCAGAAGAGATATTAACCGTTTCAAATGCAAATAGCTCGTTATTGGCATATCCATACAGTTGGATCTCATTTGCAGCGGGATGAAAGGTTTCCTTGTCAAGGCAAAATATCCTGATCTTTAAGGAAGTGTCCCGCGAGTGTATAACGTCTCTGCAAGGGTTGCCTGGCTCAGTTGCCAGTAAATAAACGTTGTGGCTCATAGTAGGTTAACAAAAATAATTCACCTTAGTTTTGTTTAATTGGTTTTGGGCCGAAATACGTTTGGATGGTATGACGCCTTTATCAGCCAAGCACTTCTTCCAACACCTCGTGCGAACGTATGTTGCCAAAGCTTTCGATATGCAGGGCATAATATTCCAATAGTTTTTGGATCAGGTAACGGCGTTCATCATTGCTGAACCGCAATTGGTGCATGTTTTCAAAACTGCATTGTAAAAGGGTATAAAAATTCTGCGTATGTGGTGGCGAGAGGTAAGAAAAGCCTTCCGGTTTATATTTGCTGAAAACGCCATTTTTCATATCAAAATAATCTGCCTGGAACAGGTCGGGATGGAAGCCGAGGTATCGCGTGAGCCTGACCAGGAAAAGTAAATGAAAATTAGCCACTCCCTCGTCCTGGTGGTCCAGCCACTCTATCGCATTAAACACAAACCCGAACAAATTTTCATCTGCCGACTGCTGCCTTACTGCTTTATATAAAACCTCGTTCAAAAAAATAGCGAGGCTGCTTTTGATCACATCATAAGGGATGCTTTGCAAAACAGGCGAGTTCTTCACTTCGGCTACACGCTGCACCTGGCCGGTGTTTTTATGATAAACCACCATATCCAGCAGGTGCAGGGGCTGCAGCATATTGCGGCTTATTTTGGCCTTCGGTTTTTTGACCGCGTTGATGATGTAGGATTGCAAACCAAATTTCTCCGTGAACACCTGTACGATCACACTGCTTTCGCCATAATCGGTGGTTTTAAAAACAATGCCCCTGGTTTTATGCAGCATGATGGATAAGCAATAATAATTTGGGCACGAATATAATCAAACCGATCGCCAGGGCACAGATAGCGGTGATCAGCACGGCCCCGGCAGCCATATCTTTTACCAGCCCCGCTTTTTTATTATACTCCGGCGAAACCAGGTCGGTAAGGAATTCAAGGGCGGTGTTAAAGAGTTCGGCCACCAGCACCATAGCAATACAAAGGATGATCCACAGCCACTCATTGGTTGAAATATGCAGGGCGTATCCCGCATATACTGCCATCAATGCCGCCACCAAATGTACCCTGAAATTAAGCTGGGTAGCCGCAGCCTGCCAGATACCGTTTAAGGCATAACCAAATCCCCTGATAAACTTCTTCATCGGTTCAAAAATACTTTAAATACTTGCATAAAACTTTGCGATAACCATAAATAAAGACCAATTTTAAAATGAAATAAAAGAAATGACCCGTAATAAACCTTCACTTTATTTGATCAGCGTAATGCTTTTCATGCTTATTTTGCCGGCCGGCTCCATAGTTTACCAATGCCTGACCCAAAAAACACCTTTCGACTGGCCTCTTATTGGTAAATGGTTTCTATTTTGGTCTGTTGGTGTCAGGCTTTTTATTGCAGGTATCAGGCAGGTAACTAAACCCGCGTTTACAGCTAAAGAAATATTTCATATCAATAATGAAGAGAGCCATATCATTATTAAAGAGTTAGGATTTGGTAATTTATCCATAGGCCTCATCGGGATACTCTCCATATTTAAAACAGCATGGTGTGCGCCTGTCGCCATTGCGGGCGGCCTGTTTTTCGGGCTGGCAGGTATACAACACATTTTAAACAGGCCCGCCAGCAAGAATGAAATGATCGCCATGATATCTGATCTATATATTTTTTGTATAATGGCGCTTTATTTATTTTTCACGCTTTACTAATGAAAATTTGTACTACCCGGAAAAGCCTCCAGGAATATTTAGAACAACTGAAACAGGATGGCAAAACGGTAGGTTTTGTGCCAACGATGGGTGCCCTACACCAGGGGCACTTATCATTAATAGCCCAGGCACAGCAAAACGCCGATGTGGTAGTATGCAGTGTTTTTGTTAACCCCACTCAATTTAATGATCCGAAAGATTTAGAGAAATACCCCCGCCCGATAGCATCAGATACTGAAAAACTGGAACAGGCGAAATGCGATGTGTTGTTTAACCCGGATGTGAGCGAAATGTATAACGGCAATGAAACCTGGCATTTGGAAATTGGCGAGCTGGAACATTTATTGGAAGGAGAGTTCAGGCCGGGGCATTACCAGGGGGTTACGCAGGTGGTGTATAAACTGTTTGATATTGTAGAACCAGGTATCGCTTTTTTTGGGCAAAAGGACTACCAGCAATTTTTGATCATCCAAAAAATGGTGGAACTGCTGCATCTTCCGGTTAAGCTGATCATGTGCCCTATCCTTCGGGATGCTGACGGTTTGGCGATGAGCTCGAGAAATATCCATTTATCTGCTGAGGAACGGCAGCATGCGCTGATATTATCAAAAACATTAAACTGGCTAAAGCAAAACTTCGATCGTAACCAGGTCCCTTCATTAAAAAGCGAATGCGAGGCGATGATCAACGCTGAACCGGGCGTGAACCTGGAATATTTTGAAATAGCCGATGGCAATAATTTGCACAGCGCTGATCAGCACACAAAAAAAATAGTGGCTTTGGTAGCCGCAAAGGTGGGTAAAACAAGGTTGATCGATAATGTGTTGCTGGTTCATGGTTGATCGTTCATAGTTCATAGATAGACTGCGCACTTTGATATAGATCATAATCAATCAACTATAAACTATTTGACATAGCTATGAACCATTAACTATGAACTATGAACTAAAGAACACTAACTTTGCGCCATGATTATTGAGGTATTAAAATCCAAACTTCATCGTGCCAAGGTAACGCAAGCCGAATTAAACTACGTTGGCAGTATCACTATCGATGAGGACCTGATGGATGCGGCTAATATTATTGCTAACGAAAAGGTACAGATCGTAAATAATAATAACGGTGCAAGGTTTGAAACCTATGTAATAAGAGGCGAACGCGGTACCGGTACCATTTGCTTGAACGGGGCTACCGCCAGGCTTGCCCAGGTGGGCGATATTGTGATCATCATGTCATACGCCTATATGGAAATGGACGAGGCCCGCAATTACCAGCCTATATTGATATTCCCGGATACGGATAATAAACTAATTAAGTAAACCCCGGCTATTTATCTGCCGGATAGGCGGCAAGTCCCAATATTACGTGTAAACTTACATCGGTGGTTGCGGCATGGCGCAATTTATAGGCCATGCGTACCCTAATGCCGGGTTCGCGCACCAGGTTATCCAGCAATTGCGTGTTATCAATATCCATCACAACATCATTCCCTGCGTTGGCGCCTATATCATTGCGGCTGGCAACCAATATCTCGTCCTGCCCGTCAGATTTTGAAAGATAAATTTTTACCGAGGCCAGATCGCCTAAATTGTAGTCAGACGGCTCTACCGACCTCAACCTGGCCGATATAACGCGAACCTGGCTTATCCTGTCGCCATTATCGCCGCTTTTGCTGAAATTTTGATCAAAACTGTTAGCCATGCTCGTGGCCGAATACTCCGTTTCAATTTTAGACGATGCCGGTATGGTTAGGGTGGTAGTATATGGAAAGGACGATTTAATAATAGACTGGAACATGGCGCAGCCACTGATAGTTGCGCACAGGATAACCAACAGGGGGAAATATCTTTTTATCATAGGATTTGGAATCGGTTTTCTTGCATTGTAAATATAAATATTCTGTTTTTTATAAGCGAAGAATAGTGCAGGTTATATCAATAAATGTTATTAATTAAAAATTGAAAAAACCTGAGCCCGGATGATTGTATTTTTCTATCTTTGCATCCCGACGCTGAAGTCGGGATTTTTCGCTTCAGCGCATAGAATTATAGTTCATAGTTGATGGATAATAGTTCATAGTATTGGGTTAGCCCACACACCATGAACCATAAACCATGAACCATAGCCCAAACAAAACTATGCCCAGAGACACCTCCATCAAATCCGTTTTAATTATTGGTTCAGGCCCCATCATTATTGGTCAGGCGTGTGAATTTGACTATGCAGGCTCGCAAGCCGCTCTTTCTTTAAAGGACGAGGGGATCTCGGTATCCATCATCAACAGCAACCCGGCTACTATCATGACGGATAAAGTTATTGCCGATCATGTGTACCTGCTGCCACTTGAACCTGAAAGTATTGAGAAAATATTACAGGAGCAGCATATTGATGCGGTATTGCCAACCATGGGAGGCCAAACAGCACTTAATCTTTGCATAAGCGTTGCCGAGCGTGGTATTTGGGAAAAATACGGCGTAAAGATTGTTGGGGTTGATTTAGCCGCAATTGAAAAAACCGAGAACCGCGAAGCTTTCCGCCAATTAATGGTTGATATTGGGGTGGGTGTAGCTACATCAAAAATTGCCAACTCTTTTTTAGAGGGTAAAGAAGCCGCACAAGAGATCGGCTACCCGTTGGTAATACGCCCAAGCTATACTTTGGGTGGCAAGGGCGCAGGCTTTGTACATAAGAAAGAAGATTTTGACGCGGCATTAAGCCGTGGGCTGCAGGCATCGCCAACCCACGAGGTGTTGGTAGAGCAGGCTGTTTTAGGCTGGAAAGAATATGAGCTGGAGTTATTACGGGACAACCGGGATAATGTGATCATCATTTGCGCCATTGAGAATTTCGACCCGATGGGTATCCACACGGGCGACTCGATCACCGTGGCGCCGCCAATGACATTGAGCGACCGCTGCTACCAGGAAATGCGCAACCAGGCCATCAAAATGATGCGCGCCATCGGCAATTTTGCAGGTGGATGTAATGTGCAGTTTTCGGTAAACCCGGCTAACGAGGAGATCATTGCCATCGAGATCAACCCGCGTGTTTCGCGCTCATCGGCACTGGCATCAAAAGCGACAGGTTACCCGATCGCTAAAATAGCTGCCAAGCTGGCCATAGGTTATAACCTGGACGAAATAGAAAATCAGATCACCAAAACAACATCGGCCTATTTTGAGCCGACGCTGGATTACGTGATCGTAAAGATACCCCGCTGGAACTTTGATAAATTCAAAGGGGCCAACAAAGAACTGGGCTTGCAGATGAAATCTGTTGGCGAGGTAATGGCCATAGGCCGCAGCTTTATCGAGGCCTTACAGAAGGCTTGCCAGAGTTTGGAAATTGGTCGCGCCGGTTTAGGTGCCGATGGCCGCCAGAGCCGCAACCTGGACGAAATTATGCACAGCCTGGAGCATCCAAGCTGGGATAGGTTGTTCCATATCTATGACGCGCTAAGTTTAGGCGTGCCGATAGAGTCTGTAAGAAAAGCGACTAAGATAGACCGCTGGTTTTTGAACCAGATACAGGAGATTGTTAACCTGGAGCTGGAGCTTCGCCGCTACTCGCTGAACAATATCCCCGAAGAGTTTTTCTTCACCCTGAAACAGAAAGGGTTCTCAGATGTGCAGATAGCCCATGTATTAACCAATGTTACTGAAGAGGATGTTTACCAGCGCCGCAAGGCACTGGGTATTCAACGGGTGTACAAAATGGTGGATACCTGCGCGGCAGAGTTCCCGGCCAAAACCCCTTATTATTATTCAACCTACGAGGGCGAGAACGAATCAAAATCATCAGATAAAAAGAAGATCATCGTGTTGGGTTCAGGGCCAAACCGCATAGGACAAGGTATTGAGTTTGATTATAGCTGTGTGCACGGTTTGCTGGCAGCCAAAGAGTCAGGCTATGAAGCCATCATGATCAATTGCAACCCCGAAACGGTATCGACCGATTTTAACATGGCCGATAAATTATATTTCGAGCCTGTTTTCTGGGAGCACGTACGCGAGATCATCGACCTGGAGAAACCCGAAGGCGTTATCGTTCAGTTAGGTGGCCAGACTGCCTTAAAAATGGCTGAAAAACTGCATGAGCATGGCATCAAGATCATAGGCACCTCTTATGACAATATGGATATCGCCGAAGATCGTGGCCGTTTCTCCGACCTGCTGAAAGACCTTGATATCCCTTACCCGAAATATGGCGTAGCCGAAAACGCGGAAGAAGCTATCGAAGTGGCACATAAAGTTGGTTACCCTGTGCTGGTGCGCCCAAGTTATGTATTGGGTGGCCAGGGTATGAGTATCGTGATCAATGATGAGGACCTGGAAAAAGCGGTGGTTAGCTTATTAAGAAATTTACCGGGCAATAGGGTATTGATCGACCACTTCCTTGATCGTGCCGAAGAAGCGGAGTCGGACTCTATCAGTGACGGTGACGATGTACATATTATTGGTTTGATGGAACATATCGAGCCTGCGGGTATCCACTCGGGCGATTCAAGCGCGGTATTGCCGCCGTTTAACTTGTCGGCCAATGTGATCAAACAAATGGAAGATCATACGATTAAAATTGCCAGGGCGCTTAATGTGCGTGGCCTTTGTAATATACAGTTTGCGATAAAAGACGAAAAAGTATATGTGATCGAGGCTAATCCTCGGGCATCGCGTACGGTACCTTTCATCGCGAAAGCTTATGATGTGCCTTATATCAACATCGCGGCTAAGATCATGCTTGGGGCTAATAAACTCAAAGACTTTGAAATTGTACGCAAGCTGAAAGGTTATGCCATAAAAGAACCCGTATTCTCATTCGATAAATTCCCGGAAGTAAATAAGGAGCTCGGCCCTGAGATGAAATCAACCGGTGAAGCCATCCGTTTTATACCAAACCTGGAAGATCCGTACTTCCGGCATTTGTATAAGGAAAAATCGATGTATCTAAGTAAGTAGGCTAATCGTATAAGAGCCACGTATGAGCGATATATAATTATGAGTAAGAGTGCTTATTCTTTAAACAATATCTCCCCCGGGGATATTGATGATGTTTTGGCGAAGATCGAAAGATCATTCAATATTACATTTAGCAATCAAATATTGAAGGACGTACATACATTTGGCGGGCTTTGTGATGTTGTAGCGAGGGAAATTAATTTATGCCATACCGAAAGCTGCACCACGCAGCATGCATTTTATATGCTTCGTAACGCTTTAGCCGCAATAACAGGTATTGATAAATGTTCCGTCAGACCGCAAACTAAATTATCCGAGATCTGTCCAAAGGAAAATCGTTTGCAGATCATTTCGGCAATTGAAGAAGAGTTGGGATTTAAGATGAATTTACTTGAACCTAAACGATGGATATTGGCAACCTTTGGTGCTCTGCTGCTGATCTCTCCCATTATCGGGTATTTTTACAGCTGGCAAATCGGTGTAGCAGGATTGGTATGCGCTCTCATCAGCCTGAAACTTGCAGGGAAATTAGGTAAGGAAATGCACGTTAAAACAATAGGAGAGCTGGCTAATAAAATTTCAAGGGAGAATTATTTAAAGTCGAGGCGCGATGCTACCGTCAACAAATCAGAAATTGAACAAAAGGTAAGAGAGCTTTTTGCCAACGACCTGCACCTGGAACCGGTTGTATTAACAAGGACAGCCCGTTTTAATTGATCAGTCCTTTTCATTATTCGGGATTCAGTGTTCGATATTAAATCCGAAATTGAACATCCGAAATCAATTTATTCCACCATTAATCCCTTCACTTCAAAAATGAGCCGGTGTTTGGGGTTAGTCTTTACGTTTTGCTGTTTTTTGCCGCTTACGGTATCGCCTGCGAAGTGCTGCTGGTCATCCGCTATGAATTGTTTCTGGGCCACACCTTCTGCGATAATAGTGCGGCCTTTAAGATCGGCGGGAATACTCACATTGTAATTAGTGAAATGGGCTGCAATCACTTTGGAGTTCCCGGCATCGATATCAAACCAGCCGCCTTTTTGTTTGGTCACTTTGAGCACTTTGCCACTTATGGTGGTGCTTATACGGGTTTTGGCACCCATAAATTTTTCCAGCTGGCCCGCTTTCAGCATGGCTGTTGTATCGGGTTTTGTGCCAAAGACCATTCCGTGCGGGATAGCGGTATGCTTTTGTGCAAATATTTGCAATGAAAATAGGAGGAAAAGTAATAAACAGGCTGATTTTATCGTATTGTTATTCAACATAGTAATATAGATAACAATAATTCGGTTCCTGGGTTTTGATTGAAAGTAGTTTGTTAATATTTGTTAAATGAATTTATAAAGTAACAATTTTAAACTACTATTGAAATTGGTTAGGCTTTAGACGAATTTAGACTACTTTTGCGATAAATATTAATACATGAAAACACGCTTACTATCAGCTACCCTATTTATATCATTTTCTGTTTTGTTGTTAACAACCAGTTGTAAAAAAACACCTGTTGTGAACAGCGCTCCATCATTAACAACAACAGATGTAATACTTGACGTTACTACAACATCGGCCCAAAGCGGGGGCACCGTTACCAATACAGGTACTTCAGCTATTACCGCTAATGGCGTTTGCTACAGCTCAACCAACCAAACGCCTACTGTAGACAATGCCAAAACTACCGATCCTGTTATTTCAACCAGCTATACTTTTGTCAGCAATTTAAGCGGTTTAACTGCCGGTACCACTTATTATGTGAGAGCCTATGCTACCAATGCTTATGGTACCAGTTATGGCAGCGTGGTTAAATTTACTACCAGCAGCACCGTGGTAACAGTTACCGGTGCGGTTACCACTTTTGCAGGCAGTACTACATCTGGTTATTCAGACGGAACAGGCACGGGGGCTCAGTTTAATAGCCCACAAGGCATTGCTGTCGACGCACAAGGCAATGTTTATGTATCAGATACATTTAATAACGCGATCAGGAAGATCACCCCGGCTGGGGTAGTCACCACAATTGCAGGTACCGGCATAGCCGGATATACCGATGGCCCGGCAGCCGCAGCCCAGTTTTATGCACCACAAGGCCTGGCTGTGGATACGAAGGGTGATGTTTTTGTTGCTGATTATGGTAATAACGTGATCCGGGAGATAACCCCGGCAGGAATGGTGAGCACATTTGCAGGCAATGGTACAGCAGGCTATGTTAACGGCGCAGCTACCGTTGCCGAATTTAACAGCCCTGCTGGTGTTGCGGTCGATGCTTCGGGTAATTTATTTGTAGCCGATCATAATAATAACGTTATCCGTAAAATCACATCAGCGGGTGTGGTCAGCTACGTAGCAGGCACCTTAACAGCAGGTTATGTTAATGCAACGGTTAACACAACAACGGGTGTATATGGTGCATTCAATAATCCAAACGGAATTGTTGTTGATGCAACAGGCAATCTTTTTGTAGCCGACCTGGGTAATAACGCGATCAGGGAGATCACTCCTGCAGGGGTTATTACTACTGTTGCGGGTGGTACTGTTCAATCAGCGGTGCTTGGTTATCCAGCGGGTATATGTATTGATCATTCCGGCAATTTATTTATAACAGATGAATCGGGGCGCATACTGGAGTTAACTTCTGCAAAGGTGCTTTATGTACTGGCAGGAGCTTCAAACGTTACAGGCTTTGCGGATGGCACTGGTACAACAGCCCAATTCAACACACCACAGGGTATAGCTGTTGATGGATCAGGCAATATTTATGTAGCTGATTACAACAACAACAGCATACGTAAAGTGGTGGTGCAGGATCTGAATTAAGAAGCCTGATCCCAATAGCTATCGGGACCAAAGTCGGAAAAAATCGCAAGACTTTTTGTTTTTATTATCCAAACAACAAGCCGAACACTTCTTCTATATTACCTACGGTTTTAACTTCAATGGCGTAGCGTGACAGGTCCAGCCGTTTTTTATCACCTGCTTTTGGGAGGTTGTATTTGGAAATGAATATCTGTTCAAATCCAAGCTTGTGCGCTTCTGCAATACGTTGTTCGATACGGTTTACCGCCCTGATCTCGCCCGACAAACCGATCTCGCCTGCAAAGCATGTTTTAAAAGGGATGGGGATATCCTCGTGCGAAGATATGATGGCTGCCGCCAGGCCCAGGTCGATCGCCGGGTCTTCCACCCGGATACCGCCTGTGATATTCAGGAAAACATCTTTTGCGCCGAGTTTGAACCCGCAGCGTTTTTCTAATACGGCCAGCAGCATACTCATACGGCGCGTATCAAAGCCCGTAGCGGTGCGTTGCGGCGTTCCATAAGCTGATGTGCTCACCAGCGCCTGCGTTTCTATCAGCATGGGACGCATACCCTCCAGCGTAGCTGAAATAGTGATGCCGCTTAAGGGTTCATCGCGCTGTGAAAGCAAGATCTCTGACGGATTGGATACCTCGCGCAAGCCTTCGCCCAGCATTTCATAAATGCCCAGTTCAGATGCCGAGCCGAAGCGATTTTTGACAGCCCTTAAAATGCGGTAAACATGATGCCTGTCGCCCTCAAATTGTAAAACAGTATCAACCATATGCTCCAGGATCTTAGGGCCTGCTATCATGCCATCTTTAGTGATATGACCGATGAGGAATACCGGTGTTCCGGATTCCTTGGCAAAGCGTAATAATTCAGCCGTACATTCCCGCACCTGCGACACACTCCCCGGCGTGGATTCAATATGCGCTGAATAAAGCGTCTGTATCGAGTCGATCACAACCAGGTCGGGTTGTAGTTGTTCTATTTGTTTAAATATATTTTGGGTGGATGTTTCTGTCAGGATAAAACAGCCCTCGGCCCCCCGGCCCCCTAAAGGGGGGGTACCCATCGAAAGCGCGCCATTCACTCCCCCTTCAGGGGGTGGGGGGCTTAATCGCTCTGCCCTCATCTTGATCTGCCGTTCACTTTCCTCGCCCGAAACATAGAGCACTTTAAGCTTTGGCATATTCAGTGCCAATTGCAGCATCAGGGTTGATTTACCGATGCCCGGCTCGCCGCCGATGAGCACTAAGGAACCTGCTACAATGCCCCCGCCTAAAACCCGGTTAAACTCCTTATCTGGTGTAAACATCCGTTGCTCCTCGTCAAAAGTAATCTCTGAAACCTGCACCGGCTTGTTGGCGCGTTGTGTGCTGGTGGAGCTTGCTTTCCAGTCGGGGATGGAGATATTAACCTTCTCAATAATTTCCTCTACAAAAGTATTCCACTGCTGGCACGACGGGCATTTACCCAGCCATTT
>Ga0206976_1214_pt1 | contig 16043 bp, 9 predicted proteins | sample Alteio_BWOrgHeat_82_FD_152926 | JGI IMG/M metagenome (GOLD analysis project Ga0206976, IMG submission 152926) | Enriched cells from forest soil in Barre Woods Harvard Forest LTER site, Petersham, Massachusetts, United States -... | ecosystem: Environmental > Terrestrial > Soil > Temperate forest > O... | reverse complement strand
ATGCCATAAAAGACTATTATGATGTTGACCCCGACCTGGCTGTTGATGTAAAAAATAGAATGGGGGAATATGAAGCATTAATTCAGCGTACCCATCAAAATGGTTTAAAAGTATTGATGGATTTGGTGCCTAATCACGTGGCCCGTACCTATAATTCCGATGTTAAACCTGCCGGTGTGCATGATTTTGGGCAGGATGATGATAAAAGCAGGGCATTTGATCCTAAAAATGATTTCTATTATACTCCGGGGAAGGCGTTTGTTGTCCCACCAGGATATAACCCCGGTGGTGATGGATTTACAAGTCCGTTGAAGGATGGTAAATTTGACGAAAATCCCGCCAAAGCAACCGGGAATGATGTATTCAGCGCAACGCCGGCTATTGGCGACTGGTTCGAAACTGTAAAACTCAATTATGGGGTAGATTACCAGGACGGTCGCAAAGGGCATTTTGATCCCATTCCTCCTGTATGGAATAAGGTCTATGATATTTTACACTACTGGAGTGAAAAAGGGGTAGATGGTTTCCGTTGCGATATGGTGGAGATGGTGCCTTTTGAGTTTTGGGGCTGGGTGATCCCTAAATTAAAAGCTGAGCACCCGGAACTGATCTTTATTGGCGAGGCTTATGATATCAGCAAATATCACGACTATATTTTCAATGGCAAATTTGATTATTTGTATGATAAAGTAGGTTTATATGACGCCATCAGGCGCTTAACCACCAATGACCCCAAAGCTACCACCTGGGATATCAATAAAGTGTGGAATACGGATTGTAAATTTATTGACGGGCACATGCTGCGCTTTATGGAAAACCACGATGAACAGCGCATTGCGTCGCCTGAGTTTGCGGGTAATCCCTGGCTGGCTGTGCCGGGAATGATCGTTTCGGCTACGCTGAATACCGGCCCGGTAATGGTTTATTTTGGACAGGAGGTTGGTGAGCCTGGCGCAGGCCTCGAAGGTTTTGGCGATAATGATGGCCGCACCAGCATATTTGACTACTGGGGTGTCCCCGAACATCAAAAATGGCTGAACAACGGCAAAATGGATGGTGGCCAATTATCCGATAGTGAAAAGAACCTGCGTAATTTTTACAGCACACTATTAAATATTGCTCATCAAAAAGAAGCGATCAGGAAAGGCAAATTTTGGGAAATAATGCTCGCCAACCAGAACAACCAAAGCGGGTTTAATGAGCGTATTTATGCCTATGTCCGCTTTACTGATAAACAACGTATATTAGTGATAACCAATTTTAACCGTGACGAGCGAAAGCTGCAGGTAAAACTGCCAGTTGATCTGTTAACCGAATTGCATTTGAATGGGAATGTGCAATTTAATGATTTGCTAAGCGGAACAAAATATAGTAGTAATGATATTACGGGAGGAGTGAATATTACTCTGCCTGCATCGAGCGGGGTATTGCTTGAATTTTAGTCTGTCTGAACCAGAATTTATCGAATTTAGGAATTACCAGAATTCTAAAAATTCTTTAATAGTTCAGACAGTAAACCAATAAACTAATGAACCAATAAACCAACCAAAACCAATTATAAATTATGGCAACATTAGCTGTTAAAAAGAAGCCCAGCTTAAGTTTCTGGCAGATATTTAACATGAGCTTCGGCTTTTTAGGCATTCAGTTTGGGTTTGCACTGCAAACGGGTAATGCAAGCCGTATCCTGCAAACTTTTGGGGCTGATGTAGAGCATCTATCATGGTTTTGGCTGGCTGCACCTATCACAGGGATGATCATTCAGCCAATTATCGGTCATTACAGTGACCGCACCTGGACAAGATTAGGCCGCAGAAGGCCATATTTTTTAACCGGCGCTGTGCTTTCTGGGTTGGCTTTATTATTTATGCCTAATTCTTCCATGTTGGCTGCTTTGATACCACCGATAGTGGTTGGGGCGGGTATGCTGATGATCATGGATGCCTCGTTCAATGTAGCAATGGAGCCATTCAGGGCCTTGGTTGCTGATAATTTGCCCGATAGCCAGCATAATGTGGGGTTCTCCATGCAAACCTGCCTGATAGGTGTGGGCGCGGTGGTTGGTTCGTGGTTGCCCTATGTTTTTGCAGAGTGGTTCAATGTCCCTAAGACGGCCTCTCCCGGCATCGTTCCTGATAATTTATTATACTCCTTTTATATTGGGGCCATTGTTTTAATAGGCTGCATATTGTGGACGGTGATCAGCACCAAAGAATATCCACCGGCCGAATTTGCCTCCTTTCATGAGGAAGATAAAGTAGAAGAAAAACATCAAAGTGGCATCGCCGAAATTTTTTCTGACCTGGCCAATATGCCCAAAACCATGCGCCAATTAGGTGTGGTGCAGTTTTTTTCGTGGTTTGCCTTATTTTCGATGTGGGTGTTTACTACTCCTGCGGTGGTAGATCATGTTTATCATATCAGGGCAGGTGATACATCGTCCATAACGTACAACAATGCTGCCAACTGGGTGAATGTTTGTTTCGGTGTTTATAACCTGGTTTCGGCTGTTTACGCCTTGTTGCTTCCACGCATCGTGCGCAAAACAAGCCGGAAAAAAACCCACGCTTTTTCATTGGTAATGGGTGGAATAGGACTCATCTCCATTTACTTCATACAAAACCATTATTTGCTGCTCCTTTCAATGATCGGTATCGGTTTAGCCTGGGGCAGCATACTGGCTATGCCTTATGCCATACTTTCGAGCTCAATCCCGGTTAAGAAAATTGGGGTGTACATGGGCATATTCAACTTCTTTATCACAGGTCCACAGATAGTGAATGGAATATTTGGTGGTCCTATTGTGAAGTATATTTTTCACAATCAATCTATTTACGCGTTGATAATGGCAGGTGTATTTATGTTTATGGGAGCGATATCGGTATTGTATGTGCAGGATGGCAAGAAGATACAAATTATCGATAAGCCCTGATTGTTGAGAACGAATAATTGAGTTGTCAACCTTACACTTATTAATTGAACTTTAATTCAACTTTTATAAACCCCATTTCTTATATTGCGTAAAAGATACACAACTAACATATTTGCAGAAGAGACGAATAGAAATTTGAATGGAAGATAAAAATATATTAAATACTGAATTGTTACCTGGTAAGCTGATAGAAGTAGAGGAAGAATTTCATCATATAAATAACCCTGCGGCTGGGATCAAACCCATCGTGAAAAAATATCTTGGCATGCCTATAGGCGCCGAGCAAAAAGGTAACAAATTCTTTTTTACTGACGGCGACGCCAGGGTAGAAATTACTGTTGTTACTGACGAAATTATAAGGGTAAGACTAGCCCCTCACAGCGTTTTTTTAGACGAGTTTTCATACGCTGTACCAAAACTGGAGAATAAAGTATCCGTGTTTGGTTTACATGAGGATGAAAATGAATACGTGGTATCAACCAATATTGTAAATTGTCACGTCCGCAAAAAAGATTTCTTCATATCATTTTCTGATAATCAGAATTTTTTAACCTCTTCAGATGCCGTTCCAATGCACTGGGAAGAGAATGTGAAGTTTGGCGGCTATTATGTTTACTGCACCAAGGAATGTCATAAGGAGGAGAGTTTTTTTGGTATGGGCGATAAGCCTACCGAATTTAACCTGCGCGGGAAAAGGCTAACCAATTGGAACACAGACGCTTACTCATTTGCCTGGAACCAGGACCCTTTGTATCGCAGCATCCCTTTTTATATCAGTTTGAATGAAGGTATAGCCCACGGCATTTTCTTTGACAATACTTTTAAAGCCGAGTTTGATTTTGGCGCAGAAGATCCCACCAAATCAAGTTTTTGGGCTGATGGAGGCGAACTGCAATATTACTATATCCACGGTCCGCACATGATGGACGTGGTAAAACGCTACCATATTTTAACCGGCACGCACCCTATGCCGCCGCTTTGGGCGCTGGGTTACCACCAATGTCGCTGGAGTTATTATCCCGAATCGAAAGTGAAGATGATCACCAAAAACTTTCGTGAGAAAAAGATCCCTTGCGATGGTATCTACCTGGATATTGATTATATGGACGGCTACCGTTGTTTTACCTGGAACCGCAAGTATTTCCCTGATCCTAAAAAAATGATCAAGGAGCTTACTGACCAGGGATTTAAAACAGTTGTGATCATCGACCCCGGAATACGTGTGGACGATAATTACGCTGTATTTAAAGAAGGTAAAGAGAAAAAATATTTCTGCCGCCGCTGCGATGATTACTTTATGGAAGGGCATGTGTGGCCTGGCCGTTGCCAGTTCCCTGATTTTACAAATCCCGAGGTAAGGGAATGGTGGGGCGGTTTGTTTGACGAACTGGTTCAGTTGGGTGTAGCAGGTGTGTGGAATGATATGAACGAACCCGCCGTATTTGGTAATGGTACTTTCCCGGATGATGTTCGCCACCAATATGATGGCCATCGTGGTTCGCACCGTAAGGCGCACAATGTATATGGTATGCAAATGGTACGCGCCACTTACGAGGGGATGCGCAAATTGATGAAGAATAAACGCCCATTCACCATCACAAGAGCAGGTTATTCAGGTGTGCAGCGCTATTCCTCAGTTTGGACGGGGGATAATGTGGCCTCATGGGAGCATTTGAAACTGGGTAATATCCAATGTCAGCGTTTGTCGGTATCGGGTATCTCATTTTGCGGTACGGATATAGGCGGTTTTAGCGGTGAGCCCGATGGCGAACTATTTACCCGCTGGATACAAATGGGCACTTTTTCGCCATTTATGCGGGCGCACTCCGCAGGTGATACCAAAGAGCGTGAACCATGGAGCTTTGGCGAGCCATTCACTTCCATCAACCGTAAATTTATTGAGTTGCGCTACCGCTTATTGCCTTACTTATATTCGGCTTTCTGGGAACATCATCGTTATGGCTTTCCCATCTTAAGACCTGTGGTATTGCAGGAACAGGATGAGTTAAGCAACCATTTCAGACAGGATGAATTTACGTATGGTGATAAAATATTGATATGCCCGGTACTGGAGCCGGGACAAAAAAGCCGCCGCGTATACCTGCCTAAAGGCAAATGGTATAATTTCTGGAACCACGAATTAGTGGAAGGTGGCAAGGAGTTAGTAGTGCTTACCCCTCTGGATACCATGCCGATATTTGTAAAGGCAGGCTCGGTGATCCCTGAATACCCGGTTATGCAGTATGTAGGTGAGAAAGAGGTGGATGAAGTGAAGCTGAATGTTTACTACAGCGATATTGAAGCAAACTCCTTCCTGTTTGAAGATTACGGTGAAACCTTTGCTTATGAGCAGGATATCTACCTCGAAAAGAAATTTGTGGTACGGGGTAAGGATAGCAAATTAACCATACAGCAAAGCATGGAAGGCTTATATACGCCGAGATATGAAAACTACCATTTCAATATTGTAGGGTTGCCCTTTACAGCAAAACGAATTATAGCCGACAATATGGAGCTGAAGGATTTTTCTTTTGATATGGATGGATCGCTGCAATTTAAGTTTAGAAAGAATTTTACACAATTAGTAATAAGTTAGACTGAGTTGGATTAAGTTGATTGGGTTAGATTAAGTTATTACAACTACTCACCCAATCAACTTAATCTAACTTAATCAACCTATATTTAATACCAATTATTAACCGAACCATATTTCCTGACCAAATGACTAACCAGGGCTTGCAGCGGGCTATTGTTGAACACATAACGCCTGAAATTGACGCCGGAAGATTTTATATAAAAAAAATTGCCGGCGACACACTAAAAGTCGAAGCAGATGTATTTGCCGATGGGCACGATCATGTAGGCGCCAGGCTGTTGTACAAGCACGAGAATGAAAAAAACTGGTCGTTTGTGCCGATGCACCATGTTAATAACGACAGGTGGCAGGCATCTTTTGATCTTCCAAAAACAGGATTTTATCAATATACAGTAACAGGTTGGGTCGACCATGCCTTAACCTGGCATCATGGCTTTATAAAAAAATACCAGGATGCCCAGCAAATGGATGTCGAACTGTTGATCGGCGCTGATTTGTTGGAACCTATGCTCAATATAGCAAGTAAAGCCGATCAGAAGAAAATTAGCACCCTTATTGCATTACTGCGTAATAAAACTAAGTATGAGCAGGCAGTAAAAGAGGTTTTCGGTAAGGATATGCATCACTTTATTGAATCATATCCAAACTTAGAGAATGCGACGACCTATTCCCGCGAGTTAAAAGTATATGTGGAAAGAGAAAAGGCCGGCTTTAGTAGCTGGTATTGTTTTTTCCCTCGCTCAGCGTCACCCAAAGCAGGTAAACATGGTACTTTTAAGGATTGTGAAGCATTGCTGCCCCGCATAGCCGAAATGGGTTTTGATGTGCTGTATTTCCCACCGATACATCCGATCGGCCAAACATTTAGAAAAGGTAAAAATAATACGGTTAATGCTTTGCCCGGCGATGATGGCGTTCCGTATGCTATCGGCTCAAAAGATGGTGGGCATAAGGCCATTCTGAAAGACCTGGGAACGCTGGAAGACTTTAAACACCTGGTAAAAGAAGCGGCAGCACACGGATTGGAAGTGGCATTGGATTTTGCCATACAATGCTCGCCTGATCATCCTTATGTGAAAGAACACCCCAAATGGTTTAAATGGCGACCTGACGGAACGGTGCAATACGCTGAAAACCCGCCTAAAAAATACCAGGATATATTGCCCATCAATTTTGAAAATGATGACTGGCAAAATCTCTGGAAGGAGTTAAAAAGCATCCTGGATTACTGGTGCGAGCAGGGCATACGTATTTTCAGGGTGGATAACCCGCATACCAAATCGTTTAATTTTTGGGAGTGGTGCATCGCCGAAGTGCAGAAGAAATATCCGGGTACAATTTTCCTGTCGGAAGCTTTCACTAAACCAAAAGTAATGAAGCAGCTGGCCAAACTGGGCTATACGCAATCCTATACTTACTACGTTTGGCGCAACAGCAAGCACGAATTGATAGAATACATGACCGAATTAACGCAATCAGAAATGAAGGACTATTTCCGCCCCAATTTCTGGCCCAATACGCATGATATCAACCCTTATTCGCTGCAAAACAGCAATGAGGCGGCTTTTATAGCCCGTTATTTTATGGCGGCAACCTTATCATCCAACTACGGCATATTCGGCCCTGTTTACGAAATGATGTATCGCGAACCTTATCCTGGCAAGGAAGAATACCTTAACTCTGAAAAATACGAGGTGCAGCACTGGGATTGGAGCAAGCGCAATAAATTGACGGAAGTTATCACCAAGGTAAATGCAGCACGGAAGGGAAACCCGGCCCTGCAAGTCACCAATAATATCAGTTTCTGTGATATTGATAATGACCAGATGCTGGCCTACTATAAGCGAACAGGGGATAACCACATTTTATGTATTGTAAACCTTGATCCTTATAATAAACAATTCGGCCATGTGCGTACACCGTTGTATGAAATGGGTATTTATCCGGGCCAGGATTTTACGGTATTTGATATTTTAACAGGCAGAAGTTTTACCTGGAACCACGAATGGAACTACGTTGAATTAGATCCGGGTGAGTTGCCCGCACATTTACTGAGTATTGAATTGTAAAAACAAAATATGGGTAAAGCAGATGTTACCGGGAAAACAGATTCGCTATCGCTGAATAAGCCCTGGACAGAGTTTGCCCTGGACAAAAAAGCCATCGCCTGGCTTGAGGAGAATGTATTTTACGAATACATGCGCAAATGCCGCTGGTTTGCAGGCAAAGCGCGCATGATCAAATTCCTGAAGGTGCAGCAACTGTTATCAATGCCTATTGATGGCGGTTTGGCTTACCTGGTGATATTGCATATTGGCTATACTTATGGCGACGAAGAAAAGTATGCCATGCCGGTTTCTTTCCTGCCGGATGATTACGACCTGATCGGTCATATCAACCCCAAAGCGTTTATTGTTAAAGCAACTGTTGATGGAAAACCGGGCTGGCTGATAGATGCGATATATGATTTTCGTTTCCAGACAGAGCTGTATAAAAATATATGGGATAACGCCTCAACCAAACAGGAAAATGGCGCGTTGAACTATCATAGGGGAAAAGGCCTGGCCGCAACCGATGAGGATATGGGCTATCTGTGTGTGATCCCCGACCTGGAGCAAAGCAACTCATCACTTATATTTGGTAATAAATATTTCTTTAAGCTGTATCGCAAGCTTTTCCGCGAGATCAACCCCGAGGTTGAAATGCTACAGTTTTTAACCGAAACAGGCAGCTTTAAAAACATACCTTCCTACTGCGGCAGCCTGATCTATGAACGGCCAAATACCCCGCCTGTAACATTGGGGCTGATGATGCAAAAAGTAGCAAGCAAATCAGATAGCTGGGTAGCAACGGGCGATGACCTGAACGATTTCCTGTTCATGTTTGTGGATAAGCATTTCAGTATCCACGATATGGTATTTGAAAAAGTGGAGCTGCTGGGCAGGCGCACAGCCGAAATGCACCTGGCTTTACTGTCTGATAAAAAAAATGAAGCCTTTAAACCGGAAAAATATAATCCCGAATATGTACAGTGGCTGCAAGAAAGTCTTGCCAAATTATTAAACAAACGCATTACCTTATTAAAGGAAAATTATACCCGGCTGGATAAAAATGTAAAGGGCCTGGCCGATGATTTTATAAAAAGTGAACAGATCATCAAGTCGTTTTTTGAAAAAATAGCAAGCAACGAGTTGAAATCATCCCGGATACGGATACATGGCGATTATCATTTAGGCCAAGTGCTTTTTACAGGAACGGATTACCTCATCATTGATTTTGAAGGTGAGCCTGAAAGCTCCATCACCGACCGTAAAATAAAACATTCCCCGCTAAAGGATGTTGCCGGTATGATACGCTCGTTCCATTACGCGGTTTGCTCCAAACTGTATTTTAGCAGCGAAACCAGGAATATTGACCCTTTGCGCTTACAAAAAGCTGCCGACAGGTGGTATAAGCTGATCACTGACGCTTATGTAGACTCATATATGCAAACAATGGGGGATATATCGGCTATATTTGGGAACAGAACCGAGCTTAATTTTTTATTGCAGTTACACCTGCTTGAAAAAGCAGTATATGAACTTGGATATGAACTCAATGGGCGCCCGGATTGGATCAGGATACCGTTAAAGGGCATACAGCAAGTATTGTTCGAAATAGAGAAATTTAACAGTTAATAAAGCCTGCAGGCACATAGGATATGGCAAAAAAGAAAACCGATACCGGAACCGATACACCTAAAGAAAAAACCGGTGTACAAAAAGCTAAACCTGCTGCAAAAAAAGCAGCTGCTGAAGCTAAGACCCTAAAAAAAGCACCTGCTGCAACGAAAACGAAAAGCGCAACTTCAACAACAAAAAAATCAACCTCGACAAACAAAAAAGCCATGCCCGCAAATACCACCAAAAACAGCGTTGAGGTTTATAGCCGTTTTACTGATTTCGATATCGGCCTGTTTAAGTCAGGCAAGCATTATAAACTGTATGAGAAATTCGGTTCGCATGTGATCGAGGTGAATGGGGTAGTCGGTACTTATTTTGCCGTATGGGCGCCAAATGCGCAATATATATCTGTTATAGGCAATTTTAACTATTGGGATCGTGGCTCACATCCCTTATTTGTACGCTGGGACGCCTCGGGCATCTGGGAAGGTTTTATCCCGAACGTGGGTGATGGCGAAACCTATAAATATTATATTAAATCTTCCACAGGCCAGGACCTGGAAAAAAGTGACCCGTTCGCTTTACGTTGGGAAGAGCCGCCACGCACGGCATCCATCATTGCAGATACCTATTATGAGTGGACAGACACTAAATGGATGAAGGACCGCCACGAGCATAATTCATTGGATAAACCTTACTCCGTTTATGAAGTGCATATCGGTTCCTGGGCACGTAACCCAGAAAGCCCGGATGAGTTTTATACTTATGAGCAATTGGCGGGTAAATTGATGCCTTATGTGAAAGATATGGGCTTTACCCACGTAGAGTTTATGCCTATCGCCGAGCATCCGTATTACCCAAGCTGGGGATACCAGGTGAGTGGCTATTATGCGGCATCAAGCAGGTATGGTACGCCAAAACAATTGATGTATTTGATAGAAACCTTTCACAAGGCAGGTGTTGGTGTTATACTGGATTGGGTGCCGTCGCATTTCCCCGGTGATGCCCATGCACTGTATGAATTTGACGGGACGCATTTGTATGAGCATGCTGACCCACGCAAGGGCTTTCATCCTGACTGGAAATCTTATATTTTTAATTACGGTCGTAACGAAGTACGGGCATTCTTGATCAGTAACGCGTTGTTTTGGCTCGACCGTTATCATATCGATGGCTTGCGGGTTGATGCTGTGGCGTCTATGCTTTACCTGGATTATTCGCGCAATCATGGCGAGTGGGAGCAAAACCAATTTGGTGGAAACGAGAACCTGGAAGCTATATCATTCCTGAAAGAATTTAACGAAGCCTGCTACAGCAATTTCCCGGATACACAAACTATTGCAGAAGAATCTACCTCGTTTACCGGGGTAAGCCGTCCGGTATATTCCGGTGGGTTGGGCTTCGGCATGAAATGGATGATGGGATGGATGCATGATACGATCAAATATTTTTCGACCGATCCGTTATACCGCAGGTATCATCATAACCAGATCACCTTTAGTTTGATCTACGCCTTTACCGAAAACTTTATGCTGCCTTTTTCGCATGACGAGGTAGTGTATGGCAAAGGTTCTATGCTGCGCAAAATGCCGGGTGATGAATGGCAGCAATTCGCCAATCTGCGCTTGGTTTATAGCTATATGTTTACTCACCCGGGTAGCAAATTATTGTTTATGGGTGCAGAATTCGGGCAGGGAACGGAATGGAACTACCAGCACTCTTTAGACTGGCACGTACTGGAATACCCTAACCACCAGGGTATACAGGCTGCGGTTAAAGCATTGAATAATCTATATAAAACCGAACCTGCTTTACACGAAAAAAGTTTTGAAGGAAGCGGTTTTGAATGGATTGACGGCGGCAATGCCAATGATTCCATCCTGATCTATAGCCGTAAAGGGCATGATCCTAAAAATGATTTGGTCATCGTTCTGAATATGACGCCAAACCCTCATCAGGGTTTCCGGGTAGGGGTACCTGCTGATGGCAAATGGGGCGAAATATTTAATTCGGATGATAAGAAATTTTGGGGAAGCGGCATGAGCAATGCAAAACCGGTAAAGGCCGAAAAGGAACACTGGCATGGTAAAGATCATTCCATCATCGCTGATCTTCCACCTTTGGCTGCTGTTGTATTTAAACGGGTTAAGTAAATCGGATGTCAGATGCATTGATATGATTATTTGATTGAGTTGTATCAATGCTATGTTTGATTTCGTATGGTTTATTTTAGACTAAACCATAATAAGATATGAAAACCAAACCCGCACTATTATTTTTAGCCGTATTGGTAATCGGTGTTTATTCCTGTAAAAAGGATAGCAGCAATGGCTCGATCATTGGGAAATGGAGTATTGTAAAAACAGTATACCAGAGTGCAAAGGACACAACCATTTATGGAACGGAAGCCGATTATTATAATTTCGCCTCTGATGGTGGCCTTAGTATACAAGATCACCCGGATTCATATACGGGAAAATTCAGCCAAAGCGGAACTAATTCGGTAGGTATTACAATTTATACAGTAGATGGCCATGGAATGGGTGTTGTAACGGCGCCAGCCATTTTTACTATTTCCTACTTAGCAGGCGGTAATATTACCCTAACCTCTCCTCCGTACCCGTCCGGACAAGAGGTGGTTTATTTAAAAAAATAAGCTAATTTTAAGTCATCTCAGGACATGAATTTCACCGCTATTAATCTCATTGATCTAAGGATAGTGTCGTGAACACTATTTAAAGGGCTGAAACATAAATGATTTCCAGTGGTTGATAGTAAAATAGATCCTTATGAGCTATAGGTTTTTCTACTTGTACCTGGCCGGCGGAACGGTTGCCTTGTTATTGCTTATTTACCAGTTAATAAGCCAGTATCCTCAATTAAGCGATATAGGCATATCGCTTAACGCTATTCCAGTGGTGTTACTTTATTACATGGCTTTTAAGGTATATCGGGAAAAGGAAGATAAAGAGATGATGTAGTTTCCTGCATGCATTTAGGAATACCTGATTTTTATTACATTTGGTATAAAAGTTCCAGCCAATGCTTTACTACACACAACTCATTTTTGTTAAAGAGGGAAAGGAAGATCAATTCAATTTATTTGAATCATACGTGCTTCCATTATTGACCAGGTATAATGGCGTATTGCTTTATCGTGTGCGACCTGCAGATGATGCCGTAATAGAAACCACGATTGGTAAACCATACGAATTGCACCTGGTATCGTTTCCTACCAGGGAAGATTTTGAGGGGTATAGCAAAGACAACGATCGGTTGAAATATATGGACCTGAAAAATGACTCGATTGAAAAGGCGATGCTCATCGAAGGTAAATTATTGTGATCCGTTGAGCGATCAGGCTTGTATCCATTTCACTTTTAATTATTTACATTAGTGTTATGAAAAAGCTCCTTTATCTTATCCCTTTAGCAATTGCCTGTTTATTTTCCTGTAAGCAGCAAACCAGCCCAACAGTTGCCGAATATTTTGCGCCCGTTGATTCAGGAGTGCAGGCAGCAGGTATTAAAATGGTCAGCATACAAACCCCGGTTGGTAAATTCAGGGTATGGACAAAGCGTTTTGGTAATAACCCGCGCATAAAAGTTTTGCTTTTGCACGGCGGCCCGGCTATGACGCATGAGTATTTAGAATGCTTTGAAAGCTTTTTCCCGAAGGAAGGCTTTGAGATGATCGAATATGATCAATTAGGCTCTTATTACAGCGATCAACCCCGCGATAGCAGCTTGTGGACAACTCCGCGGTTTGTGGAAGAGGTGGAACAGGTGCGTAAAGCATTAAACCTCGATAGCAGTAATTTTTATCTGCTTGGTAACTCATGGGGTGGTATCCTTGCCATGGAATATGCCCTGAAATATCAGAAGAACCTTAAAGGACTGATCGTTTGCAATATGATGGCAAGCATCCCGGCTTATGAAAAATATAACCTGGTGTTGAGAAACCAAATGCGCAAATCACTGGTTGATTCTCTGCAAAATTACGAAGCGAAAGGGATGTATAAAGACACCAACTATCAGTCGCTGGTGATCAAGGAATATTATAACAAACATTTATGCCGGTTACCAGAATGGCCCGATCCTGTTAACCGGGCGTTTAAGCATGTAAATGAGGAAATATATGTAATGATGCAGGGCCCAAGTGAGTTTAAAACAGGCGGCAGGCTGCTGCATTGGGATATCACCAACAGGCTGAAGGAGATCACTGTCCCCACACTCATGGTAGGAGCTAAATATGATACCATGGACCCTAATTATATGAAATGGATGAGCACGCAGGTAAAAAATGGTAAAAGCCTGTATTGCCCTAACGGTAGCCATTTAGCCATGTGGGATGACCAGCAGGTGTTTATGAACGGGGTGATAGGGTTTATTAAGGATGTGGATGAGGGGAAGTAATAAACCCATGTCCGCTATCGCACAACTAGTGTATCAAATCCGAACACATTAGTAGTTGTATAATGAGTTTAAATAGTTGATTTTCAATTAAGTAAAATAAAGGCATGTTATTGGCAGCAAAGTATAGCTAAAAGTCATAGTTATGCTTAAAAATTACCTGCTGGTTGCTTTCAGAAACCTCACTAAAAACAAAGCTTTTTCGTTCATCAATATTGTTGGGCTGGCTATTGGGATGGCCGCCTGCCTGTTGATACTGCAGTATGTTACGTTCGAACTTAGCTATGATAATTTTCATGCTAAAAAGGACCGCATATACCGCATCAACCAGGACAGGTTTGAAAATGGCAAATTGGCCACCCGTTGGGCGGGCGGGTCCTTTGCACCAGGCACTGCGTTTAAAGCTGTGTTGCCCGAGGTGGAGGATTTTGTAAAATTATCGCCAGCCGGTGATATCCTGCTCACTTACAAAAATCAGAAGATGTTGGTTACCAACGATTACTTTGTAAGTAATTCATTCTTTAGTATCTTTTCATACCCTCTGATCAGCGGCGATCCTAAAACCGCATTAAAGGAACCCAATACGGTAGTAATATCAGAAAGTGTCGCTCAGAAATTATTTCCGAATCAAAATCCACTTGGTCAAACGGTAATTACCTACAACGATAAGGGTATGAAAGTTACCGGCGTGATGAAAGACATGCCGGCAAACACGCACATGAAGATCGACTTCATGCAATCGTGGACTACATTATCAAAAATTTATGCGCCAGGTATCGATGACCGCTGGTTTAACGACGGCTGTACCACCTACCTGTTGCTCAGGCCCGGCGTCAATCCCAGGGCTTTGGAAGCCAAGTTTATACCCATCGCCAAGAAAGGTTATGAGCAATTTAAGGGATCGGGCGCATCAGCGGTTTATACCCTGCAGCCGGTGCAAAGCATCCACTTGTATTCCAACCTGATGTTCGAGATGCAGCCCAATGGCGATGGTAAATCTGTTTACCTGCTTTTGGCCGTAGCCATATTTGTGATCATCATCGCCTGGATCAATTACATCAACCTGGCGACCGCTCGCGGCATAGGCCGGGCCAAAGAGGTAGGCGTACGCAAAACATTGGGTTCGGCAAAAGGGCAGCTCATTATCCAGTTTATGTTCGAGGCGGGCTTGCTCAACCTGATGTCGCTCTTACTGGCATTTGTGCTCATTGCCATATTCCTGCCTGTTTTGGGTAGTGTGGCAGGGTCGCATATCAGCTTTAGTTTATTTTTAAGCCCATTTTTCTGGGTTACAGTTATCGGCATACTATTGGTAGGTTCTTTCTTTTCCGGCTTTTACCCTGCCATCGTACTGTCTTCTTTCAAGCCTGTTGAAGTGATGAAAGGTAAATTATCGGCATCTCCACGGGGCATTATCTTACGCAAGGGGATGGTAGTGTTCCAGTTTGCAGCATCCATCTTTTTGCTGATCGGTTCGCTTACCGTGTTCAACCAAATCAATTACATGCAAAAGCAAAGCCTGGGTGTCAATATCGATCAAACAGTAGTGATCAAACCACCCATAGCCAAGATCGACTCGTTTTACCGTAACATGAAGACGTTCAAAAATTCTATTTTGACTGACCCATCAATAAAAGCAATGACCGTTTCAACAAGCGTACCCGGCGATGCGGTAGGGTGGAATGCCGGTGGTATCAAACCACATGGCGCTGACGACTCCCAGGGCAAGCAATACCGCATTATTGGGGGTGATTATGATTACCTTGCTTTTTATAATATGAAGCTGCTTGCCGGGCGCAAGTTCTCCAGTGATTTTCACAGCGATACAGCATCCGTAGTTTTCAATGAAAAAGCCATACACCAGATGGGCTTTGATACACCTGAAAAAGCCCTTGGGAAACAGATCGATTTTTGGGGAAAGACCTATACCATTGTTGGTGTGGTCGACAATTTCCATCAGCAGTCGTTACATGATGCTTATGATGCTATGATCTTCCGTTGTATACCCGATCTGCGCAGCCAGGTGTCAGTCAGGATAACGACTGCCGATGTTCAGCATACCATAGAAACATTGAAAACCAATTGGAAAATATATTTCCCTAACGATCAGTTCGATTATTTCTTCCTCGATCAGCATTTTAACGAGCAATACCAGGCCGATCAACGTTTCGGGCAGATATTTGGCATATTTACCTTCATCGCCATATTGGTTGCTTGCCTTGGCTTATTTGGGTTGGTATCCTATACCATTGTTCAGCGTACCAAGGAGATCGGTATCCGCAAGGTTTTGGGCGCGTCAATAAGCAGCATATTACAATTGCTGTACAGGGATTTTGCAACGCTGGTGGTTATTTCATTTATTATTTCGGCGCCATTAGCATGGTGGGCCATTGATAAATGGCTGCAAAGCTATGCCTTCAGGCTTGATATTAGCTGGATAC
>Ga0206976_1212_pt1 | contig 16247 bp, 6 predicted proteins | sample Alteio_BWOrgHeat_82_FD_152926 | JGI IMG/M metagenome (GOLD analysis project Ga0206976, IMG submission 152926) | Enriched cells from forest soil in Barre Woods Harvard Forest LTER site, Petersham, Massachusetts, United States -... | ecosystem: Environmental > Terrestrial > Soil > Temperate forest > O... | reverse complement strand
TTTGGTCACTTCATAGTTCATAACCATATCATAATCATGAAAAAAATACTGTTAACGCTATCGTTGGTATTTGTTTTTTGTTTTGCTCAATCACAGGTACTTACGCCCAGGCAAGAGTTTCCGGGGTTATTTGAAGCCGTCCAGCTATCTGATATTTTTCCGGATAATAAAACATTTGTTGATGCAACGCCTAAACGCGATCCGGCGCTTATCATCAGGGATTATAATGATCAAAAGAACACCCCTGGTTTCGATCTGAAAAAATTTGTAACCGATAATTTCATCATACCGGGCACACACAACGATGTTTTTAAGAGTGATACCTCTGCCGGGATACGTAAACATATTGACACCTTATGGCAGGTGCTTTACCGCAGGCATGATACGGTTTCCAGGTATGCTTCTTTACTTCCTTTGCCTTATGATTTTATAGTGCCAGGGGGCCGTTTCCGCGAAACTTACTATTGGGACTCTTACTTTACCATGCTCGGTTTGCAGGAAAGCCATAAAACCAAGATCATTGAAAATATGATCAATAATTTTGCTTACCTGCTGGATAAATATGGTTTTATACCAAATGGGACGCGTACCTACTATTTAACAAGGTCACAGCCACCCTTTTTCTCTATGATGCTTGATCTGCTGGCTAAGGATGAAGGCGAAAAGATCATTGTAAAATACCAGCCGGAGCTTTTAAAAGAGTATGCTTTCTGGATGAGTGGCGCTGAAAAATTAAAGCCGGGGCAAGCTTATCGAATGGCAGTACGTATGCAGGGGGGAGAAATACTGAACCGTTATTGGGATGAATCAGATAAGCCCCGCGAGGAGTCGTTTAAAAAGGATGTGAACGCTGCTAAGGAGATCAAACAAAAGCAAGGCGATTTTTACCGTAATATACGGGCGGCGGCAGAGTCGGGGTGGGATTTCAGTACCCGCTGGCTTGATACAACCGGTAAATTGGAAACTATACAAACTACCTTTATTATACCCGTTGATCTCAATTGTTTAATTTATCACCTGGAGCTTTCAATAGCAAAATCATATCAACTGGAAGGGAATGGTGCTAAATACCGTCTTTACTTAACCAAGGCTATGCTTCGTAAAAAAGCCATCCTAAAATACAGTTGGGACGAAAAAACGGGCTGGTTTATGGATTATAACTGGAAAGAGAAACATACAACACCGCATCAAACGCTTGCAGGGGTTTTCCCGCTTGAGTTTAAGATAGCAAATGCGAAACAAGCTGCTAAAGTGGCGTTTGGTTTAAAAACCAAATTCCTGAAGCCTGGCGGCTTGGTTACAACATTAAAACGCTCTGGCCAGCAATGGGATAGTCCGAATGCCTGGGCGCCATTGCAATATATGGCCGTTGATGGTTTAAATAAGTATCAACAAACCAGCCTGGCCCGCTCAATTGCAGAAAGCTGGATCAGAACAAACATACGCGTGTTTGATGAAACCGGTAAACTGATGGAAAAATATAATGTAATAGATACCCGGGTTAAAGCAGGCGGTGGCGAATACCCGTTGCAGGATGGCTTTGGGTGGACAAATGGCGTGTTGCTTAATTTGCTGAACCATTACCATTTGGATCAGTTATAGAGATTTACAGATCAATTATAAATTAGCTTTCAAACCCTAAACCATTTAAAATTGCCCGGCAAAATCGTTTTTTATTATTATTTAAAAAATATAGCTTAGCCTTGTTATATAAATCTACTTCGCTATGAGAGCTATTTTGCCAATCCTGTTCCTGGTATTTCTTGGATATCCTGCATTTTCATCTGTAAAAACAGACAGCCTTTTGGCTGAATTAAAAAATGAGCTTACCAGGAAAAAAATATATGATGATCAAAAAGGAATACGTATTGAAAAGCTAAAGGCAAGATTAGCATCGACCCCAAAAACTAATTACAATACCCAGTACGATATCTGCAATAAATTGTATGAGGAATATAAAGTTTACCAGTTCGATTCGGCCTACGTTTATTCTCAAAAGCTTTATGCGATAAGCCTGGCCACAAAAAACACATCCAAACAGTATGAAAGCAGGATAAAGCTGAGCTTTATACTATTGTCGTCGGGGATGTTTAAAGAAACCTTTGATTGTTTAAGCCATATTAACGCCCGCCTGCTTAACGATAGCTCTAAAGTACAGTATTATGCATTAAATGCGCGCGCTTATTCCGATCTGGCTGATTATAATAATGACAATAATTATACCCCCGCTGATAATTATGCATCAATAAAATACCTGGATTCGGCTATTGCCGTATCACAGCCTGATTCATTTGAAAGGCTTATGCATCTTGGCGACAGGCAGATAAGGATCGGCCAGATACAGGAACCATCGCAATATTACACCAGGCTCCTTTACCACTATAACCTTACTGCACATCAGCGGGCCATGGTGGCTACTGGTTTAAGCTTTTTTTATAATGGACCCGAACATGCCGATGACCGGATCAACCTGTTAGCAATAGGCGCTATAAACGATATCAAATCATCAACCAAGGAAACATTAGCTATTTTTAAATTGGGGGAGGAACTGTATCGCGAGGGAAATGTGAAGGATGCCTACACATTTATACGGCAAGCAATGGATGATGCCCAGTATTATGGGGCAAGGCTGCGCAAAATTAAGATCGGCGCTGTTTTGCCAATCGTAGATGCAAAAAAAATCATTACGGCTGAGAACGAAAAAAACAGGTTCCTGATTTATTTTTTATCTATTGTGGTGATCGCTATAGTGATATCCCTGATATCATTTATCGTATTTTATCAGTTAAAAAAGTTAAAGGCCAAAGAGAAGATAATTGAGGAAAAGAATGTCCAGCTGGAAAAAATTAATGATAAGCTAACAGAGGACACCCATATTAAAGAAGAATATATCGGTTATTTTTTCAATGTAATATCCGGCTATATATTAAAACTCGAAAAGCTTAAAAGAAACGTTGAGCGGAAGTTAACGATCAAAAAATATGATGACATATTATTAACGGTTAACGAGATAAACATAAAAAAAGAGCGCGAAACATTGTTCTATACTTTCGATCATATCTTTCTGAAAATATTCCCCAACTTTATTACCATTTTTAACTCCATGCTGAAAAAAGAAGATCAGATATGGCCGAAAGACCATGAAGTATTGAATACTGATCTTCGCATATTTGCCCTTATGAGATTGGGTATCAGTGATAACGAAACGATTGCCAACATTTTGGAGTATTCTGTAAACACTATTTATGTTTACAAAATGCGTATCAAGGCCAAGGCGCTTGTTCCTGGCGATCAGTTCGACCCTAAAATTATGGCCATCAAAGCCGTTGATGTGCTCAATAAGCCTGATATTTAACTAAAGCATACTTTCAGGGATTGCCAGTTTGGCGAGGTTGATTTTTCTCGCTCCCATCTATTTTTTAAAAAGTTTAACGTAGGCGATAATGTTAAATTAATATCTGAAAAGGTTAAATTATACTTATACTTTTTCGAAACTATTTTTTGGTAAATATTTGATTTTCACTTATTTGAATTTTAAAAAGTTGCTTTTTTTTTAAATTTTAAATAAACAAATATGTTATATTATAATTTACTACATTCTTTGTATGTGTCTAAGCTAGTTGATCTGTTTTAAGAAGCCACGGCCTTATTATTTCAGCGCTATGATCTACGACACCATTATAAGCCAATATAAATTTTTACTGTACTGAAATGCTTTTTTAATTGAGAGGAAAAGTGTTCATATCAAAACATTTTCCTGTTTTATCTGCTTAGTATAGATGCTATTTGTCTGTACTAAGATGATTGCAAGCTAATAAGCCTTGGTGTATAAGATTTCTTGCTATTAACTAATTATGAAAAATTATCACTCATGAAAAATAAACTCAATTCCCAAAAACGGCTCCGCAGTTTACCACCTTAGAATTAAAATCATGTCTATCATAATTTTAATTAATTCACACTTAATCAACCAATTAATACTTCAAAACTAAACTTATGCATTTTAAAAATTTACTCAAAGTGTTCTGTTTTTCCCTGTTATGTTTTTTCGCTGTGCCGGCTATGGCTCAGAATAAAACAGTTACAGGTAAAGTTACAGACGCAAAAGATGGCTCCACAATGCCAGGGGTATCAGTTGTAGCCAAGGGCACAACAATTGGTACCAATACCGATGTTAATGGCAATTTCAGTCTTTCCGTGCCGGCATCAACAACTACCTTAACGGTTTCTTTTATCGGCTATACCAGCCAGGACGTAAGCCTTGCAGGTGGTGGGCCATTATCCATCAGCCTCGTATCCTCTACAACCAATCTTAACGAGGTTGTGGTTGTCAGCGTTGGTTACGGCTCGCAACGCAGAAAAGACGTTACCGGCGCCATTGAATCAATTTCGGCTAAAGATTTTAACCAGGGTACTATTATTGACCCTCTTGACCAGATAAAGGGTAAGGTTGCCGGTGTGGTTATCACCACAGGCGGTGGCGACCCTAACCAGGCTTCAACTATTCGTTTAAGGGGCCAAACATCAATTAGCGGTGATCAATCTCCATTATTTGTGGTTGACGGTGTGCCATTAGACAATGCGACGGAGTTTCAGACTATTGCCCCCGGTGATATCGAAACCTACGACGTGCTTAAGGATGCATCAGCAACCTCTATTTACGGTTCACGTGGTGCCAATGGCGTTATCCTGGTGACTACCAAACGGGGCAAGGCAGGTAAAACGGTTGTTGAATACAGCGGCTATGTGAGTATAGCAAACCAAAGCAAATATTATGATCTTTTAACTACGCCTGAGTATCTTGCCACAGCTGGAGCAAACGCTTTTATCTCGGGATCGATCGGGCAGTCGCAAAACGCGTCAGCAAGTGTAAATACCGACTGGCAAAAGGCGATAACCCGCACTGCTTTCACCAACAGTAACAACCTCGCAATATCTGGCGGCGGGGGCGGTTTCAATTATCGTGCATCATTAAACTACCAGGATCAACCCGGTGTAATAATTAACAGTGATAAGAAACAGTTAGGCGTAAGATTTAATGCCGAACAAAAAGCCTTTGATAATAAATTAGATATTGTTTTAGGTATATCTAACGTAAATACAACCCGCGACCTGGTAAATTACTCTGATATCGGTTATGTGTTCAACGCGTTGCCGGTACTTCCGGTAAAGCTTCCCAACGGGCAGTATAACGATTTTGCAGCCGGCTATAATGCTTACAACCCGGTTGAATATTTAGCAGAAAGCTACAATCGCAATAATGAGTATCTGACCAACATCAATTCAAGTATCAACTACAATATACTTCCTGAATTAAAAATTGGTGTAACCGGGTCTACAAGCCGTAATAATGTGCAAAGGCATATTTATACGCCAAGCTTTGTAGCGCAAAACAGCAATAGCGTAGCCTCTGATACTACTTATAATATTAACTCTTACAAGGGGGATGCTCACATCAACTACGACAAAACTTTTGGTAAACACACCATTGGTGTAACCCTCGTTGACGAGTATAGCGTTTTTTATAACCAAAACTACTTTGCATCTGCACAGCAAATTTTGGTTGGATCAGGTTTGGATAATAACCTGGGTACAGGCTTAACACCGGTTAGCTCCCCAATAGGGTCATACAAAGACCAGGTGGAATTACAATCCTATCTTGCACGTGTAACTTATAATTATAATGGGCGCTTTTATGTTACAGGGTCTATCAGAAGTGATAAATCCAGCAAGTTTGGCGCGAATAACCAAACGGGTTATTTCCCGGCGGTTGATGTGGCTTACCGTATAAAGCAAGATCTGTTGAAAAACGTTGACTGGATAACCGATCTTAAAATCAGGGCGGGCATTGGCGAAACAGGTAATGCAAACGGGATTGGCGCTTATTCAAACTTAGGGCTTGTTGGTCCAAGTACAAGTTATTTGGATTACAGCTCAGGTAGTGCTAATTACCCCTCAAGTTACGCCCCTACACAAAACCCCAATCCTGATTTGAAATGGGAAACAAGGATAGGGCGTAATATAGGCGCTGATTTCTCTTTATTTAACGACCGTTTGTCTGGAGATCTGAACTACTATAATGATAAAACAAAAGATCTTCTGTTTGCCAATACAGTACCACAGCCACCAAATATATTCCCTACAACATTATCAAACGTTGGTTCATTAACCAATAAAGGATTTGAGGTGCAGTTAACAGGAAAAATTATCCAGGGAAATGGCTTAAACTGGACTGCTTCCGGAAACATCAATATCTTTAAAACACGCATACAAAGTTTATCAGGAACCCTTGATGGTGTGCCAATAAACACAGCCTTTATTAATGTGGGTACTTCTCAGGGCCAGGGACTAAGTTCAAACCCTATCACCCGTTTAGTACCGGGGTATTCTCCTGATGTTTTCTACCTGCCTCATTTTACCGGCCTGAATGCACAGGGTGTGGAAGAGTTTGATGGAAAAACACTGGCTGATTGGACAGGAAATGTTCCCCCAAGCCACTATATCGATCCTGCAGCTAAATTTAATTATGGGATAAGCAACACCTTTAGTTACGGAAACTGGAGCCTCAGCTTCTTTTTGCGCGGTGTTTACGGGCAAAAAATATTTAACAATACCCTGTTAGATTATGAAACTATCACACGATTGCCACAAACCAACACCACACGTACCGCTTTAACCAATGGCGTAACCAGCGCACCAACTGCATCAGACCGTTGGCTGGAAGGCGCATCCTATTTAAAGTTGGATAATGCGTCGTTGGGTTATACGTTCCATGTAACCGGCCTTAACGCCCTGAGGGTGTATGTGGCAACAAATAACCTGTTTACTATTACTAAATACAGGGGACTTGATCCGGAAGTTACAACAGCCAGTGGTAATCAAAGCTATATAGATGCCGATTATGGCGGCTTTGCTTATTATCCGCCGGTAAGGTCGTTCACTTTCGGTGCTAATGTTTCATTTAAATAATAACAGGTAAAAATTAATTTTAATTTAAAAGAGATGAAGAATAAAAAAATTATAAGCCTGCTTATTTTATTTGTAGTAGGCTGCGCGATTGAATCGTGTAAAAAGCTCCCTCAAAATACTTATAGTGTAGTGCCCATAGCCAACTTTTTCCAAACCCCACAGCAAATTGCCGCGGGTTTAGCGCCGGCATATACCGCTGCATTGCCTTTGCAAACAGAAAATGTTTTCCAGTTAAATGAGGCTACCACGGATGAGATGATCATCCCTACGAGGGGAAATAACTGGTATGATGGCGGTGAGCACCAGGAATTATGGACACACGCGGTTGATTTTAACAACGCCAATGACGCCAATGGATGGACAGATTTAAGTAACGGGATAACTAAATGTAATTTCGTTATAAGTATCATTAATGGCCTGGCAACCAAGCCATCAAATGCTGCGGCTCTTGTTGCCGAGATTGATGTTTTAAGGGATTATTACATATTCCTGATGATGGATCTGTACGGTAATATTCCGTTGGTAACTACTTATAGCGCTTCTGCAGATATATCCCAACATACCAGGGCCGACGTTTATGCCTACCTGGTTAAGGATCTGTTGGCGAATGTGCCGTTGCTTAGTACCGATAACGCTACAACGACCCCCGCGCTGTATGGGCACATGAACCAATGGGCCGGTGATATGTTATTAGCCAAGTTGTATTTAAATGCACAGGTTTATACTGGTACAGCTGATTGGGCCAATGCAAAAAAATATGCTGATATGGTTATAGCCTCCGGGAAATATAGCCTGCAGCCTAACTTTTTTGATAATTTCACCTACAGCAACCGTGGGTCAGTTGAGAATATTTTTGTGATTCCGTTTAACTATCCAAAAATACCTGGTAACGTAATTCAAATGTATACGCTAAATTATAATAACAACTTAACGTATAACTTAACCAACCAGCCTTATAACGGTTTTTGTGCGCCAACCGCATTTTATGATTCATTTGATGACGCTGACCTGCGAAAGAAAATGTGGGAAATTGGCCAGCAGTATACCGCTGCAGGTGCACCTATAGTAGGTACGGTACTTAGTAAGTATGTGCTGCAGTTAAGCAACCCGGCAGATAGCTTTGCTTATGCAGGTGCGCGCAGTATCAAATACCAGCCTCAACCAGGCACAGGTAGCGCAGGTACAAGTAATGATGGTGTAAGGTTCCGCCTTGCAGATGCTTATATGATGTCGGCTGAAGCCGCATTAGAAATGGGGGATGCTGCAACCGCTGTTACCGAAGTTAACTTGATCAGGGCAAGGGCAGGATTACCGGCGCTTGAAACCATAACGCTTGACCAGCTTTTGATGGAACGCGGCCATGAGTTTGCATGGGAAGGATGGAGAAGGAATGACCTGATCAGGTTTGAAGTTGCTACAGGTACGCCATATTACACTGGCGCGCGTGTGCCTGATAAAGTTGCCGATAATCCTGATAAGCATACTTTCATATTCCCTATACCCAATGCGCAATTAGCCACAAATTCTAAATTGAGCCAAAATAAAGGGTATTAAACAAAGCAGCTTTTATAAAGCTTTACAAAACATAGAAAATGCGATAATGGAACGGCTTCTGCTGTTCCATTATCGTTTTAAATACTCTTTTAGTTATACCTTGTGATTAATATTATGCAGTTTTATAAACTGTAAGTTTTGGATGAAAAAAATTGTTCTATTTATAGTATTACCGATAATTTTAATTGCTGGGTTAAGTTTGGTCCCTGTTAGCAAACAGGTCACTATAAAAATTGACGCTAATTATTTTAATTGTTACAGGCAACTAACTATACCTGCAAATTGGAGAAACTGGTACCCCGACATTAATAGAGTTTACACCGGCGATTCTTCCTTATACAATCTTAGGAATACAAATGATGGAACGAAGCTTATCATCCGGGGAGAAAGCTTTTTAATAAAACAACCGGGGAGTAATGTTTTATTGGTGAAAAAAGTAAAGGACAATAAGGAATATGATTATAGTTATACTATTGTTCCCGATGCTAATGGTTTAACTACTACCGTTATGGTCACCTTTACAACCAATATGATAAAATACTTCACCCCGCAGGATGATTTAAATAAGACCGCCGTAAATGATTTTAAGAGATTTATGGAAACCCCAAAATTGTATTATGGCTTTGACATAGCCCAGCAATTTACAAACGAGAAAAAGATCATAGTAAAGAAGAAAACGATAGCTGCCGCGCAACTCTATAGTGAAGCTGCTGGTATGAAAAAACAGTTGCAGGATTATATTTCACTTAAGCATCTAACACAAACCGGCCCGGTTATGACACAGTTCAATACCAAAACAGGCGATTCGGTGCAAATGATGATGGGCCTGCCGGTAGACAAACAAATATCCGCCGATAACGGGTTTTTATATATGGTCATACCACCCGGAAGGGCTTTAACGGCGAGTTTTAAGGGTAGATATCGCGATAAAAAGAAAATATACACCGCAATGGCAAGTTACATACAGGATAAATACCTGCATTCAAAGATCGCCCCTTTGGAAGAATTTGAAAGCAAATTTCCGGCTAACGACAGTGATACTATTGCATTCCGTTTAATATCTCCCATTTTTTAATGATGATTAATAATAAAGCGATTAGTTTGGCAAGAAATTTATTACTTATCCTGCTGTGTGTGCTTACGGCCTCCTGTAAAAAACAAAAACAGGAGCCTGCGCTTTTTGAGCTATTGCCTTCATCAAAAACAAACATCCACTTTACAAATAGTATCAGCGATAATGATAAGCCGGGGATCATAGATTACCTGTACTATTATAACGGGGGCGGTGTTGCCATTGGCGACATTAATAATGATGGCTTACCCGATATTTTTTTCACCTCAAATCAAAAGGGGGGCAATAAGCTTTACCTGAACAAAGGGAACTATCAATTTGAGGACATTACCGCAAAAGCAGGAGTAGCAGGCACTGCCGATTGGAGCACAGGGGTTACTATGGTGGATGTAAATAATGATGGCTATCTTGATATTTATGTATGCGCGGTCGCAGGCAAATTAGGCTTAAAGGGGCATAATATGCTTTACATCAATAACCACGATGGTACCTTTACTGAAGAATCTGCAAAATACGGGCTTGATTTTTCCGGCTTTTCTACCCAGGCAGCTTTCTTCGATTTTAATCACGATGGCCAGCTGGATTGCTTTCTGCTCAATCAATCTGATCATTCTGTAGCTATGTATGGTGATACCTCAGCAAGGAAAATACCAAATAAGCTGGCAGGAAGTAAGCTTTATATTAATAATAAAGGTCATTTTACCGATGTTACTCAAAAGTCAGGTATTTATAACAGCGCATTGGGTTATGGTTTGGGAATAGCTGTAGGCGATTTAAATAATGATGGGTGGGATGACATTTACATAGGTAATGATTTTCACGAAAACGATTATTACTACATCAATAATCACGACGGTACTTTTACAGAATCGGGAGCAAAACACTTTAATCATTACAGCCGGTTTAGTATGGGCAATGATATGGCCGATTTTAATAATGACGGTCAGCTTGATATTATAACCGCGGACATGCTGCCTGCCGAAGAAAATATCTTAAAAACCTACGGCGGGGACGAATCCTATGACCAGTATAAATTCAAAATTCTGAAAGGTGGTTTTCAGTATCAATATTCCCGTAATTGCCTGCAAAAAAACCTGGGCAATGGCGAAGCATTCAGCGACGTTGGCCTGATGGATGGCGTTTATGCTACAGACTGGAGCTGGAGCCCCTTGCTTGCCGATTTTGATAACGATGGCATAAAAGATCTTTTTATTGCCAATGGAATTAAGCGCAGGCCAACTGATATGGATTATATTAGCTTTATGTCAAACGATGCGGTGCAGGGAATGTTGACGAGCGGGCAGGGCAATGATAGCATTTTGCTTGATAAAATGCCAACCGGCGAGGCTCATAGCTATCTTTTTAAAGGCACTAAAAGCGAAAAGTTTATTGACAAAAGCGCCTCATGGGGCATTAAAGACGCCATGTTATCAAACGGTGCAGCTTATGCCGATCTGAATAACGATGGCAACCTCGACCTGGTGATCAACAATATGAACCATGAGGCCAGCATCTACAGAAACAGCTCTAAGGGTGCGCATTATCTCAGCCTGAAATTTACCGGCAGAGAGGATAATCGCTTTGGCATAGGCGCGAAGGCTTATACTTTTTGTGGTAAGCAAATGCAATATGAGCAACTGATGCTTACACGCGGTTTCCAATCGTCTGTTGAACCTAAGTTGCATTTCGGGTTAAACGGCACCAACAAAATTGACAGCTTATTGATCGTTTGGCCAAATCAAACCTACCAGGTGATCAAAAATGTAAAGGCCGACCGGCTTTTGGTTATCGATCAAAAAAATGCTGCGGGGCATTTTGATCACAAACAATTTTTCCCGCCTGCCCCTCCGATTTTCAAAGATATAACCACTGACCTGCATATCAACTGGAAACACCAGGAAAATGATTTTGTGGATTTTAACCAGCAGCCACTAATACCGCACATGCTTTCAAACGAGGGCCCGCGTATTGCCGTTGCTGATGTGAACCATGACGGACTGGATGATTTTTATGTTTGCGGGGCAAGCGGCCAACCGGGCGCTTTGTTTATTCAAATGCCCGATGGCAGCTTCAAATCTTCAGTTCAGCCGGCATTTATTGCTGATGCGGCGTGTGAAGATGTTGATGCTGTTTTCCTGGATGTAAACCATGATGGCAACCCCGATTTGTATGTAGTGAGCGGGGGTAATGAATTGTCGGATGGTTCACCAGAGCTTGCCGATCGTTTGTATATCAATGATGGCAAGGGGCATTTTACACGCTCAAATGATATTCCATCCATCAAAGTCAATAAATCGGCAGTAGCGGTTGCCGATATAAACCATGACGGTTACCCGGATATTTTTGTAGGCGGCGCTCCGGGTGCTCATAGTTTTGGTAAGATACCAGAATCTTATTTATTAATGAATGATGGGCATGGCCATTATCACCAGGTACCGCTGCCTGATGAATTGAAATATGCAGGGATGATCCGCTCGGCTGCTTTTGCAGATATGGATAATGATGGCTGGCCCGACCTGGTGGTTGCAGGCGAGTGGATGCCGGTAAAAGTTTTTATGAATAAAAAGGGAAAACTTATTCAGCAACATTCCGCAGAGCTGGATAAACTATCGGGATGGTGGCAAAGGGTGGTGCTTGCAGATGTGGATGGTGACGGTAAAATTGATATCATCGCCGGAAATTATGGTTGGAACTCCAAACTAAAACCTACAGCAGCAGATCCGGTTAAACTATTCCTATCCGATCTTGATAAAAATGGAACTGTCGACCCATTACTAACCTACAGCATTGATCAAAAGGATTACACTTTTTTAGGAAAGGGTGAGATTGAAAAACAAGTTCCGCTGATCAAAAAGAAATTTTTATACTATCATGATTTTGCCGGGAAAACCGTCGGCCAGGTATTCGGTGATTCTTTAAATGATACCAGGCCCTTGGTGGCCAATTCCTTTACATCGGGAGTTTTTTATAATAAGGGGAAAGGCAATTTTGAGTTTAAAGCATTTCCTTCATCAGCGCAGGTGGCGCCACTTTTCGGTTTTGCCTCCTTACCCGGCTCTAACAAAGCTATATTGGCAGGTGGCAATTTTTCGGGGGTATTACCCTATGAGGGACGGTACGATGCCGACTATGGGGATGTGATACTTTTAGATAAGAACGGCGGTTTTAAATCACTGTCGCCCGTTTCTTCAGGTTTTTTATTGAGGGGCGAAGTGAGGGATATTAAAGCCATAAAAACAGCAAAAGGGATAATTTATGCTGTTGCTTTTAACAATAACCAGGTCAAATTTTTTAAGTCAACCAATTGAATATGAACAAGGTTTCCGCATTATTACTTGGGTTAGCTCTTTTTTGCAGCAGTATTGCAAAAGCGCAGGATGAATGGGTAGTAAAAGCTGATAAAATAGACCCTGCCAACTACTACGGCATTACCGTGGCCAACGGTATGATCGGGATAGTGTCCTCGCCCGAGCCTTTTAAAGTAAAGAACGTGGTACTTGCCGGTGCTTACGATCAGTACGGCCGGGGCCGGGTAAGCAACTTCCTGAACAGTTTTAACCTGCTCAATATGTATTTGGAGATAAATGGAAAGCGGATAGATGCCAAAAATATCAGCAACTTTAAACAGGAACTGGATATGCGGCACGCGGCGTTCACCACCACCTTTGATTATGGTGATGAAGCTTCTGTAAAATATACTTATTACTCACTACGGCATCTGCCTTTTACGGTTTTGATGGATATTTCCATAACAGCGAAAAAGCCTGTAACTATTACTGCTGCCAGCGTGATGGAGGCGCCTGATGCCTTAAAGGAGGTGCAGAATTATTATAACGAGATCGACAGGCCGCATGTAACTATCAGCCTGCTTACTTCAACCGCAAAAAGCCCTACGGGTAAGCTCCAGTTATGCGCTTCAAATACCTTTTTATTTGACGAAGCGCATGGCCAGGAGCCACGGGTGATACATGAAATGTGGGATAGCAATATGCACCTGATGAAATTTAGCAAGTCCATTGCCACAGGGCAAACCTATCAGTATGCACTTGCCGGTTCGTCAATAACCTCCGCACATGACGCCGACCCGTTGAACCAGGCAGAGCGTTTAACCATGTTTGCCAAACTGGAGGGCCGCGAGCGTTTGATCAAATATCATGAGCAGGCATGGGACGAGCTTTGGAAAAGCGATATAAAAATTGAAGGCGATCCGCAGGCGCAGCAGGATGTGCACAGTATGCTATATCACTTGTATTCATTTTCACGCGCAGGCACGGCTTATTCACCGTCGCCTATGGGTCTATCAGGTTTGGGTTATAATGGGCATGTTTTTTGGGATGCGGATGTTTGGATGTTCCCGGCCTTATTAGTGCTTCAGCCCGACATTGCAAAATCATTGGTCGAATATCGTTACCAGCGCTTAAACGCTGCAAAACAAAATGCCTTTGCACATGGCTACAAAGGGGCGATGTTTCCCTGGGAAAGCGCTGAAAGTGGGGTAGAGGAAACACCTGTCTGGGCGTTGAGCGGACCTTTTGAGCATCATATTACCGCTTGCGTGGCATTAGCTGCGTGGAATTATTATTGCGTAACACAGGATAAACAATGGCTGTTGGAAAAAGGCTGGCCAATTTTATCGGCAACTGCTGATTTTTGGGCGAGCCGCGTTGAACGTAACGGCCCCGGCCATTATGATATTAAAGATGTTGTTGCTGCTGACGAATGGGCGGAAAATATAGATAACGATGCCTTTACCAATGCGGCTGCAAAAGAGAATTTGCAATATGCAACTGCCGCCGCTAAGATATTGGGTGTTAAAGCCGACCCCGATTGGCAAGTGGTAGCCCAAAATATACCGGTATTAAAATTCCCGGATGGGGTAACCAAAGAGTTTGCAACCTACAATGGCGAAGGTATTAAACAGGCGGATGTAAACCTGCTTGCATATCCTTTAAAAACAATAAGCGATCCTGCACAGATAAAAAAAGACCTTGAGTATTATGAAACCCGTGTACCTAACGAGGGTACGCCAGCTATGACCCAGGGGGTATTTGCCTTATTATATGCCAGGCTGGGCAATGGTAATAAAGCATATCATTTTTTTAAGGATGCTTATGAACCCAACTTGAACCCGCCATTCAGGGTGATCGCAGAAACCAAGGGCGGTACTAATCCTTACTTCGCGACCGGCGCAGGAGGAATTATACAAAGTTTATTAATGGGTTTTGGCGGCCTGGATATTACGCCGAGTGGTATTATCCAGGTTAAAAGTAAGTTACCGGATAACTGGCGGTCTGTAACTATAACCGGGGTTGGGCCTGGTAAAAAGACATATTCTGTTAAACAATGATCTTCGCAAATTATAATATATGAAACCGTTCCTTTTAGTAATAGCCGTTTCGCTTTTGTTTTTTTCGTCATGTAAAAAACCTGATTATAAAAATATCCTGCATGATCCGGCCCTGTATAGCCGCACCGTTCACGAATTGAACAGGGTGGTTATGGGGAATAATTTTAGTCCTGTGGTGGCGTCACGTAACTATGCATATGCAACAATTGCAGGGTACGAAGTAATTGCTGCAGGTTACCCTGATCAGTATCGGTCGCTTGTTATGCAGCTCAATGGTTTTAAAACGGTAGCCAAACCGGCGGCCAATGAAAAGATAGATTATGAATATGCAGCCTTGCTGGCTTTTTGCAAGGCAGGCGAATCAGGTACTTTCCCTGAGGGGAGTTTAAAATATTATACAGATAGCCTGCACCAGTTAGCCGTTACCCATGGTATGCCCGATGATGTGATTATCAACTCGGAAAATTATGCAAAGGCCGTTGCAGGGTCTGTTATAGCATGGAGCAAGAAGGATAATTACCTGAAAACCAGGAGCGCCCCCAAATTTGCGATCAAGGACTCGGCATGGAGATGGGTGCCAACACCGCCGATGTATAATGAAGCTGTGGAGCCGCATTGGGGAGAGATCAGGACTATGGTAATGCAGAATGCTAAAGAATACTCCGTGCCGCCTCCACCCCAATTCAATGTAAAAGATAAGGACAGTAAATATTACCAGGAGGTGATGAGTATAAAAAATACCGGCGATAGCCTTACCGCCGAACAGAAGCATATAGCCGATTTTTGGGATGATAACCCCGGCAAATTAAATGTTTCGGGCCACGTGATGCGTGTAGCCAAGAAATTCTCTCCGGCTGGCCATTGGTTAAGTATAGTAGGTATCGGGGCAAAAAAAACCGGGGCTGATTTTAATACCACCGTGTGTGCCTATGCTAAAACGGCCATCGCCCTGTTTGATGCTTTTATTGAATCGTGGACTGCCAAATACGTTTATAAAACGGTAAGGCCAGAAACGATTATTGATAAATATTTCGACCCGGAATGGCGGCCCCATTTACAAACGCCGCCTTTCCCTGAATATACCTGCGGTCATTGTACCATATCAGCTTCAGCTGCAGAAGCGCTTACCAGTGTTTTTGGTGATAACATAGCTTATACGGATACTTCTGAACTTGAATTTGGTATAAAAAGCCGGTCTTTCAAATCGTTCAGAGATGCCGCTGATGAAACAGCACGGTCCAGGTTTTATGGTGGTATTCATTTTCATAACTCATGCGTGGTGTCAAAACACTTCGGCAAAGTAGT
>Ga0206976_1211_pt1 | contig 16263 bp, 15 predicted proteins | sample Alteio_BWOrgHeat_82_FD_152926 | JGI IMG/M metagenome (GOLD analysis project Ga0206976, IMG submission 152926) | Enriched cells from forest soil in Barre Woods Harvard Forest LTER site, Petersham, Massachusetts, United States -... | ecosystem: Environmental > Terrestrial > Soil > Temperate forest >... | reverse complement strand
TGGTCCGCCGCTTGGCTGCAAGAGGAACGTTAGAGCGAGAGGTAGTCTGCGCAAATGTATTCGGCCTTCAGTGGAGTTCAATGCTCCTGGCCTTGATGAGTTGCGCGCTTGTCTGTCCTTATTAACCGGGCGGTTGTTGTAAACCTATACGTCCAGCAGGTTCTCAGGCACGCCGCCGCTCACACGCTGGCTGGCCATGTTCCTTTTGCCATCGATCGTGTCCATCGCTATCATCTAGCTTTTGTTGGGTTAGTACAGCCGTCGAACCTTTCTCTGCCGAGGCGAATCGCTCGACGGAGATGGCCATCTCACAACGAAGGGAAAGATTACTCTTTTTGGCATTCTGTCGGTCGCCGTCGTTCTGGTTCAGCTTTGCGGCAACTTGCCGACGGAATGGATGTCGAGCACCGAACTTGCTCAAAACGCCGGTGGATTCGATAGGTCGCTGCAACACCATCTAGTAGAAGTTCTTCTATTGAGGGATGGTGTTTTATGAGTGAAGTAAAGCAGTCGAGACTATCTGCTGGGCAGAGAGCTGATGTCTGGAGGCGATGGAAGGCGGGGGAGTCGTTGCATGAGATTGGGCGTGCCTACGGCAAGCCGCATAACTGCATTCGCTGTGTGTTGTTGTTGTCGCGCGGAGGGATTGCTCCAGCCGCTCGCCAGCGCTCTGGCATAGCGCTCAGCTTGGCGGAGCGAGAGGACATTTCGCGAGGGATCGCTTCCGGCTCATCGATCCGCACGATAGCCAGCGGCCTCGGTCGGGCGGCGTCGACAGTGAGCCGGGAGGTGACGCGCCATGGCGGCCGTGCGACCTATCGCGCCCACGATGCGGATAGGCTAGCCTGGAAATCCGGGTTGCGACCGAAGAGGTGTCTTCTTGTCGGAAAGCGCAAGTTGCGGAACATGGTCGCGAGTAAACTGGTGATGGACTGGTCGCCGGAGCAGATTTCCGGATGGCTCAAGACGCAGTATCCCGATGACGAGAGCATGCGCGTGTCCCACGAGACCATTTACCGAAGCCTGTTCATCCAGGCGCGGGGCGTTCTGAAACAAGAGCTGATGGAGCACCTGCGGAGCAAGCGGCGCATGCGCCGCTCGCTCCATGCAACGGTCAGCGGACAGTCCCGCGGCCAGATCGTCGATGCCGTCTCGATCCGTGAAAGGCCCGCGGAAGTGGAAGACCGAGCGGTTCCTGGGCATTGGGAAGGTGATCTGCTGAGCGGCGCAAAGAACAGTTACATCGCGACTTTAGTGGAGCGTCATTCACGCTTTGCCATGCTGGTCAAGGTGCCGGGCAAAGACACCGAAGCGGTCGTTCAAGCCTTGAGCCGGCATGTTCGTAAACTCCCGGCGACCCTGCGGCGTTCGCTGACGTGGGATCGCGGGTTAGAGATGGCCAGGCACAAGGAGTTTACAGTGGCCACCGAGGTGAAAGTGTACTTCTGCGATCCGCAGAGTCCCTGGCAGCGCGGCACCAATGAAAATACCAATCTACTATTGCGACAATACTTCCCCCGAGGAACCGACCTTGCCCCTATCTCGCAAGCGCAGCTCGACCAGGTCGCGCTGCGCTTGAATCAACGTCCCAGAAAAACCTTGGGTTTCCAAACTCCTGCAGCTAGACTCCAAGCAAGTGTTGCGTCGACCGTCTGAGCCGGCACGGATTTCAAGTAACTTCGTCGCTGAATTGCGTCGAGGTTGGCGAACTTACCTGAAACGTGACTTCATGGCAGTAGGGAGAGATCTCGCGCTGGCAGTGGGCTTCGTAGCCCCATCGTCGGTTGCGGGTTAGGCGGCGTTACTGGCGCTTGACAAGTCGGAGCCCGGTGTCACGTGAAGTCGTTTGCGGGACGCCTCGCCGCGAATTCTACCCGAGCCGATGTCGGAGAGTATGACGTCGGTATTCATTCCCCTTTTCTTGCGGTCCTGGGTAGGATCGGGAATAATGGCTCCTGCCTTGCCCGCGCGAATAGGCAGTGAATTTGCCGGGCGCAGATGGGGATCGATGACAAAGGAACAGCGCAGACTGGATGAAGCCCGCACGAGGGAAAAGTCGTGGAAGAGGTGGGGTCCCTATCTGAGTGAACGGCAATGGGGGACCGTGCGTGAAGACTATAGCGAGGACGGGAATGCCTGGAACTACTTCACTCACGATCAGGCGAGGTCGCGGGCCTATCGCTGGGGTGAGGACGGTTTGGCGGGCATTTCCGACGATCACCAGGTTCTTTGTTTTGCATTGGCTCTCTGGAACGGCGAAGATCCGATACTGAAGGAGAGGCTCTTTGGGCTGACAAACAGCGAAGGCAATCACGGCGAAGACGTCAAGGAGTACTACTTCTATCTGGACAGCACGCCAACACATTCGTACATGAAGTATCTCTATAAGTATCCGCAGGCGGCATATCCGTATGTGGACCTCATCGAGACGAACCGTCATCGCGGCCGCCAGGCGCTGGAGTATGAGTTGCTGGATACTGGTGTCTTCGATGAGGACCGCTACTTCGATGTTTTTGTTGAATACGCCAAGGCCGGACCGGATGACCTAGCCATAAAAATCAGCGTTGCCAATCGGGGACCTGAAGCTGCCACGCTGCATCTTTTGCCGACACTCTGGTTCCGCAACACGTGGTCGTGGGTGGATGGCGGCGTCAAACCCATACTGGCAGGACGGCAGATGGAAGGCGTCAGCGTAATCTCGGCTCATCATAGTGAACCGGTCTCTCATGAAAACTTCCCCGATTACAAGCTCTACTGCGAGGGAGACGTGCCTCTGCTGTTTACCGAGAATGAGACCAACAAAGCGAAACTTTTCGGAGAACAGAACGCTTCTGCTTACGTCAAGGATGGCATCAACGATTTGGTGGTGAGCGGTAATGCGGAGGCGGTGAACCCGGCCAAGCTGGGAACTAAGGCGGCTCCGCATTACCTACTGAACATCAGTCCGGGGGAAACCCGGGTTGTACGCCTGCGTTTGACGCGGCCCATTGAGGGTGCGCCGGAAAGCCCCTTCAAGGATTTCGATGAGCTCTTCGCAGCTCGACTGAAAGAGGCGGACGAATTCTACGACTCCGTCACGCCGGCCGCGGTCAAAGCCGACCCGGATCGCGCCATGGTAATGCGACAGGCGCTGGCCGGCTTGCTCTGGAGCAAGCAGTATTTCTACTACGACCTCAACAGGTGGTTGAAGGAACATAATGTTGGGCCATGGTCGTCGCCCGAGGCGCGCAAGAGGGTGCGCAACAGCGAGTGGTTCCACATGGACAATGACGACATCATCTCGATGCCGGACAAGTGGGAGTATCCGTGGTATGCGTCGTGGGACCTGGCGTTTCACATGCTGGCATTCCAGCAGGTCGACTCGGATTTTGCGAAGTCGCAACTCGATCTGATACTCCGCAACGATTATCTACACCCCAACGGGCAAATGCCGGCCTATGAGTGGAATTTCGGCGACGTCAATCCGCCGGTGCATGCATATGCCACCATGCAGATCTATCTGACCGACAAGGAGCGAAACAACGGGAAGGGAGATCTTGAGTTTCTTGTCTACGCATTCTCCAAATTGTTGATCAACTTCACCTGGTGGCTTAACCGCAAGGACCGTTCGGGAAACAACGTATTCGAGGGCGGCTTCCTGGGTCTGGACAACATTGGTGTGTTCGACCGCAGCTCGCCGCTGCCTACCGGCGGGTACCTGGAGCAGGCTGACGGGACGGCATGGATGGTGTTCTTCAGCCAGCAGATGCTGCGTATCGCGGTGGAACTGGCGATGCATTACCCGGCCTTTGAGGAATTCGTCGTCAAATTTTTCGAGCACACCATGTGGATTGCCGGGGCGATGGACCGCATGGGCGAACATCACGACAAGATGTGGGACGAAGAGGATGGTTTCTTCTACGACGTGCTTCGTCTGCCCAATGGTCAGGCTTTCCGTTTGAAGGTGCGATCTATGGTCGGCCTTTTGCCACTGGCTGCGGTCGCGATCTTCGATGGAGACTTAGCTGAAACAATGCCGATGGCCGCGAAGCGCATGCGGGAGTTTATGGAGCGCCATCCCGAACTCCAAGCGAACCTTCACATGCCAGAGACGCGGGGTCTGGCGGGCAGACGCATGCTGGCCACCGTCAATGAAGAGAAACTACGCCGCATCCTCGCGAAAATGCTGGACGAGAACGAATTCCTAGGCCCTCACGGCATCCGCGCGCTGTCACGCTACCACCTGGACCACCCCTTCGTTTTTGGTCTTAGCGGCCAGGAGTATCGCGTCGCCTATCTGCCGGGCGACTCCGACAGCGGAATGTTCGGCGGGAACTCCAACTGGAGGGGACCGGTTTGGATGCCGGTCAACTTTTTGCTCTACCTCTCCCTCATGCGGCTGGGCGCTTATTACGGCGACTCCTTCAAGGTGGAATGCCCGACCGGTTCGGGGAACCAGCTGACTTTGTTCGAGGTAGCGCAGGTGCTGGCAGAACGCATCATCACCACATTTACCCGGGACAGCTCGGGGCGCAGACCGGTGTTTGGCGGCACCGAGAAGTTCCAGACGGACCCGCATTGGCGAGAAAACATCCTTTTCTACGAGTATTTCCATGGCGATAATGGTGCCGGCATCGGAGCCAGCCACCAGACCGGATGGACGGGCTGCATCGCGCGGATCATTCAGGCAAACGGAGCTTTCACCGCCGACATGCTTGGCGAGGGGCATCTCGAGAAGCTTGCGATCAGCATGGGCCGGGCCACTTCAGACAACCGATGATTGTCCCCTTTTGATATCCAGGCAGCTGGGGTTTCTGCGCAGAGGACGTCGTGCTGATTCGATCCTTACCGTTGCTCAACTTCTTATTGCGCTGGTGATGTTAATCGAGGGTATTCCGCCGAAGTTGAAGAAAAGGTTAAGGGTTCCGAGTGTATCTTCGGAAGTAATCCGGCTACCGACCATCCCAACTCGCTGTTGTTGTTCCCTGAAAACGGGGATCTCGGTAACTTGCCAGTCTATGAATCCGGCGAGGATCAATTTACCGAAAAGCCCGGGCTTTTCGGGAAGTACACAACCGTAGTTCGTGGAGGCTCATAAAACCCAAGGCCTTCACTTGCTCCTCGGTTTCGTAGCCAAGCCAGTGTGCAACCTCATGCCACACCACCCGTTTCACTTCGTCCGGCAAATCTCCTTTTGAACACCGCAGAATGGGGCCGCGAAAAACAAATATCAAGTCGGGGGCATACTTCACCTGAGTGAATGACCGTTTCGTCCTAAGTGTGCCGCTGTACAATCCCAATAACTCAGTTCCACGACGCCATCTCTTTCTGTTCGATATGTCCTCCAATACGTCCGCAGGAGGCTCGTCAACCACTTGTATGCCGGGGAAATCTGGCAGGTCCCTGATCTTCTGGGGCAGGGTCGTGTATGCCCACTCTACAATCTCCTCAAAGCTTTTGGGATTTGTGGTGTCGGCCATGGGGCCGACTTTACCACCAGGACAAGCGGCGAGACGTGGGCACCCGGCGGGTGAGCGCTCTCCGGGCGATAACGATTGCAAGATCGCCATTGCACCAAGAATCAAATGCTCAAAAACTTCCTTTGCGAACCTTAGGCATACGGGAAAGTTCGAAAGTCGTCTGCTAGGGCCGACCGGCACGGCACATGGGCGGAGCTACCGAAAACGCGGGTGGTCTCAATGGGTCGACGCAACACTCAGCTCAGACCCACATTCAATGAAAACAGACGCTGACTAGGGTTAGATCAGCCGGAACCTTACCTGGCTAGGTTTTGGCCACATCAGCCAAACAGATCGATTCTTCAGGGTAAGCATTTGTGGATCAGCTGATTAGATAGTGTTGCATCGACCGGTTGAGCTGGCACGACTTTCAAGGAACCTGATGGGCTGCGGCATACCGCTCGACCCAGCGGACTTGATCGTTAGTATCCGGGACCTTTAGCCCTCTTGCCTTCGTCAGCCTCCTGAAAGCTTCATCGGGCTTCAGTCCTTCAGCCGTAAGAAGTGCGGCCAAGAGCAATGATGAACGTCCAATTGATGCTCTACAGTGCACGGCGACACTCCGCCCGGCGTGAACCGCAACCCTCAAATCCCTTACAAACTCTGCGAACGAGGCAATCGAGGGTGGCGTTTCCCTATCCGGGATCGGAAAGGATCGAAACTCGATTCCTCCTGCTGCACACAACTCGGCTTCTGCCGAAAGGCCCAACTCAGTAGCTTCATCTGGCTGAAGCATGGAAACGAGGATGTCCACTCCTGCTTGTTTCATCTGGCTCACGTCATCTTCCAACCAGTCACCGCCGCGAGGACGCGGGACGATAGCAACGCGAATCTGATTATCGGTTTCGACCCAGAAAGGATTCATGATGCAATGCTAGTCGCTGCGAATTGTCTAAAAACGGTGCCAGCTCAACCGGTCGATGCAACACTATCTGATCAGCTGATCCACAAATGCTTACCCTGAAGAATCGATCTGTTTGGCTGATTTGGCCAAAACCTAGCCAGGTAAGGTTCCGGCTGATCTAACCCTAGTCAGCGCTTTTAGCTTTTGTTTTCATTGAATGTGGGTCTGAGCTGAGTGTTGCGTCGACCCATTGAGACCACCACGTTTTGCGGGAAGTTCGTCTTCCACACGCCGGGACAGATGCAAGTAGGACTTCATCAATTACCCGTTCATCGAACCGACTGCGCCCGGCGTGGAGATTTTTCTTTGCGCGGAAAGTTTTAGAAGTCGAGATGGTTGCGGAAGAAGGGAAGTACTTCGTTGTAGACGCGGTTGTCGGAACCATCCCAATAGGGATCGCCGCCCCATGTACCGTTAAATTCTTCGGCTTCATGGACGATGCCGAACTCGTTGAGTTTATAGGTGAGCGCCTCGTTGGCATAGACGTGGTCCCAGATGCCGTCGCTGCGGGGCCAGTCGATTTTGAGAGCGCGGAGGGACTTGAGATTGTCGGCGTATTTGGGGATGAGCGATTCGATGAAGAGGTTGTCGCGCAGACGGACCATCTGTGCGGAGTCGATGACGAGCTTGCCGTTGATGAGATGCGCGGGCGGATCGAAATAGAGCGGCGCATTGGCGGGATCGGGCAGGTGCGCCTGAAACATGCTGGCGAAGATGGGAGTGAAGCCGTCGCTGTTCAAGTCGTTGAGCGATTTTGCGTTAGCGATGGTGGACCAGTTGGGCCGTGAAACGAGCATTTGCACGCCGGAACCGGTGCCGACGGGATGCATGGCGTAGACGACGCTAAATATGTTGGGGATACGCCATGCCGAAGCGAAGTGCGCCGTAGCCGCCGATATAGTCGCCGAGGAGGCCGCGCGAGTTGCGTGTAGCGAGAGTGCGGAAGTTGGCGTCGATGTAGGGGACGAGGTCGCGGATGTAAAAGTCCTGCCAATCGCCGATGACGGGCGAGTTGACGTACCAGGTGCTGCCGAAGCGTGTCCGCATGTCTACGGAAACGAGAATGAATTTGCCGATCTGATTGGCGGCGATGGCGCGGTCGAAGAGCTCGGCGGCGTGGTGCTGATCGAAGATATTGCGATGACCGCCGAATGGGTTCGGCAAAAAGTACATGACTGGGTAACGCTGCGCGGAAGTGTTGTACCCGGGCGGCAGATAGATGGTGAGCTTGCGCGTGGGATCGACGCCGATGAGATTGTGGGTGAGATTGTCGGAGTGAATTTCTCGGTCGACGAGAGTGCCGGAGTCTGCGGCGAAGGACGAAGCGGAGACAAGAAAGAGGAAAGCGAAGGCGAGGGCAAATAAACGAGGGGCGCGAATCATAGCGAGTAGGCTTCCTTGGTACGGTGGGCCGAGGGAAGTGTAAGCCATACGAGATACCAACATGGCCACAGCAGGATGAGGGTCCACAAGACAAAATTTGGCCCGTTCTGGATTTTCATCATAGAAATCAATTGCACGCAGTAGGGAATGATCAACAGAAGCGTCAGCCAGGGACGTGGGCGCAGGTTATGCAGTCCTGCGCATATGCCGAAAATCATCATCGGCAGATAAAGAAACAGGGCGAATGGCGAAAGCTGGATGATGTGATGATCGAAGTGAGTCTCTACGTGGAACAATTTGAAGCAGTGAATGGAGGGGCCAAGAAGTAACAGCGTGCTGCCCCAGAGTGTTCTGCGTGAAATTCGAGCGGCAGCAAACCCAGCAGACCATGCAGCCGCAAAGAGCCGCAGAAGAGATAGCGTGAAATCCGTCAGGCGATAGGGTACATAATGCCAGGAAGCTGGTCCCCAATACCATTTCACTGCGTTTGTGTTGACTTCTACAGAATTGCCCATGAGCAACCATGTTGTGGTGTATGCGAGAGCAATACCGGCAAACCATGGCCGCCACGATAGCCAGCAGAGGAACTGACGCCGGAGGACGAAGCCGAGGATTGCGAAAAGCGAAGATGCGAGGGGCGCGCTGGATTCAGCAAGGTCGCCGAGGACGGCTTCGCGGTCGCAGGGTGGGAGCAGAAGCGCGATGAGGTCGACAATGATGCGATTCATGCTTTAGCTCCGGGGCGATGCGAGGCCCAGGCGGCGCCGATGCTGATCTTTGTAATGGCTTCGTAGAATTCTTTTGCGGCGTGGGTGCCTTTGGGGGTGACGCGCACCATACGTTTGGCGCGGCCTCCGCGTTGCGGTGTGGCATCGCTCATCCATGTTTTGAGCAGGCCCTTGGCTTCCAGCCGTTCAATGGTGGTGTAAAGTGCTCCGAGGGAGCATCGGCGTCCGGTCTTCTGCTCGATCTGCGCGCGGATGGCAGCGCCGTAGGCGTCTTCATCGAGCGTGGCGGCGACGGTAAGTATGAGGTATTCGAATTCTCCAAGCATAATAAGAACTACATTGTGATATTAATCAGCTGCACATGTCAATCACGCCCGGTGGAAGCACTTCCGGGAAGGTGCAGAGACTAGACGGGCGGTATCTAAACCCAAGGTGGTGAATGGTAAAGGTATAGGTCCAGACCACGAATCCGTCGTTTGGGTGATGTAGATACGCATGCTCCTGTCGTGAGTTCCATCAGAATGGCGGAAAAGTTAATCTCGTGCCGCTGCCAAGGTCGGAGGCTTCCGCAGAATCGGGGATTCCGTTCCGAAGAGCTGATCGGTAATGGGTAACCTGCGAGTCCCTACTGTCACGGAGACAGCTGAGCTCCTGGAAAGTCAGCCTTTGCGGTAAGTTGCCCGTTTGGGGCAATTGGCCGGGTTGAACTTACCGAGATCCCCGTTTTCAGGGAACAACGACAGCGAGTCGGGATTGTCGAAACGCCAGCCTCCAGCGGGATGCATTAAGCTCCCGAGCAATACGCACTCGAGGTTCAAAAGGAGAGCGGCCATGAAAAGGGTAGCAGTTCTCCCCAGAGTCTGGAGGATGTGGCAAGGTTTGACCTCACTGCTTGGATATACTGAGCGCCATGCCCATCCTCCTATTCACGGCTTTGTTCATCGTCGGCGTTACTGATCGCCGGCATGGAGCTGGGCCGCCGTGTCCGTCTGCGCAGCCGCGATGAGAGGAGCTCGGGGCTCAGCGTGATCGACGGGGCTGTCTTCGGACTCATGGGCCTGATTCTCGGCTTTTCGTTTGCTGGCGGCATCTCCCGCTTCGAAGCGCGCCGCGACCTCATCGTGCAGGAAACCAACGCCATCGGCACAGCATGGCTGCGCGTCGATCTACTCCCGAGGCGGCCCAGCCCCAGATCCGCGACGACTATCGCGCCTATCTCGACGCGCGCCTCGCCTTTTACACAAACCTGATCCCCGACCGGGTGAAAGCCTTGGAGGAACTTGCCTTTCGGAAAAACTGCAGAAGAAGATCTGGACGGAATCCGTTGCCGCGGCGAAGACTGGCCCGCCCGCGGCCCTGGCGCGTCGTAGGCTCTCTCAACGCAATGATCGACATCACCACTACGCGCCTTGTCGCGCTGCAGACGCATCCCCCGGTGCCAATCTACGTGACGCTGTTGTTGCTTGCCCTGGCCAGCTCTGTCATCGCGGGGTTCGGAATAGGCGATACCGGCAAACGCTGGTGGCTGCACACCATCGTCTACGCCACAGCGCTGACTCTGACCGTCTACACAATCATCGACCTTGAGTTTCCGCGCGCCGGCATTATCCGGGTAGACCGCTACGACCAGGCGCTCGTGGACCTGCGCAACAGCATGAACGAATAGAGCAGATTGGTGGGAAGAAGTACTACGTAGGCCATCGAAGGCGGGATTGTCAACAGTGGAGCCACAAGTTCCGGCGTGTCATTTGGAAGGTGCTACTGCTTAAGGGCCAGCGGAGGCCCGCTGATTCGCTTCCCCTTGAGGTGAAAAGTCACGTCGACATGGTCGGCGATCTTGATAAACGGAATACCGCCGTCCATCCCGTAGTCCTTACGGTTGAAGACCATTTTCCCGTTAATCTCGCCTGAGCCTGTCCCCTTGCCGGGAACTGTTAACGTCAGCTTCTCGGGGTTTGATACTCCGCGGATCGTAAAGTCCCCATCCACCTCAAAAGTGTTAGGACCGGTCTGCACGAACTTCGTCGACCTGAACGTGATCAGTGGATTCCGCTCCACGTCGAAGAAGTCTTCGCTCTTTAACTTCCCGTTCTTCATGCCGCTTCCAGTATCCACGCTGGCTGCCTGAATGTTGATTTTTAAAACCCCTGTCGTCTCGTCAGGAGATGTAAATGTTAAGCTGGCATCCCACTTGTCGAATTTGCCGGCGATATCTATTGACGACTTCACGTCGAACTTAATCGAGCTGTGTACCGGCGTAACCTCGAAAACCGGAGCTTGCGCTCGACTGAGCGATGGAAACACAGCGGACGCTGAGAGGCACACGATAGCTAATCGCATGCCGTGTAGTCTGATCTTTTTTCGTTTGATTGTCGTCGCTCCTGATGCCTAGCCGGGGATTCTCTTGTACAGTGATCACGCCCATTTGTATACCTAAAAAATAATCCTCCACTCTGAGCACCGCAACAAACAAGGGCCACCCTCGGCTTCGCAATCTCCCCGATGACTGTTGACCAGCTTCCGGACGTGTGACCGCTAGCCAAGATCGGAAGCGATCCTGCATCGTGCTTGAAAAGTCGGGTTTTGAGTAAGTTCGCCAGGAATGAACTTACCTGAAACCGTTTCGCGGAACTCGGGGCTCGCATTGATGACGCCAACGGCGTTTTCTCGGTACAGATCCACTTTCCGATCATTCGCAGTAAATGGGTAACGCAGCACCAGCAAGAGATTGAGGCGGAGGTAAAGCGGAAGAATTATGCCAAAGGCTAAAGAACGAGATGGAGTGTTTAAACGCAAGGACCGCAGTGGCTGGTGGGTTTCCTATGTAGACGCCGCCGGAAAGCGCAAGAAAGAGAAGGTAACGGCGCACACGCGCACGCAGGCTATGACTGCCCTTTCGCTAATCAAGACGCGCATTGAGCGTGAACGGATTCTTGGGGTGAAGTCAGCCAGCGAGATCACCACGGCGGAGCTGTTGGCGCGATTCAAGGCCCACCAGAAAACGCACTTGCGACCGACCACTTTTATCCGCCTGGACGGCATCCTGGCGACGCTCAAGGCAGCTCTGCCAGCTCAGGCCAAAGAGATTACGCGGCGGACGGTGGCCGATTACATTTTGGAGCGCAGCAAGACGGTCTCCGCAGGAACCGTGGCGAAAGAGATGGCGACGTTGAAACACGCACTCCGCCTCGCTGTCGAATGGGATCTGCTCACCATGAACCCGGCTCAGGGCGCAAAGCTGCCGAAGCAGTCGGAGGGTCGGACACGGTATCTGTCGCCCACGGAATTCAAGGCGGCGCTGGAAGCGGCGCCGGAGTGGATGCGCGCTCCTATGGCGCTGGCTGCCTTCACTGGGATGCGTCGGGAGAGATTCTCGGTCTCCGCTGGAAGGACGTGGACATTGCCGGCAATCGCGTGTATCTGACGGAGACGAAAAACGGCACACTGCGGGTTTTAACTTTGAACCAGCTAGCTGTGAATGTGCTCCGGAGTTGCCCCGTGGGCGATCCGGGTCAATTGGTGTTCCCCAACGTCGACGCTGCCCGTTTAAGCGTCTACACGCGCCGCATCTTCGCATCTGTGGGAATTGAAGATGCGTCGTTCCACTCCCTGCGGCATACGGCGGCAAGTTGGCTGGTGATGGAAGGCGTGGACCTATATGCGGTGGGCCAGATTCTCGGCCACAAGACGCCGCGTATGACGCAACGCTACGCGCATCTGTCGCCGGGATACATGGCCGCAGCAGTGAACAAGTTGGATGGAGTGTTCGCTGGTGCTCTGTCGAAACCGAAGTAGAGCTCTTTCGCTTGACTTCGTACCCTTGCGCTAGTCCCCGCAGCGTCCCCGCCCCTTCAAGGGTTCGTCGCAAGTCCTCATAAGTTATTTGTTTTGTTGGCGTCCCCGGCGGGATTTGAACCCGTGTTATCGCCGTGAAAGTGATTTAATCGGCAGTAACTCATTGACAATACAGGCCGCGGATGGCTCCCTGAAGGCCTTTTGGATACCCTTGGCGACCGTTATTGGCCGCCAATTGGACGCGAGTTTTCGTTGAGTCGCGAGCTCGCGAATTGGAAATTCACCTGACGAGTAAGCAGGCGCCGAGACCGCTTATGCGGCGGCCGCCGCGACGGGCTGCGGCTGCAGCCCATGCAGGTAATCCACGGCCTTTTGCGCGTAAGAGGCGGCCTGGACGACGCAGCGCTTGTCGTCTTTTAGGACTTCGAGCCAGCTGGCGATATCGCCGGCATGGTCATCACGCACTTCCGGTGTCAGCTCCAGATCGGTGCATAGGAATGCGCTGCCCAGCTCGGCAACGAGTTCCTCGCGGGCGTAGCCTTCATCGCCCCAATGCTGCCGGCCGAAATTGCGGGTCAGGCGCATCGGATGGTCTTGTGATCGTATTGCGAACGAAGACCCGCACGAATAAAATGCTCCGCCTATGCTGTCGCGCCGCGGATTTCTAACCGGAATAGCCGCCAGTGGATTGGCTCGATCGCTGAGGCTAAATATTTCTGTCCAACCCCGCATTCGATTACGCCGGTTCGGTTTGATGTTCCTGAAAGAGCTTGCGATTGCCACGTCCACGTCTTCGGTGATGCAAGTCGATTCCCATTCGCAGCATTGCGCACTTACACACCGGAATCCGCATCCGCAGCGGAATTGTTAACGATGCACCGGGCTCTGCACATTAGTCGTGTAGTGATCGTGCAGCCCAGCGTCTATGGCACCGACAATTCCTGCACCCTTGACGCCATGAAGCAATACGGCTCAGGGGCCCGGGGAATTGCGGTTCTGCCCAATGCGATTTCGTCAACCACTCTCGACAACATGGAGCGCGCAGGCATTCGCGGTGTCAGGATCAATTTGGGAACCACGGGAGATACGAACCTTGCCGATGCACAACATCGCCTTGAGTTTGGGATTGAGCAAATTCAAGGTCGCAAGTGGCATGTACAGGTTTACGCCGCGTTGTCGGTGGTTGCGGGACTGAGCGACCTCATATTGGCGTCGCCGATCCCGGTGGTTTTTGACCACTTTGGCGGAGCCCAAGGCGCCGCCGGCCTTCAGCAGCCGGGTTTTGACAAACTCTTACAGCTCGTCAGAAGCGGGAAGGGATACGTCAAAATTTCGGGAGCATATCGCGCTTCAGGCAACGCCCCCGATTATCCCGACGTGGCCCCGTTGGCGCGTGCGCTGATCGCAGCCAATCCTCAACGAATTCTGTGGGGTTCGGACTGGCCACATCCCGACACCGGCTCTGGTCGCAAGCCGAGCGATATTTCTCCGCTGCTTCGCATTGACGACGGTCATCTCCTTAACCTACTAGCGACGTGGGCTCCGGACGCGACCTTGCGCAAGACCATCCTGGTCGATAATCCCGCAACTCTCTATGCTTTTTGAATTACATTCCGCTTGCCGCTTGGTCTTTCCAGTGACTCAGGTGAGGGTCGTCCGCTACGCGAAATGAAACAAATCGCCACTCCTACCCTTGGCACCGCTTATCGGACGCCAATTTATTTCCCTCGTGGCACATCTCCATGTAAGGCCTTCGGTCAGAATTTGTTTCAGTCTGCTTCTTGGATTGGCGCCTACGCAACTTCCAAAAAATCTTGTCCCGGTCCCAGCAAAGCAGCACCCCAAGCTTTATCTCGCTTCTGTTTTTTGGCAATAATTAAGACTGCTATGTCCAAGCAACAATTCCAGACCGAAGTCTCCCAGCTCCTGCAGCTGATCGTTCACTCTCTCTACTCCCACCCCGAAATTTTCCTCCGCGAGCTCATCTCCAACGCCTCCGACGCGCTCGACAAGCTGCGCCACCTCAGCCTCACCGACGACGAGTACAAGGCGCTCGTTGGCAATGGCATAGACTCGCCACGCATCGACCTCGACCTCGACGAAGAGAAGAAGACCCTCACCATCTCTGACACCGGCATCGGCATGAACGAGGAAGATCTCGTCTCACACCTCGGAACCATCGCCCGCTCCGGTACCAAGAACTTCCTCGCACAGCTCTCCGGCGACGCCCGCAGGGATTCCAACCTTATCGGCCAGTTCGGCGTCGGGTTTTACTCCGTCTTCATGGTCGCCGACAAGGTCGAGGTTATCTCGCGCAAGGCCGGCGAAGAGAAGACATATAAGTGGACCAGCGACGGCAAGACCGGCTTCGACATCGAAGAGGCCTCCGGCGCCGAGGCACGCGAGAGCGCTGGAACCACCGTCCTCATCCACTTCAACGACGAGGGCGGACAGTATGCCAACAGCTGGCGCCTGCAGGAGATCGTCAAGAAATACTCTAATCACATCGCCTTCCCCATCTTCCTCACCTACGACAAGAGCGAGTGGAATGCCGAGAGGAAGGAATCCACCAAGACCCGCGTTACTGAGCAGGTAAATGTCGCCAGTGCGATGTGGCAGCGTCCCAAGTCCGAGCTCAAGGACGAGGACTACAAGGAGTTCTACAAATCACTTACCGGCGACTGGGAAGACCCGCTCTTTTGGTTCCACACCCGCGCCGAAGGCACACTCGAGTACACCACCCTCTTCTACATCCCGGCCAAGGCTCCGCTCGATCTCAACCATGCCGACTATAAGGGTGGCGTCAAGCTCTATGTCAAGCGTGTCTTCATCATGGACGACTCCAAGGACTTGCTCCCCCAGTACCTCCGCTTCGTCCGCGGCATCATTGACTCCGAAGACCTCCCGCTCAATGTCTCCCGCGAGATCCTGCAGCAGAACAAGGTGCTCACCAGCATCAAGACCGCCAGCGTCAAAAAGATCCTTTCCGAGCTGAAGACCATCGCCACCAATGATCTTCAGAGGTACTCGCAGTTCATCGCCGAGTACAACCGTCCACTCAAGGAAGGTCTCTACAGCGACTATGCCAATTGCGAGATGCTGCTCGACCTGATCCGATTCAAGTCCACCAAAGTTGAAGGGCTCACCTCGTTTGTCGACGCCAAGGAGCGCATGCAGCCCGACCAGAAGGCGCTCTACTACATCACCGGCGGCTCCGAGTCCATGCTTCGCAACTCGCCGCTGCTTGAGATCTACAAGAAGAAGGGCATAGAAGTCCTCGTCCTCGACGACGACATCGACGAGATCGTTTTCTCGACCGTCACCGAGTATGGCGACATCGATCTCAAGGCCGTCAACAAGTCCTCCACCCCCGAAGACCTCAAGGACGACTCCACGCCCGCGAAGGCCGAAGAACTCAAGCCCCTGCTCGAGAAGATCAAGGCCACGATCGGCGAGGCCGTCAAAGAGGTGCGCGCCTCATCGCGCCTCGCCGATAGTCCTTCCGTCATCGTGTCCGACGAGGACGAACCCTCAGCGCGCATGCGCCAGATGATGCAGGCTATGGGACAGAAGAATCTGCCCGAGCGGCCACCCACACTCGAGATCAACCCCGATCACGAGATCATCAGAAAGCTACTCGCCGACCCCAGCAACAGCAAGGTAGAAGACGCCGCGTGGCTACTCTTTGACCAGGCACTGCTGCTCGAAGGTGTACCGCTGAAAGACCCAGCCACCTTTGTCCAGCGCCTGAACCGAGTGCTGAACCAATCCATCTAGACCCAAACACAAGCAACAAACCAAACGTCTCTCCAAAGGGAGGCGCTTCTACATCGTTGTGCCAATAGGGAAGGGATGAAAAGCGCGATCTGACCTTGCCCTCAGAATCCGTATCCATAAGTGTTATAGTTCGTAGTCGTCGTGGCTGTGGGAAAGTTGGAAAGCGTCTTTTGCTTTC
>Ga0206976_1210_pt1 | contig 16287 bp, 13 predicted proteins | sample Alteio_BWOrgHeat_82_FD_152926 | JGI IMG/M metagenome (GOLD analysis project Ga0206976, IMG submission 152926) | Enriched cells from forest soil in Barre Woods Harvard Forest LTER site, Petersham, Massachusetts, United States -... | ecosystem: Environmental > Terrestrial > Soil > Temperate forest >... | reverse complement strand
AGTATATCGTATATGAGGTTAAAGTTGATAAGGTTATTCCCAAAGGTACCTTGCCGGATAGCGTATTCCATAAAAATATCGAAGCCTATATGAAGATACAGACCGATGCGATGAGGAAAGAGGAGCCTGTAAAGATCAAAAAATACGTTGATGATAATAAATTGACAGTTACAACCACACCGTCGGGCTTAAACTATGCCATCACCCAACAAGGTTCAGGCGATAAACCTGCTGTAGGCGATACCGCTTATGTAAATTACACGGTTAAGTTTTTATCAAACAAGATACTGGAATCAAACATAAAGGGAGTAGCTATAAAAAACAAAACCTACAACCCAATGATGAAGTATAACCCTCTCCACGTAGCCATTGGTGTACACGGTGTAATACAAGGCCTGGATGAAGGCTTGCTTTTATTGAATAAGGGTTCAAAAGCTACTTTTGTTATACCATCAAAATTGGCTTACGGCGAACAAGGTAATCAGCAGATACCGCCATTCTCGCCGCTTGTATTTGAAGTGGAGATAGTGAGCATTGTTCATCCTGATCCAAATGCTAAAAAACCTGCCCCACCAGCACCTGTTGCACCGGTGCAAGTGCAGAAACCAGTAGCTAAGAAATAATTTATAACATGGCTCCCCGCCAAAAGCGGGGGGCCTTTTTTGTTTTAAAGATGAAAAAGTTTTTTTTGATCGTTCCATTATGCCTGCTGGTTTTTTTAAAAGTAAATGCACAGGATAATGTGATACATACCCCCCAGGGTGCTATTGTAAAAATAGTGACCAGCAATCCTGGCGATAAAATAAAGCTGAACGATGTAGTGACGTTCGATGTTGTACAGAAAACAGATAAGGACTCCGTTCTTTTCAGTTCGTATGCCATGGGGCACCCTGTAAAAATACAGGTGCAGGCTTCACAGAGTGTAGGCGACCTGATGGATGTATTGATGTTGTTGACTGCAAAAGACAGTGCTAATGTAAAAGTGCCGGCCGACTCTATTTTTAAAGGTCACGAGGATCAGCGGCCGGCATTCCTGCCAAAAGGAAGCAACCTGCTGTTTACGGTAAAGATCGACAGGATACAGTCGTTAACAGATGCCATTGCTGAGAAAAACGCAGCGCTTGAAGCTATGAAAACCGCTGAGATCACGGCGTTGAACAAATATGTGGCCAATAATAAATTGGTTGTTAAAACTACCCCTTCTGGTTTGCGATACCTGATTACTAAGCCATCCCTTAAACGTAAGCCGTTAACAGGCGATACCTTGCTGGTTAATTATACCGGCAGAACACTGGACGGAAAAGTTTTTGATTCAAGCATACAAGCCGATGCCCAGAAAGCCGGTTTAAATCAGCCTGGCCGTAACTACGAGCCTTTGCAGGTAATTGTAGGCACCGGCGGTGTAATAAAAGGCTGGGACGAAGGTCTGCTTTTATTAAATGAAGGATCAAAGGCCAAATTCATTATCCCATCAAGCCTGGGTTACGGCGCCGATGGTTCAGGACCGGATATCGGGCCATACAGTACCCTGGTATTTGACCTGGAGCTGGTGAAGATAAAACCGATAAAACACCCGGTTGCGAAGAAAGCACCGGTTAAGAAACATACCCCGGTAAAAAAGAAAAGCTAATCAAAAGCCTCCGATTTAAAGGAGGCTTTTTACTTTTGCACCATGTTACTCACAGATACCCATACGCACCAGTATTACGAAACCGATCCCCTAAAAAGGCAGGAACTAATGGAACGCTGCCTTGCAAATGGTATTGGGCGTTTGTTTTTGCCCAATGTTGATTCGTCTTCAATGGAACTGGTGTTCAGCCAGGTAGATTTATTTCCTGGAAACTGTTTTGCCATGCTCGGTTTGCACCCCTGCGATGTAAAAGCTAACTGGCGGGATGAATTAAGCCTGATCAGCGCGGCAATACCTCAGCATAAAATATACGCCATTGGCGAGATCGGGATAGACCTGTATTGGGATAAAACCACTTTGAATGAACAAGTGGAAGCTTTCAGGATACAGATAGGCTGGGCGAAGGAATCAAAGCTACCCATCGTGATCCATTGCCGGGATGCCTTTGATGAGGTTTACGAAGTGTTACAACAGGAACAGGATGAGAACCTGCGGGGCATTTTCCATTGTTTTACAGGTACTTTAGAACAGGCGCAAAAGATAATCGGTCTTGGTTTTTATCTTGGAATAGGCGGCGTGGTCACTTATAAAAACTCTGGCCTTGATAAAGTGGTACAGCAAATTGACCTGGAGCATATAGTTTTAGAAACAGATTCTCCTTATCTTACACCCGTTCCGCACCGCGGGAAACCAAACGAAAGTTCTTATTTGATCTATGTAGCGCAAAAGGTAGCCGATCTGCATCAAACAGACCTGGAAACCATAGCAGCTATCACCACAGAGAATTCGAAAATGGTATTTGGTGTGTGAGCCGTTTTATTTTAAATTTATTAAGCATATTCTTTTTTCATGAGCCAGATACTGATCATCTATACCGGGGGGACAATAGGTATGATGAGCGACCCCAAAACAAAGGTGCTCAGACCGATAAATTTTGAGCAGATAATGGATAATGTGCCTGAATTTGAGCGGTTAAACTGCAAGATCAAGGTGCACTCTTTTGAAGATATCATTGATTCATCCAACATGAACCCGGTGATCTGGAGTGAACTGGCCACCCTGATCAAAAATAATTATGACGACGTTGACGGTTTTGTGATACTGCATGGCTCGGATACTATGGCCTTTACCGCGTCGGCATTGAGCTTTATGCTGGAGAACCTGGCCAAGCCGGTGATCTTTACAGGCTCGCAATTGCCCATCAGCGCGATACGCACCGATGCGAAGGAAAATTTGATGACCGCTATCGAGATCGCAAAAGCAAAAAAGAACGACCGTGCGCGGGTACCTGAAGTGTGTATCTACTTCGACTATAAATTATTCAGGGGTAACCGTGCGTTCAAATACAATTCATCTAAATTCGAGGCGTTCCGCTCACCTAATTATCCTATACTGGCCGAATCGGGCGTACACCTTAAATTCAGCATCAACGATATCCGGCAGCCTGTCGACGGGCCGTTACGAGTTCATAAGGAGTTGGTAAGCGATGTTGCCGTGCTGAAATTATACCCCGGCATCAGTCCGAAAGTGGTGGAAACCATCCTGGGCGCCGATGTGCGTGGCATCGTGATGGAAACGTTCGGCGCTGGTAATACCACAACCGATAAATGGTTTACCGATATGCTCAAAAATGCCATCAATAGTGGTAAAGTGATATTGGATATCTCCCAATGCAAGGTGGGTACCGTTGAACTGGGCCGCTACGAAACCAGCAAGGAGCTCAAAGATATGGGTATAGCCAACGGCTACGATCTGACCTATGAGGCCGCTATCACCAAAATGATGTATTTGTTGGGGCAGTATGAAGATCCGCTGATCATTAAAGAATTGCTGGAAACGGATCTGCGGGGTGAGCTGACGGTATCATAATTTTGATCGATTGTTAATTTCTGTATTTCTTACTGCCAATTGCGGTTGTTAATGTGCCTGTTAGCGTTACCGCAATATACAAGCAAACAAATAAGCCTATAAATGCGGGCAGAAATAGAATAGCGATAGCGAATAATAAGTCTGCAATACCCGTAATAATAAGCGTTCCACCTACATGGTTAGCCAAACCATCTTTATCCTTATAGAGATTTTCATCATAACCGGATATTATGTTCACCTGTTTTTTGTATTTAATCAGCCAGGCCAGGAAGATCATTAGAACCGCAGCTGCAGCCGTGGCCAGTCCGACTATGGTATTTCCCTGATTCATGTAAAGGCTGTTTAAGTTATTACTCAGGTAAATATATCAGTTTTAGATTTGCTTTTTTTTATAAGTTAATCCCCTGATTTTTTTAGGTTTATAAATCGTACCTTTGCAAAATTATTTTCTTGAAAAGGCATTTAGCTATCTGTTTCAACGACAATAAATTAAGATAAAAAGGTATGAAAAAGATTGTCGATTACAGGAAATTGTTAAATGTTAGTGAAGCTGCTGAGCTGAGTGAATTAAAAACGGTTTACAGGAGCATGATGAAAACCTGGCACCCGGATAAGTTTATTAATGATACAGATAGCAAATTAGAAGCTGAAGAAAAAAGCAAAACGATCATAGAAGCTTATCATTTCCTGGTAAGCATCGCACCGGAAACGCGCAGCCAATCTTACGCTGATTACATACTCACAACCACCACATCAAACATTGCCGATTTTGATTACAAATCGCAGGTGTTAACAGTAAGTTTTTTAGATGGCAACAGTTACGAATATTTTGATGTGCCAAAAGCGGTGTACATCAAATTCATTAATGCCGATTCGCCCGGAAGGTTTGCCCGCAGGCATATTTTTAACAACTACATTTACAGGAGTACGAACAAATTAGCTGCTACAGCTTAGTCGCCCCTAATCAACGGTCCTTATTGCATCGGGCGGGTGCAGCTTTCGCTGCACCGCCTTCAACAAACTAGATACTCTAGGGGTATTAGTATTTTGAATTACATTCTCACCTCGCCGCGCTGTACACGTTTGCGGTACGACCAGTAGAACACAATAGGGAAGACAAATAAATTAAATACGGTATTGGTGATCAGTCCGCCGATCACTACGATCGCCAAGGGCCTTGATGCCTCAGAACCTATACCGTGTGATAGGGCTGCAGGTAACAGACCAATAGCCGCCATCATAGCCGTCATGATCACGGGGCGCATACGGTCGGCTATACCATCTCTCAACGCATCGCTGAAGTTGCTCCAGTCGGCATGGTGCCTCATATCACGGATATTGGATTTGAACTTGGTGATCAGGATCACGCCATTCTGCACGCAGATACCAAACAGGGCGATAAAGCCGATACCTGCCGAAATATTAAAGTTGACACCGGTAAATAACAGGGCCAGTATCCCGCCTGCGATGGCGAAAGGCACATTGTTCAATACCAGCAGCGAGTCGGTGAAATTGCCGAACAGGATGAACAGGATAAAGAAGATAATAAGCAGGCTGATGGGCACTACCTGCGCCAGCCTGGCCGATGCCCTTTGCTGGTTTTCAAAATCGCCCGCCCACTCCAGGAAATAGCCTTTAGGCATGCTTACTTTGGCATTTACCTTGTCCTGTGCTTCCTTAATTGTGCTGCCCATATCACGGCCACGTACAGAGAATTTGATGGCCCCGTAACGTTTGTGATCGTCGCGGTAGATCATGCTGATACCTGTGATCTTGCCAATGTCTGCGATCTCGCGCAGCGGAACTTTATTGCCACTAATGGATGGCACGCGCAGGTCGCCAATGGCCGAAATATTATTCCTGAAATCATCCGGGTAACGGATACGCAGGTCGAACTTACGCTCGCCCTCATAGATCTGCGTAGCAGCTTTGCCGCCTATTGCGGTTTCTATTACCGCGTTGGCATCGGCAGCAGCCACACCATATTGGGCCATTTTTTCCTGGTTCAGGTTGATCTGCAATTCAGGCTGGCCCATATTGCGCAAAACTCCCAGATCCTCGATGCCTTTTACACCTTTTAGGACATTATAGATGCTGTCCTCTTTTTTCTCGATGAACTTATAGTCATCGCCGAATAATTTTACAACAATGGAGCCTTTCACACCCGATACCGCTTCCTCCACGTTATCAGAAATGGGTTGCGAAAAGTTAAGGTCGATACCGGGAAAAAATTTAAGCTTTTCCTGCATACGCTGTATCAGTTGTTCCTTGGTTTCGCCGCGGGCCCATTTATCCTGCGGATAGATATCTACGTGAAATTCGATATTATAAAAACCTGTGGCATCGGTACCATCGTTAGGCCTGCCTGTTTGGGATAACACCTGTTTTACTTCAGAGAAACTCAGGAATATCTTACGCATCTCGTTCGCCAGCTTTACCGACTCGCCCAGCGAAATACTCAACGGCCCGGTAGCTCTTACATAAATGGCGCCCTCATTCAACTCCGGTAAAAATTCGCTGCCCAAAAATTTAAAGCAAGTCAAACTGATCACAAGGAATATAATGGCTACAGAGAATACTATTTTGCGCAAACGAAAACACCACGAATAAATGCGCATGGTGGCTTTGGATACAAACTCCACAAAAACATTATGTCTTTCGCGTACGTTTTTCTTTAACAGGATGCTTGCAAGCGCGGGTACGAAAGTGAAAGTGAGCAATAGCGCACCAAGCAGTGCAAAACCCAGTGTCCATGCCAATGGCGAGAACATTTTGCCTTCCACTTTCTGAAAACTAAAGATGGGCAGCAAACCGGTGATGATGATCAGCTTGGCGAAAAATATACCCTTGCCGTTTACCAGGCAGGCCTGTTTGATCAAGCCCAATTTGCTCAGGCGATTATATTTTTCCATGCCCACCTCTTTTGCACGATGGTCAAGCACCACAAAAATACCCTCCACCATCACCACGGCCCCGTCTATAATAATACCAAAGTCGATAGCGCCCATGGATAACAGGTTGGCCGACATTCCCTTTAATTTGAGACAGATAAAAGCGAACAGCAATGCAAGCGGGATAATAAGCGACACGATAAGTGTGGTGCGCCAGTCGGCCATAAAAAGGAATACGATAACAGTTACGAAGATGATCCCTTCGAACATATTGTGCAGCACCGTATTGGTGGCAAAGTTTACCAGGTCATCGCGGTCATAAAACGGCCTGATCTTTACATCCGAGGGCAGGATATTGGTGTTCAGGTCATGCAGTTTCAGCTTCAGCGCTTTGATCACTTCGCTTGGGTTTTCGCCCTTGCGCATTACTACGATTCCTTCTACCACATCCGGGTCCCTGTCGCGCCCAACCTGCCCTAATCTTGGCAGTGCCGATTCAGTCACCTCACCGATGGTTTTCACATAAATAGGGGTACCTTTTACGTTATTGACAACAACGTTTTTGATCTCGTTAATATCGTTCAGCAAACCAATACCACGCACTACATATGCTTGTCCGCTTTGCTCTATCACGTCGCCGCCAACGTTTACGTTACTTTTGGATACCGCTTCGTACAACTCCAAAGCTGAGACACCATACTGCAGCGCCTTTTCAGGGTCGACAGTGATCTGGTAGGTTTTTACTTCGCCGCCAAAACTGTTTACATCGGCTACGCCGGGCACGGCGCGTATCTCACGGTCAACAACCCAGTCTTCCAGTGTTTTTAGCTCACGTACCGATTTGGTATTGCTGGTTAAAGTATAGCGGTAGATCTCACCAGTAGGGCCGTAAGGAGGCTCAATCGAAGTAGTCGCCCCATCAGGCAGGTCGGCATCACCGATATGATTATTGATCTGTAATCGCGCGAAAGCGTAATCCACATCATCATCAAAAGTTACTTTAACTACCGATAAGCCAAAAAGTGAGGATGACCGTATGCTGGTCTTCTTTTCGGTAGGGTTCATCGCGATCTCCAGCGGACGGGTCACAAATTTTTCAACCTCCTCGGCGCTGCGGCCCGGCCATTGGGTAATGATCGTTACCGAGGTATTGGTAACATCCGGGAAAGCATCGATACTGATATTTTTAAAGCTGATATATCCCCCCACAGCCAATAGCGCAGTAAGGAAGAATATAAAAAACTTGTTTTTAAGCGATAAAGAAAGTACTGCTTTGATGAATTTGTTCATTTGCTTATCTATTCAGAGTACTTAGTCTTTTAATGATTCAAAAAGATACACTTGCCTCGAGGCCACAATACGGTCGCCCGGTTTTAAACCCGAACGGATATAGGCCCTATCCTCCACGCGCTTGGCAATATCCACCTGCTGGATGCGGGCATGTGCCTTGCCATCAACCAGTATCACGTAGTTTTTATCATTATCAAATACCAGCGCACGGGTATTGATCACCGGCAGGCTCTCGCCCGATTTTGCTTTAATGGTTACGTTGGCGAACATCTCCGGCTTCAGTTTATTACCAGGGTTGGCGATCTTCACCCTGGCCTTCACCACTTTATTATCCGGGTCGAGCACATCATATATCTTATCTATTTTACCTTCAAAAACTTTATCGGGATAGGATAGGGTGGTGATCTTCACCGGATCGCCGGTTTGCACGCTCGCGATGTCCGACTCATAAATGTTGATCAGCACAAATACATCCGACAGGTCGGCGATGGTGAACAGGTTCTGGCTGTTATCGGCCCTTACCTGGGTGTTGTCGGTCAGGTTCTTTTCGATCACAAACCCCGAAATGGGCGATTTGATCACATACCCCTGCGCGTTACTTTTATTGATACCGATCACGGCCCCGGCACGGTTATTTTCGGCAACTGCCTTCTGATAATCAGACTGTGCCTGTTCAAAATCTTTTTGTGAGGCCAACCCGCTTTTATACAGATCCTGGGTTGATTCAAGGGCTCGTTTAGTACTTTTTACATCCGCTTCCGCTGATACATAATCCTTAGTAAAACCGGCCATTTCAGCACTTTTCATCACAGCCAGCGTTTGCCCTTTGCTTACTACATCACCCAACTGTACGTGTACATCCTGGGCAACACCGCTTACCATCGGGAATATCTTCACCATCTTGCTTTCATCCGGGGCAATGCTGCCGGTAAGGTTGATCTCGGAAAGTGCGCTGGCTTCTTTCACCGTATCGATCAGCAGGCTGTTCAGCAGGCTATCCGTTACCTGGAATTTTTCCTCTTTCTGGTCATCAGTATTTTCAGCATGATGGCAACTTTGCAAAGCCATGCCGGTAACGAACAGGGCGATGATAAATACTGCGGTTTTATAGGTACGGATTAGCATGGTCATTGTTGATTAAAAAAGGGTGTCCCGGTGACGTAATTCAGTTGCTCCAGCGATGTAATGCGGTTGAGTTGTAAGGTGTTCAATTGCAGCGTATTGGTTTTATAGGAGTCATAGAAATCAAGGAACTCCAGCATACTGATGTTCCGTTTTTCGTAATTTTTGGAAACTTCCTGTATCAGGTGATTAAAGTCATCCTTAAACTGCGGATCAAAACTATTGTATAATTTTTCGAGCCTTAATGCGCCTTTATAGTTGGTAGCTACATCGCTCTCCACCTGGTTTTGCTGGTTTTGAAACTGCACCTGGCTTTGATCGATCGCTATCCGGGCTTGAGAAATTGCACCCTGGTTGCGGTTAAAAAACGGCAGACTGAACGCGATGCCTGCGCCCAGGAAGTTATTGCTATAGCCGCCTAACTTGTCAAAATTCAATGAAAGCGAAACATCAGGTACCGCGGTAGCTTTTTGCAGCTTTAGGTTGACATTATTATAATTGACAGTTGCTTTTGAATTCTTAAGATCGTAGCGGTTGGCGTAGGCCGAATCCAGTAATTGCTGGTAAGGCACAGCGGCAACCACCTGTTTGCCATTCAGGTCGATACTGATCACCGGTTCGATCTCCGTATTTGGCGATGCCTTGATAAGCATTTTAAACTCGCTTTGGGTAGTGTCGATACCTACAAGCAGGCTATTATATTCGGTTTGCAAAGAGTAAAGCTGTGATTGTATCCGCAGCACTTCTTTTTGGGCGATATTACCTTTGGCATATTGCTCCTTAAACACCGATAGGGTTTTAGTTAGCGAACCGATCTCATCACTATATACTTTGGCCGATTGCTCCTGGAAATAGATGGTATAAAAATCATTCCGAAGGGTAAATTTCAGGGTACGCAGCAAGTCAAAGAATTGGTATTTGGCCTGGTCGACCTGTATTTTGGCTAACTGGATACTTTTATTGCGTTTACCCGCCGTGGTAAAAAGCTGGGATATACCAAACGATTGTTCTTTGTAAGCCGGCCCCTGGGTTTCGTCAGTAGCGTGGATACCATTGTTGAAGTTAAAATCAGGATTTGGAAACAGGCGGGCGGTGATCACTCCTGCAGTCGCGTTATCAATATTATAACGCTGTGCAATAAGGTTGAGGTTGTTTTTTATAAACCGGTCCTCTGCTTGTTTTACTGTTAGCTTAAGCGTATCGCTTACCGGGGCCTGCGCAAAGGCAGGTACTGCGGCGGCAATACAATTGAGCTGGAGTAAAAAGAAGACGCGGATAAAAGTTAAACGCATAGTTTATTTGTTTGCGCCAAAGGTAGAACCGCAGTATTAAAGCAGAATTAAAGCAGGATTAGAATGGGATTAGAATTTATTGGCGCACAAAATTGATGGTAATGGCACTACCGCCGCCGGTTGCAGGAGCTACACTTATAACGCCGTTAAAAAGGCTGATGATCTTACTGGTGATATAAAGGCCGATACCGCTGCCGTGGTAATTTTTTACGTTGGTACCCCGGTAAAAAGACTCGAATATTTTTTCCATTTCATCCGGCGGGATACCGATGCCCGAATCGGTTATGGTAATGCTGATGCGGTTGTTATCAGCATAAAGATCACATTGCACCCGCCGGTTATCCGAGAATTTGTACCCGTTGCTAATGATGTTATTTAGCGCGATGCTGAGTAAAGCTTTGTTGGCCGGTATCAGCAGTTTTTCCGGGTCATCGGGCAGGTGCCGCACACTTACCACGAAAGCGCCTTTACCCAGTTTGTTGGTCCATTGGTCGGCAATTTCCCATATCAGTTCGTCAATGGCTACCGGGCTCGTGGCGGCCTGGGTATAGCTCATATCCACCTGGGCCAGTTCCATCAGGCTGGTGATAGTTTCATTCAACCCTTCGGCATCGTTTAAAACCGATTTTAATATTTGCTGATATTCCTCGTTAGTTCGGGCCTTATTTAAGGCAACCTCGATACCGCCGATAATACTGGTGACCGGTGTTTTCAACTCGTGCGATGCATTGGTCACGAATGTTTGCTGCACTTCAAAAGCATTATCAAGATGTTTTAAAAGCCGGTTAAAATTTTGGGCAAGCATACTGATCTCGTCCTTGCCATTTCCCTCGGCTATCCGCGTATGGAGGTTGCTGGCACGTACCAGCTGCATTTGTTCCACCACATTATCGATCGGCTCCAACGCTTTTTTGGCAAACCAGCGGCCAATAAAAAACAACCCGGTAATCACGCTGATAAACATCACCAGCATGATCTCGATCAGGTCGCTTATCCTTTTGTGCCCCTGTATATCCGGCGCCGATACCAGGATCACAAAATTTCCCTGGTTATCGTTGTAGTATATACCAACCGTTTGCCGGTCGCCCTCGGTAAACTCCGCTTGTTTTCGTTTGCGCACCATGTTGATCACATCGCTGGTCCAATATTGCTGCCGGTCTTTGATAAATGACGCTGCATTGCGATCGTCATAAAAGCGCGTTACCTCGCCGGTAAGCTGTTTTACATAACGCTGCTGAACATGGTTCAGCGAGTCGGCTGATATTTCATCCGCTTCGAGGTATAACTGCGCGGCAATTTTGGCCCGGTCCATCAGGCGGCTATAGAAATCAGTTTTTACGAATGAATCGAAGGTGAAAAAAATAGTGGATAGCGCGATCAATAAGATCACGGCCGTGATCAGCGTAAAATAAAGCGCGAGCCGGTTACGTATCTTCATTCCCTGTTGGCGTGTTTTAAAATATAGCCCATGCCGATAACCGTATGGATCAGCTTGGTTTTAAAATCCTTTTCTATTTTTTTGCGCAGGTAATTGACATACACATCGATAAAATTGGTGCCCGTGTCAAAACCGATCTCCCAAACCTGCTCTGCAATGTACTCGCGCGAAAGTATTTTATTGGGATTATGCATAAACAGTTCCAACAGGGTGTATTCTTTTGCGGTAAGCGCGATCTGTCTGCCGCCTCTTTCGGCTGTTTTGCTCCAGGTATCCAGCTTCAGGTCGTCAAAAGTTAGCTGGTGATTGTCTTCGTTATTTTTATTACGGCGAAGCAGCGCCTCAATCCGCGCCAGCAACTCGCTGAAATGGAAAGGTTTTACCAGGTAATCATCAGCCCCGGCTTTAAGGCCCGACACCTTATCATGCACTTGGTTCAACGCGGTAAGCATCAGTATGGGCGTATGCCCGTCTGTTTGCCGGATGCGGCGGCAAAGGTCAACCCCATTGGTATCCGGCAGCATCACGTCCATAATCAGCATATCGAATTGCTCCTGCTGTAAAAGGGATTGTGCCGAAGCCCCGTCACCGGCGGTTTTTACCTTATAACCGTGTTCCTCCAGGCCTTTGCAGATAAAAGCGGACACCTTTTGCTCGTCCTCAATTAAACAGATGTGATTCATGCTCAACAAAGATGATAATATTAAGCGTGATTTTTATAGGGGGCTCCTATGGAGCCGAAACAGCAGATGTTTTTTTGCTATAAACAGGATGCTCCTATGGAGCATTTTGTCCATAGATAGATATTGGCAATTCTCTAAAGGCTATTGTGCGCGGACAAATAGACTGTAAAATATTAGATGCTCCGTAGGAGCTACCGCTTTGTAGAAATCAAAAATATTAAAAATACATTTGCCCCGTCAGGGGCTACCCAATTCTCCAGGGGTAGCCCCTGACGGGGCAGAAGCTAATTCTTTATTCAAGGCCTACAAAGCGGTAGCCCCTCCGGGGCAACTCATTTTAACTCCTTCTCCTTTGGAGAGGGCCGGGGTGAGGCGCTAAAACATCCTTTGCTGTATCACCGCCATAAATTCAGCCTTGAACTTTTCACTTACGGGTATCTGTTTACCTGCTATATAGATGTGGTTGTCCTGTATCTTTTCCAATTGTTTGGTATTGACGATAAAGGAGTTATGTACGCGGATAAAGGGCAGCGGCAATTGTTCTTCAATATCTTTTAAGCGGCGGTAGATCAGCATTTGACCGGTATTGGTAACCAGGCGCACATACTCTTTTTCACCCTCAAAATACAGGATGTCATCCAGTCGTACCCGGCTCAGCGTTTTGCCCGACTTTACAAAAAAATACTCCTTTTCGGGAATAGAGGCCGGGTTGTCAACCGCTTCCCGGTTACCAAAATGCGACTCGATCTTTTGGGTCGAGGTAAGAAAACGTTTCAGCGTGATCGGCTTTAGCAAATAGTCTATAGTTTGAAAGGTATAGCTTTCGGCAGCATATTCTGAGTACGCGGTGGTGAACACAATTTTGGTTTCCTTTGGCAACAGCACGGCCAGTTCCATACCGGTCAGTTGAGGCATATTGATGTCCAGGAAAATAAAATCGACGGTGTGTTTTTTTAAAAAGGTCATCGCCTCCAGCGCGTCATAGCATTTGGCCAAAAGCTGCCACTGGGTAGTTTGATGGATCAGTATCTCCAGCAAATTAACCGCGTTGGGTTCATCGTCAATAATGATACAGCTTAAATTCATGATAACGGAACTTTTAAGAAAGCGGTAAAATACTCACCCGACTGATCGATGTTCAACTCAAAACGCTGGTCGTACAGTAAAGTAAGCCGTTTGCGTAAATTCTCAATGCCAAAACCATGCGAAGCCTCTTGTCCGGTTTTATCATGTATCCGGTTGCGGGTCTGGAAAAGCAGGTAACCGTCCTGGTGTATCAGCGAGATATCTATTTTATTATCGCTGCTTGATTTATCAACCCCATGCTTAAAAACATTCTCCACAAAGGTCATCAGCAGCATAGGCGGTATGCGCGACTCAGCGTTATAATCTTTGATGAAATTGATCTCCGTTTCGTACCGGATGCGTATTTTTTCCAGGGCGATATAATTCTCAATAAATTGGATCTCGGTTTGCAGCGACACGTCGTCCTTCGGGCTTTCATCCACAAAATAACGCATGATATCCGACAGGCGTTCTATCAGCCTCGCTGTACGTGGCGCCTCCACATAAGCCTCGTAATAAATATTGTTCAGCGTGTTAAACAAAAAATGGGGCTGCACCTGCGATTTGAGGAGGTTGAGTTCAGCCTGGCTCTTTTGCGCCAATATTTTCTCCGATTGCTGTTTTAGGGCGAAATACGCTATGGCGATGCGGAAAATAAAGCTGAGCAGGTAAGTTAAAAGCCCGGCGACAATAAAATTTACGTAGCTGCCAATAGTGATCGGCTCGGGTTTCATGGCAAAATACTTGTTGTAAATAGTCTCTACAAGGAAGCCCCGCGACAAACCCGCGCTTGCAACAAATATGATAGCCACACATACATATTCAACCTTATACCCCTTCTCATAAAGACGCGGAAAGAGAAAGCTTATATTACCATAAATAACAACCGCATAAAAGGTAATATTGATCAGGGCGAAGATACCCGCCTCGTAAAAGCCGTCCTCGGGCAAAAAGGAAAAGAAAATAATCAGAAATACAGCTACCCACACCAACCATTGCAGCCGTGTTATGGTAAGCTGCCTCATTTTAAAATCCATTTTTAAAATTACAAAGCTTTTTGGTTTTGACGTGCTGTTTTCAATAATCAGGTGTATTTATTCAACAAATGCCGTAGACCTGCGCATTTCAGTTATTGATTTTATTAGCCAAACGGTTAAAAATAAACCCCCACAGGTTGAAATGATTTGCCCGGATTACTAATAAAAACAAGCTTTATTAAAAAATTATCAAACCATCAATTAAACCCTTTCCAATGAAAAAATTATTTATAGCCATACTCCTGTTGGCAGCAACCCAACTACCTTTTGCAAATATTGCAAAGGCACAACTCACATCGCTTCCAAGCGGGGGCAATAAAACAGCCTCGGTAAGCGAATGGGTAGGTTTAACAAATGTAACCATTCATTATAGCCGGCCTGGGGTCAAAAAAAGAGATGGCCATATCTGGGGCGAACTGATCCCGGTAGGGTATGTCGACCAGGGATTCGGCCCGTCAAAGGCCGCCCCATGGCGCGCCGGGGCCAATGAAAGCACAAACATTGAATTTTCGACCGATGTAATGATCGAGGGCCAGCCCCTGGCAGCAGGTAAATATGGTTTCTTTATCGCTTATGACCCTAATGAATGTACGCTGATCTTCTCGAAAAACTCATCTTCGTGGGGGAGCTTTTTTTATAAGCCCGAAGAGGATGTGCTGCGTGTAAAAGTAAAACCGGTACCGGCTGATAAAAGCGTGGAGTGGCTGAAATACGAGTTTACCGATCAAACACCAAACAGTGCAGTTGTTGCGTTGCAATGGGAAAAATTGGTGATCCCCTTTAAGATCGAGGTAGACCCGGTAGCTACGCAACTGGCGTCGTTCAGAAAAGAATTGCGTACCGACAAAGGCTTTAACTGGGAAAGCTGGGATCAGGCAGCGCTATACTGTGCGCAAAATAAAGTCAACCTGGATGAAGGTTTATTATGGGCCGATACGGCAACCAGCGTAAACTTTGGCGGAAGCAAAAGCTTCCAGACCTGGAGTACCAAGGCAATGGTCCTGGATGCTATGGGCAAAAGCGATGAAGCGGCGGACGTGATGAAAAAAGCACTGCCCTATGGCGAAATGAACGAGCTGCACCAATATGCAAGGCAATTGCTGCTACAGAAAAAATCAAAGGAAGCGTTTGATGTTTTTAAAATAAATTACGATAAACACCCCAATGTGTTTACCACAAATATGGGTATGGCAAGGGGCTACTCGGCCATCGGCGATTATAAAAAAGCATTAGCCTATGCGCAAAAGGCGCAGCCGCAGGCACCGAACCAACCAAATAAAGTGGGTGTGGAAACGGCCATTAAAAAACTACAGGAAGGCAAGGATATCAACTAAATCAACCAGATGCTGCATTGACCGGCGCCCTTTTTTGAGGTTAGGGCGACCGGTCAATTTTTACTATTCAAATGTTCCCCTCTTGAGAGGGGGTGTGCTGGGTATGTGATGTGGCAGGGGTGTGTGAGCGTAGAATAGCACACCCCTACCCCTCTCGAGAGTGGAAATAACACATCGTCATATAATTTAAAATTTAATACCAATTCTTATGCATTTAAAAAAACTCATTCTTTGTTTGACCATTATTGGTAGTACAGGTTTTGCAGCTTTCTGTCAGGACATAGTTGATCCCAATACGCAGCCCAAGTTATTCTTACAAGAAGGCGTATCCACACCAAATAACGAGTCGGTATCAACTTTTACGCCCGATGGTAATACGGTTTACCTGGCTGATGGGCAAACGATATGTTTTTCAAAAAAGATAAGCGGTAAATGGATCAAACCAACTGTAGCTCCTTTTTCCGGGAAATGGAAAGATTGGGATCCGGCCCTAAGTCCGGATGGTAAGCGGCTGGTTTTCGTGTCGAACCGGCCAACTGATACGGCGGCGGATCAAACCAAACCTCAAAAAAATCATCACCTGTGGTATGTGGATCATCTTTCGGGCGATAATTGGACCCAGCCAAAACACTTTGA
>Ga0206976_1207_pt1 | contig 16365 bp, 13 predicted proteins | sample Alteio_BWOrgHeat_82_FD_152926 | JGI IMG/M metagenome (GOLD analysis project Ga0206976, IMG submission 152926) | Enriched cells from forest soil in Barre Woods Harvard Forest LTER site, Petersham, Massachusetts, United States -... | ecosystem: Environmental > Terrestrial > Soil > Temperate forest >... | reverse complement strand
TCAAAGTTGAACTGGGCCTTCAGGTTATTGACGAAGAAACCGGCGTTCTCCACCTTTTTGCTGATTTGCTCCAGGTTTACCGGCACATCCTTTTTAAAGGTGATCACAAATACATTGCGGTTAAGGTCGGCTTTGATATCGCCTATAAAGTTGAGGGTACGTAATGATTTTTCTGTCGCTTTGGAACACATGGAGCAGGTAAGCCCGCTCACCTGCAATTCGGCTTTGGTAAACTGCGCTTTTGCCGCGCTGATAGTAGTTATGATTAGAACTATAAATATTTTAAGAGTTTTCATGTTGATCAAAAATTAATTGTTAAAAAACAAACAGGCGGTAATTGCTTACCGCGAATAATTAAATAAAATCAATAATGATCAGATCCGGAAAGTACAGTTTTTCAGAAAGATAGGAATATCCGGCGTTAGTGGCGGACCGCGATCCTGCAATTTTTTAGTCGAAGGATTTTGAGGAGTAAATGCAATGCTTGCAAAGTCTGAATTGATCAAACTCACAGGAAACAATTTGGCCCAAAATATAGCCGAACCGCTTTGATGAGCGTCCTTCACCTTTACTTCAAGGTGGCTGTCCTTGCAGCATTTCATTTTGCCGGTTTGCAAAACCTTGCTGCAGGCAATAGCTGGCGCATCTACCTTAACCGATGAAAGCCGGTCGAAACAATAATGGAAGTTCAGCACGAAGCCAAATACCGTACCTACGTACAGCACTATTAAACCTATTGCGACTGATCTTTTAAGCATTAAGCCAAAAATACTTGTTTACATTATCATTACCAATTGTTTATGATCAGATATATGTAATAATTAATATCTTAGTCGGGTAAAACCAACAATCATGAAGAAGATATATTTTTATTTAGCGGCCATCCTGCTGGCATGCTTTTCGCAAAATGGCAACGCTCAGGAGCTTAAAACTCCGCAACTAAGTTCCACACAAACCATTATACAGGACCTGGGTTTGGGTAAGATCACCCTGACTTATTCGCGCCCGGATGTGAGAGGGCGTAAAATATTTGGCGGCATGGAACCTTACGGCGTAGTATGGCGCACAGGCGCTAACGCAGCTACCTATATTAAATTTACAGATGATGTAACTATCGAAGGTAATAAAGTACCCGCAGGCGAATACGCTTTGTTTTCGATTCCTGATCAAAATGAGTGGACCATTATCCTGAACAAAACAGCCAAGCAATGGGGTGCTTATACTTACAAGGAAGCGGATGACCTTTTACGCTTTAAGGTGAAGACCGCCCATTTGACCAACCCAATGGAGACGCTGACCATGCAGTTTAACAACGTAGATAAAACCCAATGCGACCTGGAACTGAAATGGGAAAATAGTTCTTTCTCGTTCCATATCACTACGGATGTAGACACCAAAGTAATGGCCAACATTGATGAGGTGATGAATGGCGATAAAAAGCCCTATTTTGAAGCAGCGGCTTACTATTATGAGAATGGGAAAGATTTGAAAAAAGCTTTGGAGTGGATCAGAACTGCTGAAAAGGCTGACCCAAAATCACCCTTTTATAAGGTTTGGGAAGCCCGCATCCAGTTAAAAATGGGTGATAAAGCAGGTGCGCTTTCTACCGCACTGGATGGCGTTAAACTGGCCAAAGACCAAAACGACAAAGAATACGAGCGTTTGAACCAGGCCGTTGTTGACCAGGCAAAATAGCCGATTGATTTCGGAAGTCGGAAGTTCGATTGCGGAATTATTTGATTTGTCATTTTGAGCGTAGCGAAGAATCTATTCGCCGATAGACCCTTCGCTACGCTCAGGGTGACAATGAAAATTTGAAAACCTTTATCCTTTCGCCTTTACCCTTTCACCTTCAACTAAAAGATTGATCGCCCCTGCAATGAGTATCAGTAAAATACAGCCAATGGCGTTTAACCACAGGTAGGCTACAATTTTATAGTTACCGATAATATAAACAGCTATCTCGGTGAGTATAGCGGCGATGAACACGGATGTGCCGCGGATCTTTTTAAAATAGAAAGCCACTACAAATACACCCAGTATAGTACCATAAATATACGAGCCTAATTTGTTGACATACTCCAGCAAATTACCAACCTTACTGGCATACAATGCCATCAGCACACAAACGATACCCCAAAATACGGTCGCCAGTCTTGAGGCCAGTAAATAGTTTTTGTCGGATGCCCCCGGATTAATGATGCGCTTATAAATATCAACCACGCTGGTTGAGGCCAATGAGTTTAACGCGCTTGCCGTTGAACCCATCGAAGCCAGGAACACGATCGCGATCAACAATCCGATCAACCCGCGGGGCAGGTAGCGCGTAACAAAACTGAGGAATACATAATTGGTATCATCTCCGTTAGCCTTATCATTATTCTTTTTCATGACGGCAATGGCTTGTTTGCGGATATCGCCTGCCTGTTTGTCGGCCACTTTCAAAGCATCCTGCGCTTCTGCAATCTGCCTGGGGTCTTTGCTGTCGAATGCTTTAACCATGTCCTCGGCTTTGCTTTTCCTTTGCTCAAACGCGGCGGTGTATTGAGTATCCAATTTGTTATACTGCGCAGCGTAACTACTTTGCTGTACCTGTTTTACCTCGTACTGGTTAAAAAACATAGGGGGCCGATTAAACTGGTAGAAGGCAAATACCAATACTCCTATCAACAGTATCAAAAACTGCATGGGTATTTTGATCAGCCCGTTCATGATCAAGCCGAGGCGGCTTTGGCCTACCGAACTGCCTGTTAAATAGCGCCCAACCTGGCTCTGGTCGGTACCGAAATAGGATAGCTGCAAAAAGAAACCGCCGATGATACCGCTCCAGATATTGTATTGGTTCTGGCGGTCAAATTTCCAGTCGATCACATTCATCCGCCCCAGTTTACCGGCTAATTTTATCGCATGGGTAAAACCTACGCCATGTGGTAACAGGCAAACCACCAGTAGCCCCGCCAAAAACATCCCCGAAAATATGATGCTCATTTGCAGCAATTGGGTGTAGGATACCGCCTTCGTTCCGCCGTAAACGGTGTAAAATATCACCAGGCCGCCGATAAAAAGCGTGGTGTAAACGGTGTTGATATCCAGTATGGTTGATAAAATGATGGCCGGCGCGTAAATGGTGATGCCGGTAGATAAGCCCCGCTGAACAAGGAACAGGAACGAGGTAAGCGCCCGTGTTTTCAGGTCGAAACGCTGTTCTAAAAACTCATAGGCTGTATATACTTTCAGGCGGTGGAAGATTGGCACAAAGGTGACACAGAGCACGATCATAGCCAGCGGCAGACCAAAGTAGAACTGCACAAAACGCATCCCGTCTGAATAGGCCTGGCCGGGTGCGGATAAAAATGTGATGGCGCTGGCTTGTGTAGCCATTACCGATAGGCCAACCGTGTACCAGCGCATGGAACGACCACCAACCAGGAACTGGTCGATATTTTGGTTCTTCCCGCTTTTCCAAATACCGTAAACTACTATGGTCAGCAGGGTGGCGCCAAGAACGATCCAGTCGGGTAAGCTCATTTAAATGTGATGGTAATGAGCCAAAATACGAAAATTAAAAAAACCAGCCATACGATAACGATACCGTAAAACTGGTTCCAGTTTTTTATGAATGAAGGTAATTCAGGATCAACGTTGCTCACGGCCGCGCACAAACACGCTTTGGAATAAAGCCGCGAATAACAGGCCCACTACACCGAGGGAGAATATCCAGGTAAAGCCCTGGTCAATAACTACACCGATAAAAAGACCGGTAAGCAAGCCTACTATGTAATATAAAGCGCTAAAGTTTACTTCTTCTTTTGCTTCTTCGTGTTGATGTGCCATGTTCTGTTGAGTTATAACGCTACAAAAGTAATTTTTTATATGATGTGTAGCAAGGGGTGAAATTGTTTTTATCTTTCCAATACAAAGAGCGCTATCAGCCTATTACTACGGATTCGTTTTCGGCTTATTTAACAAATTAATAAACAACCTATACGCCCCCGGCACACCCGCCGGCAACTGTCTGAAAAACGATAGCGAGGTATAAACAAACCTGCCTTTACCATATTGTGTGGTGATCAGCGAGCCGTCTTTTGGCGCTTCACCGGGATCATTCATTTGCAAAACTTTTTGGTATTGCGGGTCGGCATCTTTGGTGAAATATAGTCCACGCTCCTGCACCCAGCCGTCAAAATCAGATTGGCTGATCTTATTCGGGTAATTTAAAACCGGGTTGTTCGGGTCGATAATGGTCACTTTGGCGTTCTCGTCGGTTACGCGTTCGTTCACCACTTTAAAAGGGTACGGGCCGATCTCTTTGGTTACCAAACCGCCATTATTATTGTACTGTACCAATAAATTGCCGCCGTTTTTTACATACTCCATTAGTCTGGGCTGTTCAATAGCTAAGCGGGTGTTCACATTATAGGCACGCACCCCAACGATGATGGCATCATAGCCGGAAAGATCGCCGTTGAGAATTTCATTCTCGGTCAGGTCATGCACCTCGTAGCCAACCTGGCGTAAAGCATCTTTTATCAGATCGCCTGCGCCATCAATATAGCCTATCTTTTTACCTGCTATTTTTAAGTCGAGCTGTAATAGTTTAGCCTGTGCAGGCGGAAAGATGGTGATATTGGGGATATGCTCGTAATGTAGGGACAGGATGCTATAATTATAGGCTGTTTGGTCCATATCATGGGTCACCATCGCTTCCAGTGTACCTGTTTGCGATTTACTGCTTGCAGGGGTAACAGTAAAATCCTGTTCCCATTCATCGCCTTTGCTCTTTTTAGTGAAAGTAACTATTTCGGGGCTCACTTTCCATCCGATGGGAACATTCAAATGTACATTGCCAACATTTACATTTTTAAAAGCCTTTAGTTTTACCTGTACTGTTTGTGACTGCTGCGAATTAAAAATATAAACTGTGTTTTGGAGATTAGCGGTTACCGGTGGGGCAACATGAACAGACTGATAAATTTCACCTTTAGCCGGGTCAGTGTATTTATAAACCAATTGCCGCTCGAAATGTATAGGCTTGCCTTCGATCACAAATTCATAGCCCACGGATGGGAGGTCAGGATTTTCAGGATTACCAACCAGCCTTTCATCATTAATTGTATACGAACCTATGCCATGCGGTTCCTGCAGCCAATAGGGTTCAGTGATCTTATCGGCCAATATTTTACTGCTGAAGGTTTGCATATCGTTGGCTGGTATAACCTTGCCTCCATTATCAAAATGCAATCCATCTACTATATTCACTTTTACCCGATCATTATACCGGTCTATAACCTGCGACCGGACATCAATGCTATCGTGTAAACCAATTATCTGTTCTGTAGCATAACTCTCAAACCACAATCCGGCACAAGCGGCTATCAGGTTGCTCAGTTCTTTGGTTTTCTGTTCACGCCAATATGCATCAGGAACCTTTTCCATCCGACTCAGCAAACTCACCAATTTAGATACCGACTTCTCAGGGTGATCCACATCAAAGTTTTTATTGATCGCTTCTATATCATTACTTATAGCCTGGTTGCCTACACGGCCCCAGGTGGTATTCACCCCATCCATCAGGTCATCCTTTGGTGCATCGCCTAAAATGGTTTTAAAATATTCATAAACATCGCCTCTTTGCCTTGACGAGCCAAAGCCCTGCGTTTTATGATTAGAGCGGCTTTCGGCGGCCATTTCGCCATAGCCTTTGCCCAATATCGGGTTATAAACGCCTACGTTAATCTTAAACTGGTCAGGTGCGGTAGTGTTCACCGTGCCGAAGCTAAAGGTGTTCCACAACAGGCGTTTGGCCTGCCAGGTTTGTACATACTTCAATTGTTCGGGAAAACGTTTTGGATCAGCAGCTGCGTTAAATGCTTCCTGCGCCAGTATAGCTGATGCCGTATGGTGCCCATGGCCGCCCTCGCCGGTAGTGGGGAAACGACAGATGATCACATCCGGCCTGAACCTGCGGATCACCCAAACCACATCGCCCAAAACTTTTTCCTTATCCCAAAACTTCAGCGTTTCATCCGGCCCTTTGGAGAAGCCGAAATCATTGGCCCTTGTAAAAAACTGCTCTGCGCCGTCAACTTTACGGGCGGCTAAAAGTTCCTGTGTGCGTATCAATCCAAGCAATTCGCCCTGCTCGTTGCCTATTAAATTTTGGCCGCCATCGCCGCGGGTCATAGACAAATAACCGGTGCGGTAATGTTTTTCCTGCGCCAGGTAGGCCAGCAGACGGGTATTTTCATCATCGGGATGCGCGGCTACATATAGCACACTGCCCAATACATCCAGTTTTTTAAAGTTTTGCTCAATGGTTGCAATATCAGTGGGAGGGGCCGTTTGTGCCTGTACACTGCGGACGATAACCAGGAGTATCAGGAAAAAGAAAGTACGCTTCATGGTGATAAAAAAGAGTTGAAAGATAGGCAGCTACATTTAATCGGTCAAATGTAAAACAAAACTGTTACATCAAATATTTATAAAAAAACCGGGCGATTGATTAAAATTTATAAAGTGATAATCAAATGATTACATTAAAATAACAAAAGTGTTGCTAATTAATTAATCGATTGATTAATTTTGCACCGGAAAAAAGAAATGGATAAAGATAAGATAGATAAAAAGGACCATATCCTGGATGTTGCTGAAAGGGTTTTTTCAGAACTCGGATTTGATGGCGCCTCCACCCGGATGATTTCGGGCGAAGCAGGCGTGAATATGGCAATGCTTAATTATTACTTCGGTTCAAAAGAGGGATTATTCCTGGCAATATTCGACCGCAAGATCACCTCCATGAGGACCTTTCTTCAGAACATAGCTAACGACGATATCCTCAATGCCTGGGAAAAGATGGATACATACATTGATATGTATGCCGATAAGGTAGTGGTGAACAATTGTTTTCAAAAACTACTATACCAGGAAATGGCCAAAACCCGGAAGGGCGAGCTGATGGACAGTATCATCGGTATCCTGATGGCCAACGCAATGGAGCTGCGCAAAATATTACAGGAAGGTATTGACAAGGGCCAGTTCAATAAGGATGTGGATGTGGACATGGTGATAGCCACCCTGTACGGAACAAAAAATTACATCATCAATACCCCGCAAATTACGTCTGCGCTGCTTGGGTATGATGTGCAGGATGATAAGGTGATCGAGGAAAAATTAAAGCCCCGTATTAAAAATTATATAAAAAATTTGCTGAAGTCTTATCTGCTGGTTGAAAACCATGCTGAAGTTAAAAACTAACGAGACCGATGCAATAATCACAATGAACATGATTACACACATAAATAAACAACTCAACCCACTCCTGTTAAAAAAGTTAATAGGTATTTTGCTTATCCTGACTTTGGGTTTGCTCCTGGCAAATATCGCATACGGCCAGGACAGGACACTTACACTGGATGAAGCCGTTAAACTGGGTATCCAGAACAGCAAAGTGTTAAAACTTTCACAAGCTAAGATAGACCAGGCTGTATCACAATATAACCAGGCAAAGGACGCAGCTCTGCCAAGCGGAAAAGCCAGTTTTGGTTATAACCGTGCGGAAATCCCCGCTAATCACCTTGCTTTAGGCCCGACCAGTTTTAACCTGCCAAAAAGCGCTGATGCCTACCTGGGCATCGTATCATTAAACGAGCCCATATTTGCCGGTGGTAAATATAAATACGCCCGCGAATCAACTGACATGCTGACCAAGGTATCGCGTTTGGATGCCGACAAGGATAAAGATGAGATCACTTATGATATCATCGACTCCTATTACAACCTCTATAAAGTATTACAGAGCAAAAAAGTAGTGGATTCAAACCTGAAATCTATCGATGCGCAGATACACCAGTCGCAACGTTTTTTTGACCAGGGATTGGTTACCAAAAACGATGTGCTGCGTTTCCAGTTACAGCGCGCAAATATTGAGCTGAACGGGATCGACCTGGAAAGCAACCGTAAAATAATCAATTACAACCTGGATATTTTATTGGGCCTGCCAGAAACCACACAGATCAATATAGACCAGATCAAAGAAGCCGACAGGCAGATAGGGCCATTAAGTGGTTATATAGATACCGCCATGATGAGCCGCCAGGAAGTGCAGCAATTGGTATTGCAATCAAAAATTGCCGAAACCAATATTAAAAGTGTAAGGGCAAATCAGTTGCCAACACTTGCAGCTTCATTCGGTACCTATTATGTAGATGCAAACATTGATCCGCTGCCTAAATCTGGTAATTACATTACTCCTGTAACAGTAGGCTTAACTTTTGCCTGGAACTTTTCTTCCTTGTGGACGAACAAAAACAAAGTTTCAGAAGCCAGGATACAGCGCGACCAGGTTTCGATCAACCAGGGCATTGTTGCCGATAATATTCGCAGGGATGTAAATAATAGCTATGAGAATTACCAGGCTGCTATTAATAAAATAAAGCTGCTGCAAACCTCCATAGACCAGGCAACTGAAAATAATAACATACTGGAATCAAAATACAAAAGCAATATCGCATCAGCTACAGACCGTGCCGATGCCGAAACCCTGCTTTACCAGGCAGAGATCAATTTAGAACTGGCCAAAGCCGATGCGGGACTTGCTTATTATACCTTATTAAAATCAACCGGAAAACTTAACAAATAAATGTGCAGATGTACTAGTATACAGATGCTCACCAAAAACTAAATCACTCATTCAATAACCCGATAATTCAACAATTAAAATACAATGGCACAAGAACAAGAACCCAAAAAGAAACCCAATAGAGTATTACCTATAATACTTGGTATCATACTGATAGTTGGTATCGCATTCGGGATAAAGGAATATATCTATTACGGAAAACATATCGATACTGATGACGCGCAAATTGATGCAGACATAAGCCCTGTGGTAGCCCGCGTTGGCGGCTATGTGGACAGCATCTTTTTTGAAGAGAACGGCCACGTAACAGACGGCCAGGTTTTAGTAAAACTGGATGACCGCGACTATAAAGTAAAATTAGAGCAGGCATTGTCGGCACAAAAAGGTGCAAGCGCAGGCGTTGGCGTTGGTGAGTCGCAAATAATTTCAACCGCTGCCAATTCATCAAGCGCGAGGGCCAATGTAGAGTCAACCGCTGCAAGGCTCGAAAAAGCAAATAAGGATTATGCCCGTTACGCCAACCTGGTGAAAGATGGTTCTGTAACCCAACAGCAATTTGACCAGGCCAAATCTGACCGTGACGTTGCCGAAGCTAATTATCGCGCCGCAGAGGATCAATATAAAGCTGCTTTAGAGCAGGTGGGCACCAGCCGTAACCAGTTAAAAGTTACAGATGTGGGCGTTACCCAAAAACAAGCCGATGTTGATTATGCTAAATTACAGTTGTCATACACAACCGTTACATCGCCTGCAAGCGGTATTGCATCCAAAAAGAATATCCAGATAGGGCAATTGGTGCAAGCCGGGCAAACTTTATTTTCTATTGTGAATGATAATAGTTTGTACATCACCGCCAACTTCAAGGAAACCCAGTTGACCGACATGAAAAACGGTCAGAAGGTAAAAATTGAAGTAGATGCCTTCCCCGACCTGGACCTGAATGGCGAGGTGTACAATTTCGCTCCGGCAACGGGCGCTAAATTTTCTTTATTGCCACCGGATAATGCTACCGGAAACTATGTAAAAGTAGTACAGCGTGTCCCTGTAAAAATAAAGATCACTGCTGATAAAGAAACCATGGCAAAGCTGCGTCCGGGTATGAGTGTGAATGTTTCTGTAATTAAATAAAGACTAAAAGTAATGGCCGAAACAGGTTTTAAAAAGTGGATCATTACTATTACGGTGATCACAGCTTCTCTATTGGAGCTGATCGACACCACGATAGTAAACGTGGCCCTGCCCAAGATCCAGGGTAACCTGGGCGCAACCCTCGAGGATGTGGCCTGGGTGGTTACCGGCTATGCCGTGGCCAACGTAATTATATTGCCCATGTCAGGGTGGCTGGGAAGTTATTTTGGCCGTAAGAATTATTTCCTGGGGTCTATCATACTGTTTACCATTGCGTCCTTTTTATGCGGTAATGCCCACAGCTTAAGCGAGCTGGTAATGTTTCGCATTTTACAGGGGGTAGCCGGTGGAGGTTTGATATCAACTGCACAGGCTATTTTGGTGGAAACCTGGCCGCGCGAACAGATAGGTACGGCAACGGCCCTGTTTGGTTTGGGAGCCGTGGTTGGCCCTACTGTTGGCCCTACTATCGGTGGTTTTATTACTGACCACGCTTCGTGGAACTGGATATTTTATGTTAATATCCCGGTTGGTGCTATTGCTGCATTCTGTGCTTTCACCTTTATTAATAAAACGCCCAAGGATGCCAAAGGCAAACCGATAGACTGGTGGGGTATCGCCCTGCTGGCCATTGCCGTAGGCAGCTTACAGGTGATACTGGAAAAAGGCGAATCAGAGGACTGGTTCTCAAAACCTTACATCCTTGTTCTTACCATATCCGCAGTTTTAGGTACCCTGTGTTTTATCTGGCGCGAGCTGAGCACCGACCACCCGATTGTGAATTTTAGCATTATGCGGCATCGAAGTTTCGCGGTGGGTATGTTTACCTCCTTTATATTGGGTTTTGGTTTATATGGATCGGTATTCGTGTTCCCGGTATTTTGCCAGAATTTGCTTGGCTTCACCGCCCAGCAAACGGGGGAGCTATTATTCCCCGGCGGATTATGTACTATTATAATGATGCCTTTTATCGGCAAAATGCTTAACCGGGGGGTTCCCGCTCAATTTATGGCTACAGCAGGTATGGCCCTGTTCTTTGTATTTACTTTTATGCTGAGCGGTTCAACCTTAGAAACCGGCGAGGTCAACGTGTTAATACCGCTATTGATCAGGGGTGTGGGGATGGCTTTATTGTTTGTTCCGTTAACCACTTTAGCGATAGCCGACCTGAAAGGCCCGGAAATGGGCCAGGGTACCGGCTTAAACAACATGATGCGCCAGTTGGGCGGTTCATTTGGTATAGCAGCCTTAACTACCATTATACATATTCGCCAGGCTAAACACCGCAGCGATTTACTAACCAATATTAACCCTTATAACAACGCGTTTTTGCAGCGCATGTCATTACTGGAGCATGGTTTTATGGCCAAAGGTAAATCGGCACTTGATGCTACCCACATGGCTTATTTAGCTATTGAAGGTGCTGTAACCAGGCAATCGCTGTTGCTTACCTATAATGATGCTTACCTGCTATCAGGATTGATCATGTTATTCTCCATTCCGCTGCTTTATTTGCAGCCATTCAAAAAGGGCAAGGTAAGCGTCCCAACAGATGCACACTAAATGATAAAAGCCGTTCAGGTTTGATACTGAACGGCTTTCCCCAAAAAAAATAACAATTAAAGGTTTAACAAAATCACTCCCGGTTCGTAATTATTAACAAATAACTGCAACCGGGCTTTGCTTATCTTAAAGCCTAAAATTATAAGTTTTAAATCAACAATCCCAAATTTTATAAAATTATTCTCAACAATTGTTCTTTGTTTTTGACGATCTTATAACCTCTTGTTTTATAGTAATATCCTCAATAAAAAGCAGGGTTAAGCTATAAAAAAAACTATCTTATGCTCCTTGATTTGGCGCATAGTTGATAAAAAAGAAACAAATCTTACTGAAAAGCATTTACTAATTTGGTATGAAGATTTTAAGTAAACATTTCATTAAAGAGTTTTGGAAGGTAGTGGTAGCTACATTTATGGGGTTTATAAACGATAATGGTTTAAAACTAAGCGCTTCATTGGCTTATTATACTGTTTTTTCCATTGCCCCCCTGCTCATTCTCGTTATTTCGCTTATCAGCGTATTTTTAGGTCATGATGCGATCAATAATAACCTATATCCTCATATAAAGGAGTATGTGGGCAGCCAGGCGGCGGTTCAGATACAGGAGATCATAAAAAACCTTCAGTTTTCAGGCAAAACAGGCGTGGCGCTGATAACGGGCATTATTATCCTTTTAGTAGGCGCAAGCAGTATGTTTGTTGAGATACAGGATTCGCTTAACATCATCTGGCGGGTAAGGGCCAAGCCTAAAAGTGGCTGGATCAAGCTGATACAAAACCGCTTCCTATCATTTTCGTTAATTATCAGTCTTGGTTTTTTATTGTTGGTTTCCTTAATACTGAATATCGCCATAAGCGCTTTAAGCACCAAACTGGCACATTTTCTGCCGGGTGTTACCGTTTTAGTGTTAAGCGGCATCAACCTGGTTATCACACTTATCGTTATTGCCGTGCTTTTTGGGATCATATTTAAAGTTTTGCCCGATGTTAAAATAAAATGGGCCAATGTTCGCATGGGCGCCATATTCACCGCTGTGTTATTTATGCTTGGTCAGTACCTCATCGGTTTATATATACGCTATACCGCCCAGGGGTCAGCCTATGGGGCAGCAGGCTCCATAGTCATCATTTTGGTGTGGATCTATTATTCATCGGCCATATTATATATCGGGGCCGAGTTTACACAGGTTTATGCCGAAGCTACTGGCAGCCATATTGAACCAGCCGATTACGCCGTGCATGTGCAGCAAACCGAAGTGGAAAGTGTGGTGAGCCAATTGCCGCCGCAAAATCCAAAGCTCCAGGGCCACCTGAAAATCAGCATGGAAAAAAGCAAATAATAAGTGGTTGTTTAATAAATAGCTTTTTTATTTTTCGCTTCCTGATCCGTTGTGCATGGGCATTTACGCTAATTAGCATTTTCTCCCCACAAATTATTTCCTAACTAAGCTTAAATTGTTGTAAATTTAGTATTCCAATTATAAACAAATTGTTATTCAAAATATTTCATAAAACGAAGCTCCTGCCTGTTTTGGGGTTAATATTTTTAATGTGTTTTAGCTATTCGCCGGCAAAGGCGCAATACTTTGATATTAATGGTACCACAAAATCAGTCAAGATCCCATTTAAGCTGATAAGGAACCTGGTTATCATTCAACTAAAGATCAATGACAAGGGCCCCTTCAATTTTATTTTGGATACCGGTGTTGGTTTGATGATCATAACCGATCCCAAATTGGTCGATTCCATCAGCCTGCAAAATAAACGCACTATAAAGCTGCCGGGGCTGGGCGAAGGCGAGGCTTATGAGGCTTATGTTACCCCACCGGTAAAGATTGGCATACGCGGCCTTACCAGTTATGACGTAGCTGCGGCTATCCTTAAAACCGATCATTTCGGTCTCTCAAACTTTGCAGGATTTCCGATACACGGGTTATTGGGGTATGAATTTTTTAACAACCTGGCCGTAAAATTAAGCTTTACAGATAGCACGCTTACTGTTTACAGGCCGCAGGACGTACGTTTATTTAAAAAGGGAACCAAGATCCCTCTAACTGTCGAAGACCATAAACCTTACCTGCAGGCAAAGGTGTTGTTGCCCAACGGCACTGTGCAGCAATGTAAACTGATTGTCGATCTTGGGGCGGGGCACCCGGTTTCGCTCGAGAACATGATCAAAAAAAATGGCGTACCCCAAAAATTTATTATCGCAAACCTGGGTGTGGGGTTAACAGGGCCAATCAGCGGGTTTTTAAGCAGGATAGACGAAATAGACCTGGGTAAATACAGGATAAAAAAAGTGATCACCTCCTTTCCGAATGATTATGATGCGGAAACTTTGAAAAGCCTGATTATACCGAGGGATGGTAATATCGGTGTAGGGTTACTTAAAAAATTCACGGTAATATTTGATTATCATGATAATGCAATGTACCTGAAACCCGATGCCTATTTCGATGAGCCCTTTGAACATGACATGAGCGGCCTTGAGTATTATACAGCAGGTAGCGACTTTAAGCATATCATCATCAGCCGGGTTGAACCCGGATCGGCAGCGGATGAAGTAGGACTTGAAAAGGATGATGAAATTATCGCTATTAATTTTAAACCTGTTGCCGAGATGACCCTTGAGCAAATTGACGCTATTCTTAAATCAAAAAACGAACGTAATTTATTACTCCAGATCTTTCATGATCATAAATACGATAACGTTATCCTCACGCTGAAACGGCGTATATAAATAATAGTACAGGAAAACTATAGCTGCCGGAGCCCCTGGTTATTTCAGCTGGCTTATATTCTCAAAAAAAGCGGTTTGCAGATCTAAAAGCGAATTGACCTTTATTTTTTCCCCATAAGCATCAAAACACAGAAACTTAGTTTTTTCAGGGTGCTTGCTATCCATTCTTTCAAGGAAGTTGAATGTTTCAAAAAAATAATGCCTGGTGATAATATGGCTTCTTCTGTTGGTTTGAGAGGCATTTAATCTGAACCCAAAGGCATCTATCCATTCATGGATTCTGGAATGTAGTGAGGCTGCAATGTTTTTCATTGGTTAATGTCTTTTGAAGTTAAACGAAAGAAACAGATCGTTGTTTTTAATTTTTGTTGTTTTATTATTAACAGTAGTTAATAAACATGTGCGCTATTTAATGTTTAAATGCCTATAAATTAGTAAGAAAGTGTATTTCTCTTAAGGTAAATGTAACCTATTGATTTTCTTCCCGTACAAAGTGGTAATTAATTTATTTAACATATCCTATTATGAGGCGAATTAGACACATATTACCATTAATAGTACTAGCGTGCTTTATTAGTATTAATGGTTGTAAAAAAGACAAAACACCAGGCCCGGCTGGAGCAACCGGCGCTACAGGTTCAACGGGTAATACCGGCGCAACCGGTGCTGTAGGACCACAAGGACCACAAGGACCTGCCGGACCTGCAGGTGGACCAGTAGGACCACAAGGTGCAACAGGGGCTACAGGAGCAACTGGGGCTACAGGATCTAACGGAACAAATGGCACCAACGGTACCAATGGTGCTACAGGAGCAACCGGTGCTACTGGTGCAAATGGTACTAACGGTACCAATGGTGCTACAGGCTCTACAGGTGCGAATGGCGCAACCGGAGCTACTGGTGCAAATGGTGCAACCGGCGCTACTGGTGCGAATGGTGCAACCGGCGCTACTGGTGCAAATGGTGCTACAGGAGCTACAGGTGCGAATGGCGCAACCGGTGCTACAGGAGCGAATGGTGCAACTGGCGCCACAGGTTCTGCAGGTGCAACTGGTGCTACAGGAGCTACAGGTACTTCGGATGTATCAAGTTATTTGCTTACCAATATTACCGTACCGGTAACAGGAACATCTTTATCGATACCTGCAATAACTCAGAGTGTTGTTGACAATGGTGAAGTATTGGTGTATTTCAGCAACACAGGTACAACTGGCCCATGGTATGCATTACCATATAATAATGGCGCTACTACTATTACCCTGGTTAGCTATGGTGTTGGATCGGTAGCCGTTACCTCAACAACCCTGCAAACAGGTCTTAACTTCAAAATTGTAGTAATACCAGGTACTTCGGTTACAAAACTAAATGTTGCCAACCCTGGAATTAACCTGAGAAATTACGGTCAGGTAGCAGCAGCGTTACATTTAAGAAACTAAAATATCCTGCTAAACTTATAAAGGCAAAGCCCTCCGAATCGAATCGGAGGGCTTTTTTTGTGCCATTGTGTAACAATAATATGATTATTAGCCATATAAGGCATATAAGTTGAACCTTTGCGTTTAAATGTTGTCTTACACTTTACACACTCACAATAAAATGATCCGGTCTTCTGTACTACTTTTTTGCTTTGTTTTTTTGACATCCGTGTATGCCAGCGCCCAAAGCGGGCGCGAAGTTGACGGTAAGGTGATCGATTCTACTAAACTCTCCGTTCCCGGGGCCATCGTCAAACTAAAAGCGGATAACGCCGATAGTACAGTAACCGATGCAACAGGCAAATTTGTTTTTCCTTCAGTAAAGGGCACTAAATTTACCCTTACTATATCCTCCATCGGTTATCAAACGCTGATAAGACATTATACGCTTGACAATGATACCAAACCTGCGGTACTTGATCCGATACTGTTAAAGGCAGAAGCCACCTCATTAACGGGAGTTACTATTGTGGGGGTTAATCCGATCACCCTGAAAGAAGATACTGTAGAATACAAGGCCAGCGCCTACAAGGTGCGTGAAAACGCCCCTGTTGAAGACCTGATAAAGAAACTACCGGGTGTGGATGTTGACGTGAACGGAAATATTACCACCCAGGGAAAACAGGTAACCAAAGTGCGTATAAACGGAAAGGATTTTATGGGGGGCGATGTGCAAAGCGCTACCAAAAACCTGCCGGCCGATGTGGTTGAAAATATACAGATGATAGATGATTATGGCGACCAGGCAAATTTAACGGGCGTCAAAACCGGCGAGCCGGATAAAATCATGAATATCACTATCCGGAAGGATAAAAATTACGG
>Ga0206976_1135_pt3 | contig 16468 bp, 17 predicted proteins | sample Alteio_BWOrgHeat_82_FD_152926 | JGI IMG/M metagenome (GOLD analysis project Ga0206976, IMG submission 152926) | Enriched cells from forest soil in Barre Woods Harvard Forest LTER site, Petersham, Massachusetts, United States -... | ecosystem: Environmental > Terrestrial > Soil > Temperate forest >... | reverse complement strand
ATTTTAAGAACATCCTGAAACATCATTTGGTTTTACTTTTTAGAATCAAGATACAAGAGCCAAGAACCGAGATAAAAAATATCTTGACTCCTGGTTCTTGATTCTTGACTCTTTTTTATAACGCCCCCGCTTTTATCTCATCCACCACAGCCGGATCAAGCAAAGTCGAAGTATCGCCCAGGTTTGAGGTGTCGCCTTCGGCTATTTTTCTCAAAATACGGCGCATGATCTTACCTGACCGTGTTTTGGGCAGCCCTGTTACGAACTGTATCTTATCCGGTTTGGCAATAGCGCCGATGATTCGTGATACGGTCATCATGATATCCTTGCGGGTGAGGTCCTCGTCGCCATGTTTGTTGGGGCTTACTACGAAAGCATAAACGCCCTGTCCTTTGATATCATGCGGGTAACCCACCACGGCGGATTCTACCACGCTACTGTGCATATTGATGGCGTTCTCCACCTCGGCAGTACCAATACGGTGACCGGATACATTCAGCACATCATCAACACGCCCGGTAATGCGGTAATAGCCATTTTCATCGCGCAGGCAGCCGTCGCCGGTAAAATATTTACCGGGGTAGGTTGCAAAATAAGTTTGCCGGCAACGCTCATGATCGCCATAAGTGGTACGCAGCATGCCCGGCCATGGGAATTTAATACATAAGTTCCCGCTTACATCGGCGCCTTCAATTTCCTTCCCCGCTTCATCAACCAATACGGGCTGTACTCCGGGAAGTGGCAGGCCGGCATAACTGGGCTTTGTTTTAGTGATCCCCGCGATCGGCGAAATCATAAATCCACCGGTTTCTGTTTGCCACCAGGTATCCACAATGGGACAATTGCCGTGGCCTATCTTTTCATCAAACCAATGCCAGGCCTCCTCGTTGATCGGTTCGCCAACAGATCCTAATTTTTTAAGCGAGCTCAGATTTTTATTTTTTAATACATCGTCCCCAAAACTCATTAGCGAACGGATGGCGGTTGGGGCTGTGTATAAAATATTTACTTTGTATTTTTCAACAATATCCCAAAAACGCCCGGGATTTGGGTAGGTGGGTATTCCCTCAAACAACACGCAGGTCGCGCCTTGCGACAGTGGCCCATATACAATATAAGAGTGCCCTGTGATCCAGCCGATGTCGGCCGTGCAAAAATAAACCTCGCCGGGGTTATATTGAAAAGCATTAGCAAAAGTATAACCCGTGTAAACCATATAGCCGCCGCAGGTATGCACCACACCTTTGGGTTTACCTGTTGAGCCGGATGTATATAATATAAACAGCATATCCTCGGCATCCATTTCTTCAACCGGACATGCTGTATTGCCTTGCGTTTCTACCTTTTTGATCTCATCTTCCCACCATACGTCGCGCCCTTTAAGCATAGATATGGGTGTACGGCTGCGGGTAAGCACGATCACCTTTTTAATAGAGGGGCATTGTACCAATGCGTCGTCTATTATTGATTTTAAAGGCACTTCCTTATTCCCCCTGAAACCGCCATCTGCAGTGATCACAATATTACAGGTGGCATCTTTGATCCTGTCGGCAATGGATTGTGCGGAAAAACCACCAAACACTACCGAGTGAATTGCGCCTATCCTGGCACAGGCCAGTACCGCGATAGCCAGCTCGGGCACCATCGGCATATAGATACAGATACGATCGCCTTTTTTTGCGCCGTTATTTTTGAGCACATTGGCAAACTGGCAAACCTTATCGTGCAGCTGGCGGTATGTTAAAATGCGATGGTCTTCAGCCGGGTCATTTGGTTCCCAAATAATGGCGGGTTTATCGCCCAGTTTCTCCAAATGACGGTCGAGGCAGTTTTCTGTAATATTCAGCTTTGCGCCCTGGAACCATTTGATGCTGGGTTCGGTAAAGTTCCATTCCAGCACTTTATCCCATGGTTTTCGCCATTGGAAGTTTCCGGCTACACCGGCCCAAAATTCTTCGGGATGTTCTACGCTTTGCTGATAGGCTTTTTGGTACTCGTCAAATGAAGTGATCTTCATGGTCATAATTTTAATGATAATATTTTGTTACTTAATGTTGGCCCCGTTCCATTAAGCACAGCAGAATATTTCAATAGCTAATTGGTGGGTGAAAATTAGTAAAAATCCGGTTAATGGGGATATTAAATTTGTATCTTTAAGTATTACCTTATCCAATATGTATTCAAACAGAGTATTATTTTCTTTAGTCATTTTGCTTACTTCATGCACATTGAAGGAACAAAGGCCATCTAAGACCTGGCTTTACAAAGAATCTGACATAGAGGTTTTAAATGGTAAAGTAAATCAGCTAATCCAAACAGATGATAATTGCGATGGCGTATCAGAGCAAAATACTTCGGACACCGTAGACTTTGATATTAAAAGTGACATAAAAGAAGTAAGAAGTTGGGACCCCGGAATCGTTTTTCAAACTAAATACGTCACAAAGTATGATTCAAATAGAAGGAGATTGCAAATAATAGCACGTTCAAGAGCCCTTAGGCAGATAGATTTCTGGATGCGTGCTGAAATTATTAAGAAGCATAAAGTCGTTGATACATCAATGAAGATCTCTGGAGTTTACGAATATGATAAGAATGGTCACGTAATAAAGCGGTATTCCTCATTAGAAGACCTTTCGGAAGGTAATTATAGCTATAATAAGTATAACTCGGATGGTGACATGATTGAAACAGATTCTTATCTAAATTCCAAGTTATTGGGGTATGTTACTAAGCTTACTTATGATAACAAACATATGGTTATTGAAGAAACTATTTTTCACAATGGCACATTGGTTATAAAGACCAATTATTCTTATCTATCTTTTGATTCTAAAGGTAATTGGACGAAAAGGAAAGAATCATATGATGTAAATACTGTAACTACCATCCGAAAAATCACCTACTATTAAACATCCTATCTATACAATGATATGAAGAGATCAATTTTTTTACTCGCACTGTCTTTGGTGGCGTTCTTTCAAAATGCTCATGCTCAAAAAACCAGGACACTTTTTTACGATGATATTTTGTATGGAAAAGTAAAGCAGATATCTGAAATTGAATACTATCCAAAATCAACCGGTATTGAATTAAAAGATACCTCATGGTATGATGAAAAGGGAAACACATTGGAAAACCACCGGAGAACCAAACACGGGACGCTTTTCAAAGAAAAGTATATTACTACTTCCGATGCTTCCGGGCGGAAAATGGAGATTATCGGCAGTGAAAAAGATCAGAACCTTAGCGCCAAATTAGATTCAAAGGGAAATTTGATCGAGTTTAATAGTGATTTCAAAAGCGGGGGCGTAAATTTCAGAAGCGTTTATGAGTATGATAAAAGAAATAACCTGGTGAGCTTTAGTTCGTTTGATAAAAACAACAGCCTAACATTAAAAAAGACTTACAAGTACGACAAAAAGGATAATTTAATTGAGGCGGATTATTGGAGAGCAGATGGTAAGCCCGACTATCAAACAACGTTTGAATATACAGGTATTGATAAAACCGGGAACTGGACGAAACGAATAACACATAAAAAGCTTCCGACCGGGCAGATCGTAGATGATTTGATTATCGAGCGACAAATTATGTACTATTAGCGCACGATTTTTAAGGGACTAAATCTTTTTCAAATTATTTTAAAATCACTGTTGAATATTTGACTTAAAATCCTGATATTTGCAAACTCTTTTAAGAAAAGGGAGATAATTAATCATATTGTCATGTCAAGAATTTGTGATTTAACGGGAAAAGGTTCACTTGTAGGTAATAACGTTTCAAACTCAAATGTTAAAACCAAGCGCAGGTTTCACCCAAATTTAAAGCTGAAGAAGTTTTATATCCCTGAAGAAGATAAGTGGATCACTTTAAAAGTATCTACTTCTGCTGTGAAAACGATCAGCAAAAATGGTATAACTGCTTGTATCAACAAGTTTGTTAAAAAAGGATACATTTAATAGTATACAGTTTTGAGTTGTGAGTAATGAGTATGAATACTCAAAACTTAAAACTCATCACTCATAACATAAAAAGAAAATGGCAAAAAAAGGCAACAGGGTCCAGGTAATATTAGAATGCACCGAGCATAAAGAAAGCGGACTGCCAGGTATGTCCCGTTACATTACCACCAAGAACAAGAAAAATACAACTGAAAGACTGGAACTGAAGAAATTCAATCCCGTTTTAAGAAAAGTAACCGTTCACAAGGAAATTAAGTAGTAAGTACTCAGTCTTGAGTAATGAGTAATGAGTGAAAACTCAAAACTTAAAACTCATCACTTATAACACAAAAAGAGATGGCAAAGAAAGTAGTTGCAACCCTGAAAACAGGAAAAGGCAAAGAATATTCAAAAGTTATTACCATGACTAAGTCGCCAAAAACAGGTGCTTACTCATTTAAAGAAATAATTGTGCATAACGATCACGTTAAAGACGCGATCAATGCAAACAAGGGTCAGTAATTGACCCGGATAAAAATATAAAAGCCGTCTTGTATAAACGAGAGGGCTTTTTTTGTTGATAGCATAAAGGATCAGGAAGTATTAATTCTGTAAATTCACAAATTCTGTAAATTCAGGTTCAGACAAACATCCATGGGACTATTTGATTTTTTTAAAAAGAAGGAAAGCACGCCGCAGGAACAGCAGGCGCTGGATACCGGTTTAGAAAAAACAAAGGATAATTTCTTTTCTAAGATCACCAAAGTGGTGGCGGGCAAATCAACCGTTGATGATGACGTGCTGGATGACCTGGAAGAAGTGCTGGTGACATCGGATGTAGGCGTAAGCACTACCCTGAAGATCATCAAACGCATACAGGACCGCGTGGCCCGCGATAAATATGTAGGCACATCCGAACTTAACAACCTGTTGCGCGAGGAAATACAAAAATTACTGGCCGAAAATAACAGCAACGATTTCACCAATTTTGAATATGGCAATCATAAGCCCTATGTAATTATGGTGGTGGGCGTCAATGGTGTAGGTAAAACTACCACCATCGGCAAGCTGGCGCACAAGCTAAAACAAGCAGGCAATAAAGTGGTGATCGGCGCTGCCGATACATTCCGTGCCGCGGCTGTTGAGCAGATACAATTATGGGGCGAAAGGGTTGGCGTAAAGGTAGTGGCCCAGGCTATGGGTTCCGACCCGGCGTCTGTAGCTTTTGATACCCTTCGTTCGGCCGTTGCCAATGGCGACGATGTAGCCATAATTGATACAGCCGGTCGTTTACATAACAAGGTTGGATTGATGAACGAACTGACCAAGATCAAAAATGTAATGGAAAAGGTAGTTCCCGGAGCGCCGCATGAGATATTGCTGGTGCTGGACGCCTCGACAGGGCAAAACGCTATTGAACAATGCAAACAATTTACCGAAGCCACTGCAGTTAACGCCCTGGCTTTAACCAAACTGGATGGCACAGCAAAAGGTGGTGTAGTAATAGGTATATCTGACCAGTTCAGGATACCGGTAAAATATATAGGTGTTGGCGAAGGCGCAGATCATTTGCAATTATTTGATCGGAAAGCATTCGTGGATTCATTGTTTAAGAATGATGATTCCACCGATTGATTTTTGATTTCACCGATTTAGTATGGTAAAGTTTGAACACGATGCTTTAACTGAGAAAATTATCGGTTGTTGCTTTAAAGTACATAGTTCTTTAGGGCCAGGATTTAATGAAAAAATATATTCCAAAGCGCTACAACATCAATTTGCTATCGAGTATTTAAGTTTTGTAGCTGAAAAAGAATTTAATGTTTTATTTGATGGTGAGTTGGTAGGAAAATTCAGATGCGATCTTTTCGTTGAAAATGAAATTATCGTCGAGCTTAAATCTGTAACAGGATATATACCCAAGCTTTTCCATAGCCAGTTATTATCTTATCTAAAGGCGAGTAAAGTTAAAACTGGGTTATTAATAAATTTTGGTAACCCAAGTTGTGAAGTAAAACGATTGTCGGTGTAATCTTTTTTACATCAATGAAATCATAAAAAATAATAATCGGTGAAATCTAAATACAAATCGGTGGAATCCAGACCACGTATTAACGTGGTCACTCTCGGCTGTTCCAAAAATATTCACGATTCTGAAGTGCTGATGGGGCAACTCAAAGGTAATCTTTTTGATGTGGTGCATGAGTCTGAAAAACTAAACAGCGATGATATCATCGTGATCAATACCTGCGGTTTTATTGATAATGCCAAGCAGGAATCTATCGATACTATCCTGCAATATAGTGAGCTGAAGGAACAGGGTAAGGTTGGAAAAGTGATCGTTACCGGTTGCCTGTCCGAACGTTACAAACCTGAACTGGAGGCTGAGATCACCAATGTAGATGCTTATTTCGGTACTAACGACCTTCAAAATTTATTACACTCTGTAGGCGCCGATTACAAACACGAGCTGATAGGCGAACGCCTGTTAACCACCCCGCAACATTTTGCTTATTTCAAGATCGCCGAAGGCTGTAACCGTCCGTGTTCATTTTGCGCGATACCTTTAATGCGCGGCAAGCACGTAACACAACCTCTCGAGCAATTGGTTAAAGAGGCGAAAAGCTTAGCTAAGAACGGCACTAAAGAACTAATTTTAATAGCCCAGGATCTGACCTATTATGGGCTTGACCTGTATGGCAAACGTAATTTGGATGAGTTGCTGCGCCAGCTTTCTGACGTAAACGGTATTGAGTGGATACGTTTGCAATATGCTTATCCTTCTGGTTTCCCGATGGAGATACTGGACGTGATGAATGAGCGCGACAATATCTGTAAATACATGGATATGCCCCTGCAGCACATCAGCGATAATATGCTGAAATCCATGCGCCGCGGCATCACCAAACAAAAAACTATCGACCTGGTGAACCAGATCCGTGATAAAGTGCCGGGTATCGCCATGCGTACTACGCTGATCACCGGTTATCCCGGCGAAACTGAACAGGATTTTGAAGAGATGCAGCAATGGGTGGAAGAAACCCGTTTTGATCGCCTGGGGTGCTTCACTTATTCGCACGAAGAAAAAACCCATGCACATGCACTGGTTGATGATGTACCGGATGAAGTAAAACAGCAGCGTGCGGATGCCATTATGGAGATACAGCAGGGCATTTCGTTTGACAAGAACCAGGAAAAAATAGGCCAGACCTATAAAGTATTGATCGACAAAAAGGATGGTAATTATTTTGTAGGTCGTACCGAATTTGACTCGCCCGAAGTGGATAACGAGGTTTTAATTGATGCCCGCAAGCATTACGCAACCGTGGGCAGCTTTGTTAATGTGAAGATAGACAGCGCCGAAGACTTCGACCTTTATGGACAAATTGTAAAATAATTTAGGTTTATAGTACATTTAGGGCGAATGATTTTACATTTGAACTAATGGACGCCTCCTGTATAAGCTATAAAGAAACCGGTTACTTCTCGCAAACTGTTGTTGATTATTTGGACGATAAATCTGAATTGAGGCAATATTACAGCCACCGGCCTGATCTGGAAGGCTTTAAAGCCTTGCTTCAGCACAAAAAAGTAACAGGCGACCGCAATCTGCTGGCAAAGGTATTAACCCATCAATACCACGCGATCTCAGAACTTACTGCTAATAATCTACAATTTGTACAGGCTAATATCGACCTGCTCAAATCCCCGCATACATATACCATTACTACCGGTCACCAATTGAATATCTTTGGCGGCCCGTTATATTTTATTTACAAAATAGTTACTGCTATTAAACTGGCGAGGCAATTAAAGGAAAATTTCCCGGATAAAAATTTTGTGCCTGTTTATTGGATGGCATCGGAAGATCATGATTTTGCCGAGATCAACTATACCAATATTGGCGGTAAAAAAGTGCATTGGTGGTATGAAGCCTCCGGCGCAACCGGGCGCATCAATCCTGATACGATGCGGCAGGCGCTTAACCAATATAAAGGCGTTTTGGGCCTGGATCACCACGCGCATGAACTGGCCGAAATTGTGGAAACGGCTTATACCAAATTCGACAGGCTGGCGGATGCTACCCGTTATATGGTAAATGCACTTTTCGGTCAATATGGTTTAGTAATTATTGATGCTGACGACCATCAGCTGAAAAAACAATTTGCCGATATCATGGAACAGGATATCATTGGGCAAAACAGCTTTGAAAATATCACGGCAACCAATGCGCAATTAGAAAAATTGGGGGTGCATATACAAGTAAACCCACGTGAGATCAATTTCTTTTATTTGGTTGATGGCTTGCGCGAGCGACTTGTGTTTGAGGATGACCGTTATAAAGTGCTCAACACAGAGATCAGCTATACAAAATATGAGTTACAAAAGGAGATCAATACTTACCCGGAGCGTTTTAGTCCGAACGTTGTGATGCGCCCGCTTTACCAGGAATATATTTTGCCCAATATCGCCTATGTAGGCGGCGGGGCCGAAGTGGTTTACTGGCTGGAGCTGAAATCCAATTTCGAACATTATAAAGTTGATTTCCCCATACTGATCCTGCGTAATTCTGGCTTGATCATCCCTAAACAGTCCGCCTCAAAAATTGCGAGGATGGAACTGGAGATAGCGGAACTGTTTAAAAGCGCGGATGATATCAAGAAAAGCTGGGTAAAAAAACATAGCGAAAACGAACTATCGTTGCGTGGAGAGTGGCACGAATTGCAGCAAGTTTTCGAAAAGATCAAACAGCGCTCTTTTAAGATCGATCCAACACTTTCCAAATCATCAAGCGCGGTTGAGGCCAGGCTGGAACACGCCATCAACAACCTCGAAAAGAAACTGATCAAAGCCGAAAAGAAAAATTACCACACCCGCCTGGAACAAATTGATCATATCAAATGCGAGCTGTTCCCCAAAGACAGCCTGCAGGAACGCAGCGAAAACTTCGGCCTGTTTTATGTGAAATGGGGACAAAGCTTTATTGATGAGCTGGTTAGGAATTTTGAGCCATTGGATTTTAAGTTTACTGTTTTAACAGAGCAGTAATGCCTTTTTATTAGGATTCACTGCCTAAAAACCGTATCTTTATAACTACCTTATTACATCAAACTCATGCAACGATCTAATCTATTCCAAACTCTATTTATTTTATTATTTGCTGTTGTTTTCCTGTCCGCTTGTTCCAAAAGTGGTTCGAATCCAGCGCCACAAAATACTATGCCTGCTCCCACCATTACTTCTTTAAGTAACACAGAAGGGGATTATAATGCTACCATTATAATAACCGGTACAAATTTTAGCTCTGCTGTAGCCGATAATCAGGTTTTTTTTAATGGGAAGGCTGCCACTGTAACTGCCGCAACTGCTACGCAACTAACCGTCACTGTTCCCCAGGATGCAGGTAACGGCAACGTAACTGTAAAAGTTGGAGCGAATACAGCTTCTGGTCCTACTTTTACTTATTTAGGTGTTCTTGCAATAAGCTCTCTTAATGTAAATCACGGGCCATGTACCACCAGTGTGATCATTCAAGGAACAGGGTTTAGCCCGGTATCCGCAAAGAATCAAATATTTTTTAATGGAAAAGCTGCTACTATTACCGCTGCTACATCCACACAACTAACCACGACAGTCCCACTATCAGCAGGGACAGGGAATATATCAGTATCAGTTGATAATGGAAGTCAATTACCCGGCCCTGTTTTTACTTATGAACTATCTTATGTTTCTATTTTACTAGCAGGTAATAATCAAAATGGAGTTGTTAACGGCTTGGGTAGTGCCGCAACTTTAGACTCACCAAATGGTATTGCTATAGATAACACTGGGAATATGTATCTGCCTGAATCGACTAGTCAACTCGTTCGAAAAATAACTCCCCAGGGTTTAGTTAGTAGTTATGCCGGTTTAGCTTCTAGCTCTGTTAATAATGGCACAGTTGCTCCGTTAAGTTTAAGATATCCAACAGCAGTAGCTGTAGATGCTTCAGGCAATCTTTACATTGCGGATGGACAACTCAATTGGATTCAAAAAATAACCCCGACAGGCGTGGTTACTGTACTAGCTGGGACTGGTGCACCTGGCGCAAACAATGGACTTGGAAATGCCGCATCATTTCAATACCCGGCTGGGTTGGCTGTAGACGCCTTAGGAAATGTATATGTGGCTGACTCTGACAACAATCTTATCCGTAAAATAACCCCACAAGGGGTGGTAAGCACTTTGGCAGGAAGCGGTTCCGAGGGTTCAAGCGATGGTACAGGGACAGCGGCGTCTTTCTATAGGCCGATAGGTATCGCTGTCGACACTAAGGGTAATTTATATGTAACTGATAATAATAATTACTCTGTTAGGAAGATAACTCCCGATGGTGTGGTTACAACTTTGGCTAAAAACGCCTTTAATATATCGACCGGGATAGTAGCTGATGCGGCAGGGAATGTATACATAGTAAACGTAACGGGTAGCGTAGCGCAAGGTCAAATTGACAAAATAACTCCTGACGGTAAAGAATCTATAATAGCAATTGATTTGGGGGCCACGCTTACGGGACTTGTTTTGGACAAGAATAATAATATCTTTTATATAAATGGCAATTCGCTTTTTGAGTTAGCCTATGAATAAATTAATATAAATGACATTCAATTCCGCCATCCTCATTCATCCCGGCCTTGGTAATTCAGGTCCGCAGCATTGGCAAACCTTATGGGAAAAGGAATATAATTTTCCGAGGATAGAACAACGGGATTGGGAAACGCCTGTCCGTGCCGATTGGACTGCAACCATAAATGATCATGTATCCAAATATGATCCCAAAAATGTGATCCTTGTTGGCCATAGCCTGGCTTGCACCACTATCGCTTATTGGGCGCAGCAATATAATATCAGCATAAAAGCAGCTTTACTGGTAGCCCCAAGCGATACCGAAGCGGATACTTATCCTCCCGGCACGACCGGTTTTACTCCTGTGCCTTTGATCAAGTTACCTTTCCCCTCCATTGTAGTGGCAAGCACAGATGATTACTACGTTACGCTCGCCCGCGCAACGCAATTTGCCGAAGCCTGGGGCAGCGAATTAGTGAACGTTGGTGATGCAGGGCATATCAATGTCGCCTCTGGATTTGGGGAATGGGATTATGGTTTGGAATTGTTAGAGAGATTAGAGAAAATAACCATATAATTACCATCTAAACTAAAATCACAAAAGATGAAGAGTGCCGGTTTAACATATACCAGATCTGTCGCCCTTATAATAATTTCGGGCATTTTATTTTTTACAGGCTGCTCAAAAAGCGGATCTAATCCAACGCCTAAAAATACTGGTCCCTCACTGGCTATCACATCTCTCAGCGTAAATACAGGTCCATATACCACCTATGTAACAATTAACGGCTCTGGTTTTAGCGAAACGACAGCTGACGACCAGGTTTTTTTTAATGGAGTAGCAGCTACAATATATAATGCATCTTCGACAGTGATATTCACTAGCGTACCACTGGCTGCAGGTACAGGGAATGTGACAGTAACTGTGAACGGCAAAACAGCAACAGGCCCAGTTTTTACTTATCAACCAGCAGAAGTTGTAACCTTATTTGCCGGAGATAATAATATGGGTTCAGCAAACGGATTGGGCGCCGCTGCACGTTTTTCTAATCCATTAGGTTTGACAACAGATGCAGCCGGAAATGTTTATGTAGCTGACCAGGAAAACAGCCTTATCAGGAAGATAACCCCTGCTGGCCTGGTTTCAACATTTGCAGGTACCGGGAAAAGTGGTTCGGCAGATGGTAAAGGTACTGCTGCAAGCTTTATTTATCCTTCAGGACTTGCAACAGATGCAACAGGGAATATTTATGTAGCTGATAAAGGTAATGGCTTAATAAGAAAGATCACGCCTGATGGGACGGTAACAACACTTACAGTTGATGCAACAGGCAACCCGGTGAAGTATGGAACTCCATATTATGTGGTAGTTGACGGAAACGGCAATGTTTTTTTTACTGACCTCGCGGGTAGTGTTATCAGGGAAATATCGCCACAAGGAATTACAACAACTTTTTATACGGTTAATGGATCAAACAATGGTATTTATGGCCTTACTATAGACAAAACAGGCAATCTCTATGCTGTTATTGATGGTTACGTACTTAAAATAACTCCAAGTGCGACCTCTACTGTATTTGTTAGCGGCTTTTCCGGACCGTGGGGAATAACAATAGATGGAGGGGGCAATCTATATGTGGTTGGCTTTAGCGACGGAGTGATACGTAAGGTGACACCGGATGGGGTAGTGACTATATTTGGTGGACTGAGCCCTACAAACTTTTCCGGCCCTGTAATGAATGTCAATTTGGAGGGTTTGGATGGAATAACCGCGGATGCATCAGGAAATATCTATGTTTCGGGACAGAATTTGATAAGAAAGATATCCCTGCAATAGCAATTACCCGTATCGCGTAAAATTGTACCGAAATAGGTAAGCACTCATCTCACTGAAAGAAAATCCTATATTTGATCGGCCATAAGCAAACACAGGGCTCGTGATCGCCGTACAAGTACATCTATTTTATTCTGCCTGATTTTGAAACATCTGCCTGGTTTAAAGCAACTGATATACACCGCCATCGTCATGGTTTCGGCTGTTTGCTTTATGGCTTCCTGTGCTAAAACGGATGTCAAAATAATTCCGGGTAATTATGATCCGAATAGTCATAGTACGGGGGCTACCGGCGCGACCGGTAGCTCAGGCAGCACCGGCTCTGATTCAACTACAAATGCACTTCTTTTTTCTTCGCCTGATGATGTAGCGATCGATGCGGCCGGGAATTTATATGTTGCTGACTATGGCAATAACCTGATACAAAAGATAACACCAGCCGGGGTGGTGACCACACTGGCGGGCAATGGCACCATCGGCGCAAATAACGGCTTGGGTACTGCGGCATCTTTTAACGGGCCTTCGGGAGTTGCGGTTGATGGTTCAGGCAACGTATATGTCGCGGATGCAGGTAATAACCTGATCCGAAAAATAACGCCCGCCGGGCAGGTAAGCACACTCGCGGGTACCGTTGTAGCCGCCGATACCAGCAACACAGTTACTACCGAACCTGTTTTTGCAGGCCCAAGCGGTGTAGCGGTTGATGCGGCGGGTAATGTTTACGTTGCGGATGCCGGTGATAACCAGATAAAAAAGGTGACTCCGGCTGGCGTGGTAAGCACACTTGCCGGTAGTGTAAATTCCGGTTCGGCAGATGGAACCGGTGCTGCGGCTTCTTTTAATAACCCAACCGGAGTAGCTGTTGATGCGACAGGGAATGTTTACGTGGCGGATTTTTTGAATAACCTGATACGCAAAGTAGCGCCGGGCGGGATAGTAACTACCATTGCCGGCAGTAATACTACCGGCTCGACTAATGGACCAGGCACTTTGGCTTCATTTTATTTCCCTAATAGCCTGGCGGTAGATGCTGCAGGGAATTTATATGTAGCGGATGATATCAATAACCTTGTCCGCAAAATAGGGCCCGATGGTACAGTAACCACCCTGGCCGGTAGCGGTACGGCAGGCTATGCTAACGGCTTGGGGCCAGCAGCCTCTTTTAACGACCCGGCCGGTATTGCGGTGGATGCTTCAGGGAATGTATATGTAGCGGATGCTAATAATAACGTGATCCGCGAAATAAGTCCTGCGGGATTGGTGAGTACGCTGGCAGGTGCAATCCCGACCGTTGCTTTAAGACGCGCAATTATTCGTCATGGGCACTATCACACCGGGGTGCTGAGTTTAGCTGCTAAACGCCGACTGTTAAGTAAATTGTAATCAACCAATTCAAGGTAATTTGTAAAAGGGCTTTATGGCTGATAACATAAGGTTGTTATATTTGCCCGTATGCTTGTCTCCGAATCTGCTCTGCGAAAATTTACCGAAAATATTTTTACAGCAATGGGCTGCAATGCTGAACATTCCCGGCTTGCGGCGGATGTATTGTTAAGGTCTGACCTGCGGGGCATCGATTCGCATGGTGTGGCACGGCTGAAAGGCTATGTGCGGCTATGGGAAAAGAAGCGTATCAATACCAGTCCTGATATAAAAATAGTTCATCAAACAGCTACAACTGCTACGGTTGACGGCGATGCGGGTTTAGGCCTGGTGGTGGCTCCTTTTGCTATGCAGGTGGCGATGGAAAAAGCTGCGCAGTATGGTTCGGGATGGGTGGCGGTGCGCAACTCCAATCATTTTGGTATAGCGGGATATCATGCCCTGATGGCGGTTGAAAAGGATATGATCGGCTTCGCGATGACGAATGCCAGTCCGCTGGTAGCCCCCACTTATTCGAGCGAACGTTTATTAGGCACTAACCCCATGTGCTACGCTTTCCCGGCAGGGAAATACCCGCCGGTAATTGTGGATATGGCAACATCGGCGGCGGCCAATGGCAAGTTGGAGATCGCCCAACGTTTAGGTAAGCAGGTTCCAGAAGGATGGATACAGGATGCAGCTGGGAACATCACAACAGACCCGCACGCATTAAAATCAGGCGGCGCATTATTGCCTTTGGGTAGTGACGCCGATCATGGCAGCCATAAAGGATTTGGGTTGAGCGCTACGGTGGATATCCTTTCGGCGGTATTGTCAGGCGCTAATTATGGCCCCTGGGTGCCGCCATTCGTGGCATTTTTAGACCCTCCGGCAGACCCGGTTGGTTCAGGAATAGGGCATTTTGTTGGTGCGATGCGGGTGGATGGCTTCCGCCCGGTTGATGAATTTAAGGCCCATTTGGATAACTGGATAGAACGTTTTAAATCATCCGCAACAGTTGATCCCAATCAAAAAGTGATCATCCCCGGCGAACCTGAACTGGAAGCCGAAGCAGATAGAAAAGTTAACGGTATCCCACTGGTAGAGGAAGTGGCGAATGATTTGAATGTATTGGCGGAAAAGTTTGGGGTAGAACCTATGAGTTGACTTCGGATTTGTAAAAAACTAGAAAGTGTTTCAATATGAAGTATCGCGCCTCTTTAACATTAGAAATTCATTAATCACATTTAGTTCAAATAAAAAGTTTTTATATGCGCTTTTATTAAACGGCTTCATTTCACTATCGGGCTCTCCATCTTCAATTAGAAAAAATTTTAGCCCTATAGTATATTCATCAGGAGGCAATAATATTGTTTGGGGATATTTTTTAAGTGTTTTTACAACTTCTGAATCGCATTCGTTTGTAAGATGTCTAATAAAGCAAATATCATCGATCATCTTATGTTTGTTTACCTTGAAACTTATTATCATGCTTCCTTCAGAAGCATTCTTAATATCCTTAGGTGGATATTTAATATTGTCTTCCAAATAGCATTTCAAACTCTCCACAGTTGAGCTGTTTTTAGAGGTTGTGTTCTGTGAGTATGTTTTTATACAGGAAAGTAAGGCGATGACTATGAACGCGGCTTTTTTCACTTGTTAAGGTTTAAATAGTGACACGTTAATGCCCGCCCGTTTTGATATACATCCACACAATTGCGCCGATAACAATGATGGCTACCACGATAAGCCCGGTCTTGCCTTTGCGTTTATCCTGCCGCATCAGCCAGATTAAAAATATGACCAGTGGCATTACAAAAATGGACCAAAAGATGAGAGATGGAATGTTCATTAAGCCCCCTAACCCCCTAAAGGGGGAATAAAATTATTGTAATTGCAAAAATATTAAATTAATTGAGATTGCCTTGAGCTAATCCTTGCTCCCCCTTCAGGGGGCCGGGGGGCCAAACGGCATCCTAGCCAGTGGCGCAATATCCTGTCCAACAAATTCGCCTTTGAGGTATTTGTAATACCCGGCAATGGCGATCATGGCGGCGTTATCGGTACAGTATTCAAATTTGGGGATAAAGGTATTCCAGCCCATTTCCTCACCCAATTGCTTTAGCCCTTGTCTTAAACCGGTGTTGGCGGATACGCCGCCTGCAAGGGCTATATCTTTGATGTTATATTGTATCGCAGCTTTTTTCAGCTTGTTTAGTAAAATGGTGACTACCCGTTTTTCAACTGAGGCACAGATATTCGCCATATTCTCCTGCAAAAAATCAGGGTTCAGTTTTACATTGTCGCGGATAAAATACATGATGGATGTTTTTAAACCACTAAAGCTGAAATCAAGTCCGGGTATTTGTGGCTCCGGGAATTTATAGGCATCCGGGTTACCCAAGCGGGCGTATTTATCAATGAACGGGCCGCCGGGGTAAGGCAAGCCCAACACTTTACTGGTTTTATCCAGCGCCTCGCCTGCGGCATCATCGGTGGTTTGGCCGATCACTTCCATATCAAAGTGATCCTTTACCAATACGATCTGCGTATGCCCGCCTGATACTGTAAGGCACAGGAATGGAAAACCGGGTTTGGGGTCGTCAATAAAATGCGCCAGCACATGGGCCTGCATATGATTGATTTCGATCAGCGGCAGGCCCTTTGCCAAAGCAAATGCTTTAGCAAATGACACGCCAACCAACAGGGAGCCTAAAAGACC
>Ga0206976_1205_pt1 | contig 16672 bp, 16 predicted proteins | sample Alteio_BWOrgHeat_82_FD_152926 | JGI IMG/M metagenome (GOLD analysis project Ga0206976, IMG submission 152926) | Enriched cells from forest soil in Barre Woods Harvard Forest LTER site, Petersham, Massachusetts, United States -... | ecosystem: Environmental > Terrestrial > Soil > Temperate forest >... | reverse complement strand
ACCTAATTAAATATTATAAAAAATTCCATCCCAAAGGTGTTGAAATAATCGGACTGGCTTATGAGCGTACCACCAATTTTGCCAAATCAAAAGCAACGCTCGAACAAATGAAGAACAGGTTTAACATACCCTATCCCTTACTCATCACCGGCTATACACCTTTGAGTGGTGACCCGCAAAAAAGCCTGCCTATGCTGGCTGATTTTAAAGGGTTCCCTACTGCTATAATCATCGATAAAAGCGGGAATGTAAGCAAGATACACACCGGCTTCAGCGGGCCAGGCACGGGTAAATACTTTACTGATTTTGTGGCTGAGTTTGAGAAGCTGACCAACGATTTGCTGGCAGAAAAATAAAGAATGATGTCATTTCGAACGATAGAGAGAAACTATTATCTTGAGCAGGGATGAGTTTGGGTAGTAGGGGCGAAAAATCTTGTACGCCCTGCACAATGGATGCAGATTGTATAAGATTTCTCCTGCCTTTGGCGGAATCGAAATGACATTTGGGAATTAACCCTTCTCTTCCCAAATCATACACAAATGCAATATCGTTTCAACGGCTTTTTGCATATCCTGTACCGATACCCATTCCTGCTTGCTGTGAAAGGCATGCTCCCCGGCAAAAATATTGGGGCAGGGCAATCCCATAAACGAAAGCCGCGATCCATCTGTGCCGCCCCTGATACTGCATAGCTTCGCGTGTAACCCGGCGCGTTTCATCGCCTCCATCCCATACTCTACAATTTGCGGATGCTTGTCCAAAACACCTTTCATGTTGCGGTATTGCGGTTTGGTTTGTAATTCATAGGATGATCCGGGGAATTTTTTGATTACCTCATCCGCCACGCTTCGGATGGTATTGGCATGATCGATCAGCTTTTCGTCCTTAAAATCACGGATGATGAAATCTATTGTGGCAGTTTCTACATGCCCCTCCATCCCAACCGGGTGCACAAAACCCTGCATATTTTCAGTTCCCTCGGGTGATAAATCAAAGGGTAGGGCGGCTACAATTTGGGCTGCGATTTTAATTGCGCTCTGCATTTTGCCTTTTGCAAAACCAGGGTGAGCGCTAATGCCATTAATAATCAGCTTTGCACCATCAGCCGAGAATGTTTCGTTTTCCATATTGCCCGCGCTTTCGCCATCCATCGTATAACCCGCATAAGCGCCCAACTTTTCTATATCCACTTTATCCACCCCACGGCCAATTTCCTCATCCGGTGTAAACAGTATTCTTATTTTCCCGTGTTTGATCTCCGGGTGGTTCATCAACTGGTAGCATGCATCCATTATTTCGGCCACACCGGCTTTATTATCTGCCCCCAGCAGGGTATTGCCGTTGGCTGTAATCAGATCATTGCCCATCTGATTTCTCAGATCGTGATAGTCTGTCAATTTGATAATTTGCGAAGGGTCATCAGGTAATACAATATCCTGCCCCTGGTAATTTTTGTGGACGATAGGCTTTACATCTGCTCCGCTGCAATCAGGCGCAGTATCCATATGCGAGCAAAAACAAATAACGGGAATATCTGCTTTATTGGTGTTGGAAGGTACGGTGGCATACACATATCCGTACTCATCAATATGCGCATCATGTAACCCTATCTCAATTAATTCGTTTACAAGCAAACGGCCTAAGTTTTTCTGTTTTTCAGTAGATGGACAGGTATCAGAATGAGGGTCGGATTGGGTATCAATGGTTACATAGTGCAAAAAGCGCTCTGTAACTGTAAAATTTAATGATGAATTTAAATTCATATAAAGGGTTTATATTAGCAGAAATTATATTTTTGACGAAACCTTGGAATAGCACAACAAAAATTGTAAAATATTGATTAAAATTAGGCATTGAAAAAATTCATTTTATTTTTCGTTTTTGCACTCTCTGTAATTGTTGTAAAAGCCCAGGAGGGTTATAATTATAAAGAATTTGCTATTGGATTAGATCTGGGTTACGAACGTGGCTACACAAACGTTCAGAAACAGTTTAACCACGTGTCTGAAAATATCAATTTCACTTACAATTATAGCCCGTATATACCCGTTACCGCCGAATTGCAATTCGGTACATTATCCGGTGGGGGGCTTACTCCCGCTGTAGACAAATACGGGCGTCAGTATCTTAATAAATACGAAGCCTTTGTAGTGCACGCCGATTTCCAGTTGGGCGAGGTGATCGATTATTCAGAAAGTGACTTGTTAAACATTGTAAAGAATTTGTATTTCGGCAGCGGGGTAGGTTTCGTGTTTAATAACAATACGGTGCAGCGTACCAATCTATACTATGGCGAAAACGGCTTACCAAACTATGGTAGTAAAGATTATGTTTTTCCCGGCACGGATAATAGTATCAATTTAGTGGTACCCTTACGATTTGGGTACGAATTTAAAATATATAACGATTTCCAGGAGCCTTACATGGCTATCGATCTGGGTTATGTACACAACATGGTATTCGGCGAAGGGCTTGATGGTTATGACGATCCATCCAATAAGTTTAAGAACAATGCTACCAATCAATACCGGCAGATTACTATCGGTGTTAAATTCAACTTTGGTAACATCACCTCATTCAATAAGTTAATACGCCGTTTCTAATAGTTTGAATATAGAAGAACTACGCGACTATTGCCTTGCAAAGCCGGGCGTGTCCGAAGGGCTACCTTTTGGCGAGGATACTTTGGTTTTTAAAGTAGGCGGGAAGATGTTCCTGGCCACCAGCATTTCCGACAGCACCCATTTCAATGTAAAGTGCGATCCCGAACTGGCTGTCGAGCTGCGCGAACATCATCCCGAAGTTACCCCTGGCTATCACATGAACAAAAAACATTGGAACACCGTCCGCACGGATGGCAGCCTGCCCCGTAAGCAGCTGTGCGATATGATCGACCACTCGTATAACCTGGTGCTCAATAGCCTGCCCAAAAATACCCGGGCACAGATAAAATAGACTCAATTCCCGACTGTCCACTTTTCAGGGCGTTCCATTTTTTAGATGTGGAACACTTTGGAACGGTATCAATAGTTAAAAGATTAATTATTGATTAACTTGCATCCTGGAGAAAGCCACCCTGTTAAACTTTACTCCCAAAAAGCAATCAAATAGTCGTTTAATCAGCAATGAAGGCTTCTACTACATCCTCGGAACGGCCAGTAACGCAAGCCCGCCCGAGATCGATGCGGCTTACCAGAAACTCGCGCGTAAATTTCGCCAGGGCGAGGGTGAGCCTGATGACTTTATGGATGCCCATTTCCGCGAGATCGCCGAGGCGTATGATGTATTGCGGGATGCCCGCCGCCGAAGCAAGTATGATGCGGCTTTCAAAAAAAATCAAAAGAAGTACCTGTCCGTTTTCAAACTGAAATATCTCAATATTGCGGTCGCCATTACGTTCCTGGCGGTAACGGCTCTGTTTGCTGATTATGTGATCCGTACCATCCGCGGCCACGAGGTTAAGAAGGTCGTTGTCCCAAAGCCAACGGCACCTGTAAAGCCTACGATTTTAACACACCCAAAAAAACATCACAAATTTGTCACCCTCCTTGTCAAAAAACATCCGGCTAAAATCGACTCAATTCCAAAACACCCGCAACAAGCTATCCCGGTTGCTGCACCGAAGCCAATCATCGATTCTACCTACACCGCCACGCTGCACGCCAATATCACCGGCATCATTTACCTGCACCAATCACCCAATTATACCTCAGCCGTGCTGACCAAAATTCCCGATGCGGCTCAGGTTCATGTCCTGCAAAAAGGGAAGGTATTTTATAAGGTGATGTTTAATGATCAAACCGGGTATGTGCTTAAAAGCTGTGTTGAGGAGAAGTAATAAACCCTCCTGTCATTTCGAACGAGGAACGAGAGAGAAATCTTATACGTTGTTGCGGTAAAGAGCTGATTGATAAGTCAGTTGCAATAATGCGACACAAAAATTAAGCTTAATCCAATAAACCACACTTATCTTTATCCAACTGCTTGCGAAAGAGGAGTAATGGATAGTATAAGAAGTACGGCTGACTTTGAATCAGCAAGTGAAGGTGCGAATCCTCTCCGTTTCCTCTTGCTCGCAGTTTTAGTATTTTTTTGCTGCCGCGAGTTTAGCATTGTTTAATTCGCGTAACAACAAAAATAATCCTATAATCCCATAAATCAAGGTTCAGACAACCGCGCCAGGGATGGCAACGGATACCGGCCCGTGCCTAAGGCCTGAAGGCGTATGAGTGTACAGCCCGGTTCAGGCGCCCAAAACAACTGCCACACTCGTTAGTCCGGATTTTTGTCCCCGCAGGGTCTTCCGCAGGAGACCCTGCGTTTGATAACCAACTATCCGCATCGCAGGGTTCTCTTTGAGAGACCCTGCGGGGACATTAAAGCCACGTCAACATATCGATGCTGCTATTCCTTTCTCCTGTAAACATTATAGTTAAACATACACGTTACAAAGTAGTAATCCTTCACAACCAGCGTGTCAACATATGATCTCAGGTCATCATCTACTCGTTAGTCCGGATTTGCATCCCGGACTAAAAAAGAATCGGATTTGCAATCCGAAGAACAACTACAATGCGCCAGGGATGGTAACGTATACCGGCCCGCGCCTAAGGCCTGAAGGCGTATGAGTGTACAGCCCGGTTCAGGCGCCCAAAACAACACCTCGCCCCAACCGCCTCGCGCCAACCACTGACAAAACACTGTCAGTACTTTTCCGCCCCGCATCCCTTATATTTGTAATATCCTCGTGTCACAACCCGATTGATGGTGCTCAAACCTATATTTGTTAAAACTTATTTTTTATGAAGAGATATTTATCCGCCCTGCTTGTTTGCTTTCTTTTTTTGCAGGCCAAAGCCCAGCTGACCCCTTTTGAACTAAGCAAGGATAAAAACTACACGGCTACTTATGCCGAAGTGATGGCTTATTATCAGCAACTGGCTAAGAAATATCCCACGCAAATGAAGCTGATCAATTATGGTACAACCGATGTAGGCAAGCCGCTTACTTTGGTGGTTTTATCGCGCGATAAGGTGTTTGACCCGGCCCTCATCAAAAAGCAAAATAAAAGGGTGCTGCTCATCAACAACGGTATCCATCCCGGCGAGCCGGAGGGGATCGACGCCAGCATGATGCTGACGCGCGACCTGCTGAAAAACAACAAACTGCCAAAAGACATCGTGCTTTGCTTCATCGCGGTGTATAATATCGATGGCTGTTTAAACCGCGGCGTATCGCGTATCAACCAGAATGGTCCGCGGGCTTATGGTTTCCGGGGGAATTATAAAAACCTCGATCTGAACCGCGATTTCATCAAAGCCGACAGCAAAAACGCCTGGGCTTTTGAAACCATACTGAACACCTGGCAACCCGAAGTTTTCCTGGATAACCACACCAGCGACGGCGCCGACTACCAGTACGTGATGACGCTGATCGAAACTCAAAAGGACAAACAAAATCCCATCCTGGCCGAATATACCGCCAAAACCCTTTCGCCCGAATTATATAAGCGCATGGTCAAAAGCGGCTATGAAATGACGCCGTATGTGGAAGAAAAAAGGGGCACGCCGGATTCAGGTATCGTAAGCTTCCTGGAAACCCCGCGCTTCGCCACCGGCTATACCGCCCAGCATAATATCATCAGTTATATCACAGAAACACACATGCTGAAGCCTTTCGATAAGCGCGTATGGGCCACCTATGATTTCATGCAAAACCTTTTCGATATTTGCGAGCGCGATGCCAAACTGATAGGCGAACTCAAACACAAAGCGGACGAGCAGGTAAAACAGCAAACCACTTTTGCATTGAACTGGGAACTGGATGAGCAGCATTACGATACGCTCACCTTTAAAGGTTACGAGGCAGGCCATAAGCCCAGCGGTGTAAGTGGGTTGCCCCGTTTGTATTATGACGAAACAAAGCCTTTCACAAAAACCATCAAATATTACGATAATTACAAGGCCAGCATTACTGCCGATAAACCGTTGGCTTATGTGATTCCCCAGGCCTGGCAAAAAGTGATCGAATTGTTTAAGCTGAACAATATAGTGATGCACCGGTTGACACATGACACCACGCTTGATTTACAGATGTATTATATCGGCGATTACAAAACCGGGCAACGCCCTTATGAGGGGCATTACCTGCACAGCAACGTAAAGCTGAACCCGGTTGACGCCAAAGTGAAATTTTATGCCGGGGACTACGTGGTTTACACCGACCAGGCCCTGAACCGTTATATTGTGGAAACCCTGGAGCCACAAGGCGTCGATTCCTTTTTTGCCTGGAACTTTTTCGATTCTGTTTTGGGCGAGAAGGAATACTTCTCCGACTATGTTTTTGAGGACGTAGCCGCGGAACTGTTAAAGCAAGATCCCGACCTGCGTAAAAAGCTGGACGACGAGAAAGCCAAAAACCCGCAGCTGGCCAACAGCGCCGCCGCGCAATTAAACTTTGTGTACCGTAATTCGCCTTATTTCGAAAAAACCTATCTTCGCTACCCGGTTGGCAGATTATTAACCAAAGCCAACCTCGACTTAAAATAATGGATTTAACTTTTGCTGCAACGCCCGTCGCGTTTGTCATCCTCATCATAACCTGTGTTGTATCGGTGGTGGCGTTTTATAACGAAAATATTTATGTGCAGTTTATGCTGCACCCCTACAGCGTTTCGCGTGGTAAGCGGGTTTATGGTTTAATTACCAGTGGGTTTATTCATAAAGACTGGATGCACCTCATCTTTAATATGCTGTCGTATTATTTCTTTGCGGGCATACTGGAAACAAATCTTGGCCACTGGCAGTTTGGGCTGCTGTACATAGTTAGCCTTGTATTAAGCGACCTGCCCTCGGTAAATAAACACAAGGAGGATTATGGGTATCACAGCCTTGGCGCATCAGGAGCAGTGAGCGCGGTGATCTTCGGCGCGATCTTATTTGATCCGCTACGACCAATCTATATCATGCTGATACCAATCCCAATTTATGGGGTTCTTTTCGCGATATTATACTTGGTTTATTGCAACTACGCCTCCAAACATGCCCGCGATAATGTGAATCACGATGCGCATTTATTTGGCGCGCTTAGCGGTTTAATGATCACCATTATTTTGCATCACCAGGTTTTACCCGAGTTTGTTCATACTATTACAGAGAAAGTTCAATCGCTGCTGCATTGATGAATTTGCCGTCAGTATCCAGTAAATAGCTCATCGGGTTTTCCGGGTCCTTGATGATCTCCAGGAGCAGGAAGCCCCATTTTTTCCAGAAGTTTTCGAGCACCTGCCCGTAAGTTTTGTTCATCCAGGCATCAAAAAGCGGCTTGCTGCTCATCCCGCGCAGGGGCATAGCCTCAATATAAGTCTCATCGCCGACAGGTAAAATATTGTATTCAGGCAGTCGGTTAAACAAATAGGCCGAATAAAATATCCGCGCGTTAAATTCTTCAAACTGGATAGGATGGAGGGTTTGCCCCTCTATTTTTTCGAGGATATCTTTGTGATAAACCCGGTTGGCCCCGTTATCCTGCAGGCAGATAATCAAACCGAAATCTTTTATTCGCAGCGAAAAGGTAAGCGTATTGATCTCGTCGCGGTAGCCAAACAACTCAGCCTCGTTGTTCACCTTAAATAAAAACAGGCTGAACGGCGTAAAATCCTCAAATATGATAGGCTGATTGATACTTTGCAGCATCAAATGCAAATTGCTGAACTTATGGATAAGCGATTGCGAAATATTAAACTCTTGTCCGCTGGCATGCTGCTGTTTAATACCCGACTGTATCTCGTTAAAAAGAATACCATAAAGCAATTTGCCGGCCCATTGGAATAATTTTAGTTCATCCACCTGCTTTACCGCTTCGTAACCGGAATCAAAAGCGGTAGCAATTTCAGCTTCCAGCGGCTCCAGGTATTGCTCGTTAACAGCTACCGAACAGGGAACTTTAAGGTCTTTGTAAGTAGCGATGCTTTCGTCCAGTAATTTAAAAGGCTGATCGGCCAGGTTATAACTATTCATCAGCCAGGTGGGGAACACCTGTATTTTTTCCTCGTCAGAGGTTAGGGCTTTACCGGATAAAAAACAGTTACGGTTACTGAAATTAAACGCTTCGAACGGGTTATAAATTTGTGCCGGCATGGGCGCAAAGATAAGCAGGAAATTTTATCCGGGTAATTTGGCTGCAGGCGAATGGGGAGAATCTGTTAAAATTTACCCGGAGGTGTTTATTTGCAATCGGCTATTTGACTCACCCGGTCTTAGCTTCGCTCGACCACCCTCTCTCCGCCAGGGCGGAAAAAGGGGAAGAAATTTTATATTTTTCTTAAAACCCCATCTTTGCGCAGCAGAGAGGGGGCAGGGGGTGAGTCGATACGGAAGCCGTTTTAATTTACAATAATTCTTTCTTTATCCTATCCAAAACACCTTCTAAATCACTCAAAATGGCATCATTTGTAAACCTCAAAACAGTCAGGCCTAAGCCGGTTAAAACTTCATCCCTGTTTTTATCATATTCCTTTTTAAACAGATGCACAGGGCCATCAGCCTCAATCACTAATTTTGCTTTGTGACAATAGAAATCAGGGATATAGTATAAACTTTTACCGAAAACGGATTCAATACATATCGGATGCTGTCTTAAAAACTTCTTTTTGATGAAATTTCTGTTTCGAAGACGCTGCCATAAAAGCTCTTCAGCGGGAGTTTGCTTTTTCCTTAATTCGCGACATAGGTCAATGATTGATGACATGAAGTAAATATGCAAAAAGTATTTTACTTGGCTTAGCCTGTCGGCGCTTCGTTGACTCACCCCCGACATCACTGCGCTTGTCGCCCCTCTCTCCGCTAAAGCGGAAAGAGGGGTAAGAAATAAAAAAAGTAAAAAACCAGGAAAAACCCTCTTTACGGCTTGCCGTAGAGAGGGTGGTCGAGCGAAGCTAAGACCGGGTGAGTCAACGAAGCGTTGCTGAATTATTTTAATGTCAACGCTAATCCTTAACCCGAAAATTTTAGCTTTGAATTTAACATGCAACTGACTTACCGCCCTTTCGAGCTCGAACTAAAACACCCTTTTACCATTGCCAAGTTTTCGCGCACCTCAACGCCATTGATGCTTTTGGAGTTAAAACACGAAGGTTATACCGGCTATGGCGAGGCTTCTATGGTGCCTTATATGGGCGAGAGCCAGCAAAGCGCCGCAGATTTTTTGAGTAAGGTTGATGTTAGCCAGTTCAAATACCCTTTTGATTTCGCGGAGATCATCCATTACCTCGACAGCATTGCACCGGGTCAGCCTGCCATCAAAGCAGCAATCGATATCGCATTGCACGACCTGGAAGGAAAACTCAAACAACAACCCTGCTGGAAATTGCTGGGAAGCGATCCCGCCCTGATGCCGGTTACCAGTTATACAATCGGTATCGATACACCGGAAGTCCTCATTCAAAAAGTAAAGGAAGCCGAAGGCTGCAAAGTGATCAAAGTAAAATTAGGTAGGGGCAGCGACAAGGAACTGATCAGCACCATTCGTTCGGTAACCAAGGTGCCGCTTTACGTAGATGCTAACCAGGGCTGGACAGACCGCCAGCAAAGCCTCGACATGACCTACTGGTTACAAGAACAAGGCGTTTTGCTAATAGAGCAACCCATGCTAAAAACCGACCCCGACAGCAATGCCTGGCTCACCGAACGCAGCCCTATACCTATTATTGGTGATGAATCGGTGCAACGTTTACACGATGTAGAAAAGGCAAAAGGCGTTTATCACGGCATCAACGTCAAGCTCATGAAATCCGCAGGGATGTATGAGGCTCATCAAATGATATTAAGAGCGAAGCAATTAGGATTAAAAGTTTTGATGGGCTGCATGAGTGAAACCAGCTGCGCCACCCTCGCTGCCGCCGCCCTCGCGCCCCAATGTAATTGGGCTGACCTTGACGGGCCGCTGCTGACAAACAACAACCCATTTAAAGCGCCGGAGTTTGAGGATGGGAAGTGGGTGTTGGGGAATGACGCTGGGTTAGGAATGGAACTTCTTTAAAATTGTTATTGTGGGAAACGAAGCAATTGCAAACAAAAAATATTGAATAATAAACACTTCCAATTAGCTATTTTTGAGAATCAACCCGGAAATTATGAAACGCATATCCCTATCCCTCTGCTGCATTTTAGTCTTACTATCCGCCACATCTTTCCAACCAAAAGACGAATGGACCTACCTTCTGGATAAGAAACTTTCCAAATGGGAGATATATCAGAGCTTCCGCCATAAACTGGGCTACAAAGGGGAGGCCCCAAAGGATGAAAACGGTAATTTGATCAAACCTATAGGCTATAACATTAACCAGGACAGTGTATTTACCGTGACCGAAGAGAATGGCGAACCTGTTCTGCATATTGATGGGGATATCTATGGCTGCCTGTTCACCAAAAAGGATTTTGGTAATTATGATCTCAAGCTTAAAGTAAAATGGGGTACACACAAATATGTTCCTCGGGTCGACGAAGTTAAAGACTCCGGCGTACTCTATCACTCGCAGGGCGAATGTGGGGTTGAATACTGGCGCACGTGGATGCTTTCGCAGGAGTTCCAGGTAACGGAAGCTGGCATGGGCGATTACTGGTCGCAAGCCAGCTCAAGGTCGGATGTTAAAGCCATAAAAAAAGGCAAGGATTATTTTTTTGATAACAACGGTACATTAACAGCATTTGGCAACGGAACCGGCAACGGCGGCTTTTGCCATGCGGGCGTTGACGCCGAGAATAAAGATGGCTGGAACGACCTGGAGCTGATCACTTATGGTGATAAAGCAATCCGCATTGTAAACGGAAAAGTGGTAATGGCCTTATCAAACAGCCGGTACATGGTCGGCAACGATTCAAAGCCGTTGGTAAGCGGTAAAATACAAATTCAAAGTGAAGCAGCCGAAGTGTTTTATAAGGATATCAAGATCAAACCAATAAAAAGGATACCGGCTGAATATGCCACTTATTTTAAGTAATTTATGAATATATTCAGTAAATACTTTAAAAGATTGACCGAGAACCCCCACGAGGTAGGCACAAGTACAGCAAAAGAAAAACAGTCAATATTTATTAAAGAATATCTTAAACCTGCTTTAAAACAAAATGGCTATTTAATAAAAGGTCAAACATGGTGGAAAGAGGAAGATGAATTCTATAAAATTATCAATCTTCAAAACTTTTCATTTAACACTAAAAACGATGTCACTTTCTGTTTTAACCTGGGCATAGGCTTAAAAAACCAAATGAAAGACCCTTCTCAGAAACCTACCTATGCTAATTTGAATGTTCACACAAGAGAAGATTGGTATTTATCAGAACCAAAAAAGGAATATGGTTACAGAAATGAAACAGGTTATATCTTAAAGCAAAACACCGATATAGATAATTTTATTAAAGAGCTTAAAAATGATTTCGAAAACGACATACTTCCTAAATTGAAAAAATTAGTAACGCTAAAAGACTGCCTCGAATTATACGGAGATATTCCATTTTGGGGAAATCGCTTAAAGGAAATGGTTGAAAAATAAAATTAGTAAATTCGTGTAATTCGCCCTGATTAATGATAATCCCTGCTACTATTTCTTCCGCTTCAAAGTAATCACAGGCGCGCCGGATTTTTCATCATAGGCTGCCGGTCTATTTCCATCCGGGAATATCTGCCATTTGATGGTATTGGCATCTACAAACAATAAAAATCCTAATAAGGTAGCTTCAGTGCCGTCTGGTTTGGTCATCTTAATATCCAGCTTGGCCGGGTTTTTGGGAAGGTCAATGGTATATTTGTATGGAGGCATAGCAGTACCATTGATCGCTACAATCACTTGGTTGCCATCCAGAAAAGTGATAGCAGCAGGCATATTGGCAATGTCGGCCCCCACCCAATGGCCTAAAAGATCTTTTTGAGTATGCTGCGCAAAGGCAGAAATGGAAAACAGGATCAGTAGTATGGCAAGTAGGTTCTTTTTCATAAATAGTTTTTTTATGCTGTGATACCCGAAGATAATATATTTTTGCTGATTAGATTTAGTAGCTACTCTTTATGAATCAACGCCCTCACTACTGAATCCTTCTGCGCCGGAGTAAGCTTATAATTAAACTTGAATAAAGCACCTTCAAAGTCGCCGTAGGATGGGTTAGGGATCACGATATAGCGGCTGCCAAACTCTTTCCTTAATTTTTCGGTAGCAGCCATCCGGGTTTCTTCCGATGGTTTGTTATCATATAAAGCATCAAAATCGGGCAGGTTATCACCGCATAATAATACAATATTATATTTCACCAAAACCTGCTGCCGGCGGCTTTCCTTGCTTGATGTTCCCTGCCGTAAAAGCAGGTGAGCATCATCCGCATCAGGCAAATGGTATAATTGCAGATTTTTTAAAGTAGCCGCACGCTCGTCCTCATCCCGGTTGGTGATGTAAAATATCATGACACCTTTTGAGGCCGCATATTTAAAAAACGAAGGCGCACCCGGTACGCTATCCGCGATTGCTTTGGCGGTCCATTCTTTCCAGGTTTTACTGTCGTAATCTAAATTATTCAAAGCCCTTTGCGCATCGTAAGGGCTGTTATCCAGCAACGTTTCATCGATATCCGTAACAACCGCAAGGGGTTTGCCATTGTGCTTCTTTACAGCTTCGTCTATCCGTTCTTTAGCAATATTATAAGCCTGGAAACACAAAGCCCGGTACTCGGCGGCACGTTGCTGGTATAGGGCCGCCCATACTTTGCCATCATTAACCAACTTGTTGGTGTCAACAAGTATCAAATTTGCTTTTGAGGTATTGGACGGTTGTTTAAATGCCGCAAACAAAACTACGATGAGTGATAATGTAAGTACCTTTCTCATAGTTTATTTCAACAATTCCGGCCTTATCTTGTCCGTAAACTCTTTGGCAAATTTATTCAGCTTGGGCTGGATCACAAAAGCACAGTAGGATTTGGAGGGGTTATCTGAATAATAGTTCTGGTGATAATCTTCAGCCTTATAAAAATCGCTTGCGGGGGTAACTTCAGTTACAATAGGTTTATCAAATACCTTCTCGGCAGTCAGCCTCTTGATCATCGCTTCGGATTGTTCCCTTTGCTCCTCCGTATAATAAAATATGGCCGAGCGGTATTGCGTGCCCACATCATTGCCCTGGCGGTTAAGCGTAGTTGGGTTATGCGTCCTGAAAAATACCAGCAGCAGCTCGTCAAATGATATTTCATCGGCATCATATTCCAACCGGATCACTTCTGCATGGCCGGTATCGCCATTACAAATTTCCGCATAAGTTGGATTTTTGGTATGTCCGCCCATATAGCCCGATGTAACCGATGTTACCCCTTTAAGCGTTTGGAATATGGCCTCTGTGCACCAGAAACAGCCATTGCCGAATGTTATTTTCTGTATGTTCATATCTAATAAATAACGAATATAGTGCCGATTTGGTTTATTGCTGCTGTTGGTGGATGAATATGTCAATTTAATTACTAAGTTTATTTTTTAAAAGCGCCTGCTTATAAAATTGATCAAATGAGGTTTATTATATTTATTTTAAGAACAGCTCTTGCTTTGGTTTTCCTTGCTTACGGCATCAACTTTTTTTATCACTTAACTTTTGTCCCGGTAATTCCTTTGGATGGCAAAAAAGCCGTTCCGCTGGTCGAATTGCTCACAAAAACGGGATATTTTTTCCAAATGCTGTATGGCATCCAGATCGCCTGCGGCTTTTTTTTATTGATCCACCGTTTCACTCCTTTGTTTTTGGTAGTGGCGTTCCCGGTTACGGTCAACATTTTTTTGTTTCACTATTTTCTTGATGCTGATAACACGAATAACCTGTACATCTACGGAGGGATACTATTGGTCAATATATTGCTGCTGCTCAACTCCCGCAAAGCCTACCGCCCGTTATTTTACAGCAGGGCGCAGTTTGTCGACCGCGAGCTGGAAGTAACCTTTACAGATGAAGACGAGGAAAGGCCAGAACTGCCCGAGATCAGGCTGTAACATTTTGCACGTTATTTAGATATATGGTGTTTTTTTAATAAACATTCCTAATTTAGTGTCCGATATACATTTATAAACCTCAATGCACTGATTATGCCTATTACTCAATTATTTGCTCCAAAAAGCAAGGTGTTTTTCCTGCTTATCCTATTGGTATCATTTATCAATTTCAATGCATCTGCCCAAACACGGTCAGTTGCCGACTTTGATAAAGGCTGGCATTTTCATTTAGGCGACATAAGCGGAGCTGAAAATCCGGCAACAAAAGATGCCGGTTGGCGTATGCTTGATCTGCCGCATGATTGGAGTATCGAAGGTAAATTCAGCAAAGATAACCCCGCTACACCCGAAGGCGGCGCATTGCCGGGTGGTATAGGCTGGTACCGTAAAACATTTACTGTACCTGCGGCTTCAAAAGACAAAAAAGTGTATATCGATTTTGACGGTGTTTATCAAAAAAGCACCGTTTGGCTCAACGGGCACCAATTGGGTTTCAGGCCGAACGGTTATATCTCTTTCCGCTATGATCTGACACCCTTCCTCAATTTTGGCGGTAAAAATACCATCGCTGTTAAGGTGGATAACTCGGTTCAGCCAAACTCGCGCTGGTATTCGGGTTCGGGCATTTATAGAAATGTATGGTTGGTGACTACTAACAAAGTGGCTATCGATCATTGGGGAACGTATGTAACTACCACTGACATAAGCGAGAAATCAGCCGTTGTAAATATTGACGTAACAGTAAAATATCCCAATGAATATCATAATAATGCGAATGATGTTGAAGTGATGGAGCCACTTCAACTAAAAACAACCATATATGACGAAAATAATAAAGAGGTAGGGAATTTTACTACCGACAATCTTCAACTTCCACATAAGGGGAAAACAGATGCCTATGATCAAAAAATCATGTTAAAAAACCCAAAGTTATGGTCAGTGGATAATCCATATTTGTACAAAATTGTGACACGGTTGTATGATATAAGTAATAAAAAGGGTAAGAAATTACTGGATACCTACACCACACCAATCGGCATCCGCTACTTCAACTTTGATGCCGACAAAGGCTTCTCACTGAATGGCAAGCCCATGAAGATATTAGGCGTATGCGATCACCACGACCTGGGTAGCCTGGGTGCGGCCGTCAATACCCGTGCATTGGAGCGCCAGTTGCAAATATTAAAAGCGATGGGTTGCAACGGTATCCGCACCTCGCACAACCCGCCTGCGCCTGAACTGTTAGATCTTTGCGATAAAATGGGCTTTATTGTAATGGACGAAGCTTTTGATTGCTGGGAATGGAAAAAGGCCAAATATGATTATCACCTGTATTTTAAGGAATGGCATAAACGCGACCTGGAAGACCAAATACTTAGAGATCGTAACCACCCGAGTGTAATCATCTGGAGTATCGGTAACGAGATACCCCAGCAGGGCGATACGAGCGCGCTGCGCCTGGCTCCCGAACTGGCAGGCATCGTGCATAGCCTCGATCTTACCCGCCCAATCACTACGGCAAATGATCACCCCGATACCAGCAATAAGATCATTAAATCAGGAGCTATTGACCTGATCGGTTATAATTACCACGAGTTTGATTATGCCAAATTCCATGACCGTTACCCCGGCAAAAAATTCATTGCTACCGAAACTACCTCTGGCCTGGAAACCCGTGGTCACTATGATATGCCATCAGATAGTATCATGCGCTGGCCAATAGCGAGGGATTATAAGACCGTACCGAAAATGAACGCTGATCATACGGTATCAGCCTATGATAATGTTTCGCCGCCATGGGGCTCAACACATGAGGAAACCTGGAAGGTGATGAAGAAGTATGATTTCCTGTCGGGGATGTTCATCTGGACAGGCTTTGATTACATGGGCGAACCTACACCTTACTCATGGCCTGCGCGCAGCTCTTATTTTGGTATTATCGACCTGGCCGGTTTTCCGAAGGATGTATATTACATGTACCAAAGCGAGTGGACCGATAAAACCGTATTGCACATCTTCCCGCATTGGAACTGGGAACCGGGTAAAACCGTTGATGTATGGGCCTATTATAATCATGCTGATGAAGTGGAACTGTTCCTGAACGGCAAATCATTAGGCGTTAAAAAGAAAGAGGGTGACGACCTGCACGTGATGTGGCGCTTAAAATTTGAGCCGGGAACCTTAAAAGCCGTATCTCGCAAAGATGGGAAAGTAGTGCTTACCCGAGAGATACACACCGCCGGTAAACCTGCAAAAATTGAACTGGTTGCCGACCGTAAAAATATCAAGGCGGATGGCAAGGACCTGTCCTTCATCACCGTAAAAATATTGGACAAGGACGGCAACGTAGTACCCGATGCTGATAACCTGGTGAACTTTAAAATTAACGGTAATGCTTTTATTGCCAGTGTCGATAACGGCCTGGAAACAGATCACGATCCGTTTAAAGCCGACTATCGCCATGCATTTAACGGCCTGGCCCTGGCTATTGTACAATCAAAAGAAAGACCGGGGAGTATTACATTTACAGCGTCATCAAAAGGATTGCAGGGCGCAACGGTGGTTTTGCAGGCGAAATAGACGCCCTAACACATTGTCATACTGAGCGATAGCGAAGTATCTTCTCAAAGCGATAAGTCGCCCAGATGTA
>Ga0206976_1202_pt1 | contig 16888 bp, 9 predicted proteins | sample Alteio_BWOrgHeat_82_FD_152926 | JGI IMG/M metagenome (GOLD analysis project Ga0206976, IMG submission 152926) | Enriched cells from forest soil in Barre Woods Harvard Forest LTER site, Petersham, Massachusetts, United States -... | ecosystem: Environmental > Terrestrial > Soil > Temperate forest > O... | reverse complement strand
TTCGAACTGCTTGCGATTGCGGCGGTGGCGGTGACAAAGACGGAGAAGCTGGGAGTGGCGCCAGCCCCAAACGGGGCGAGGGTTACCGTTGGTCCCGGCGTGGCCATGCATTGACCGGTGGAGGGATTGGTCTGGCAAACGGTGACCTGAACCGGGAGCGAGGGGTTGGCACCGGTGGAGGTCTTGACGGTGACGGAGGGATAACTCTGGCCACTCTGATTCTCAGAAGCTACGGTAAAGGCGGTTGACCCGCCGACCGGGATCGTCAGCACGTTGGTACCGGAGGAGGTAGCGACGAACGTTTCGATGGGGTAGCCGATGGTGTAAGACCCGGTTGCGACGGCGCTGCTGGTGTATCCGGTGGCTACGGCGATCGCTTCGAGGGTCTCGGTGGCTGCGACGCTGATTGGGCCGGTGTACTTTGTCGACGACGTGGTTGGCGTGGTGCCGTTGGTGGTGTAGTAGATGATTGCTCCGGGGGTGATGTCAGTGATGGCTACAGGTTGTGCGAAGGTGTAAGAGCCTGGAGCCAGCGAGAACGCCGGCGTTGCGACGCCCTTACCGATGGTGTAGGCGGAGGAGAGTGGGGCACTGCTGGTGAGCCCAGTGGCCACGGCGAAGGCGCGGATGGTTTGATTGGCGGTGACGATGACGGGACCGGTGTAGACGGCGGAGGTGGTGGTGGGCGTGGTGCCATCGGTGGTGTAGTAGATCGACGCGCTGGGGGTGATGTCGTAGATGTTCACGGCTTGCGCGGTGCTGTAGGTTCCCGCGGCTGGAGAAAACTGCGGAGTGGGCACGGAGCCGATGGTGTATATACCTTCCAAAGCGGCACTGCGGGTGTATCCGGGAGCAATGGCATCGTAGGCGATGTACTCGGTGGAGCTGACGGTAAATGGTCCGGTGTAGGTGTAGGTGTTGACAGCGGAGCCGATGCCGACTGAGTAGGTGATTACTGCCCCGGGGGTGGCATCGGTAATCGTGACGGTTTGGGATTTGCCGTATGCGCCTGGAGGTGGCGAAAGAACGGGCGTTGCGGTGACGTCGGCTCCGATGCTGTAGAGGGCTGTGGCGATTGGGCTGTTAGTGTATCCATCAGCTACCGCGATGGCCTGGAGGTACTCGGTGGCCGAGACGCTGACTGCGGATTTGTATACGGCGGACGCGGGGGTTGGGGCCGCGCCGTTGGTGGTGTAGTAGATGGTTGCGCCGGGAGTTGGGTCCGAAATTTGCACGGATTGGGCGGCGCTGTAGCTGCCGGAAGGCACGGAAAAGACCGGCGTAGCCGCGGGCGAGACGATGGTGTACTTGGCTGAGCCGACGGCACTGTTCGTATAGCCGGTAGCTACGGCGATGGCTTCGAGGGTTTCTGTAGCGGCGACGGAGATGGCGCCGGTGTATTTAGTCGACGACGTGGTTGGCGTGGAGCCGTTGGTGGTGTAGTAGATGATTGCGCCTGAGGTGGCGTCCGTGATGGTGACCGATTGCTTGGCGGCGTAAGTGCCTGGGGCTGGGCTGAAGACCGGCGTGGCTGCCGGGGTTTCGATGGTGTACTTGGCTGAGCCGACGGCACTGTTGGTATAGCCGGTGGCTACGGCGATGGCTTCGAGGGTTTCTGTGGCGGCGACGGAGATGGCGCCGGTGTATTTAGTCGACGACGTGGTTGGCGTGGAGCCGTTGGTGGTGTAGTAGATGATTGCGCCTGAGGTGGTGTCCGTGATGGTGACCGATTGCTTGGCGGCGTAAGTGCCTGCGACTGGGCTGAAGACCGGCGTGGTTGCGGGCTTCGTCCCCGTCCCGGTCAGTGCGACCGACTGCGACGATCCCGTCGCGTTGTCCGCGATGGCCAACGCCGCAGAGAACGAGCCCGCAGCCGCAGGCTTGAACTCCACCGACACCGTGCAGCTGGCCCCAGCTGCCAGCGACGTTTCGCAGGTGGTCGCCGACTTCACGAAAGAGGCAGCGCCGGTACCGGTCAGTGTCTCCGACGTCAGCGTCAGCGCCGCCGTTCCGGAGTTCTTGATGGTCACCATCTGCGCTGCAGAGGTCGCACCAGCCAGCGTTGACGGGAAGGCAATCGAGGTCGGGGAAAGACTAACCGCGGGTGCCGAGGTGCCAACGGGCCATGCTTTGACAAGATTGGCGACGTTGAAGGTGCCTAGACCAGTCGTTAGATCGTAGCCGCTACCTGCACTGTAGCCGCTGACGATGCCTGCCTCGTCGCCTGCTCTATTGGTTACGCAGTTCGGAGCTCCTGTCACACAGACGGAGGCATTCGATCCAGTGGTAACGTCGTCAAAGATGCAAGAGTTTCCAGCAGCGATCGTATTCGAATTACAAGCGGCGTAGTTCTGTTTAGCCGCCAGACTGTAGAACACTGGATTGGCAAGGCCCTGCTTGGCGCCGCCAGCTCTTTGCACGATTAACGCCATGATTCCCGCCGTCAGAGGGGACGCGGCTGATGTTCCGCCATTCTCCTGGTAGATGATGTAGTCCGGATTGCTGTAATCGCACGAGGTCTCTGGCGAACTGCTCGCCATACATATGAGCAGCGCGCTGCCAGGAATGCCAGTACTGGATTGGTACCCATAGGCTGCGAACATCGAGACGTCAGGAATATCGCGCTTGCCATCTGCCGGAATGCCAGTAACGCCGGTCTGCCAGCTTGGCTTGGCGTATCCTCCGGCGCAGCTGCTCGAAGTGGTACCGGTAGGCTCGGTGCACTTGCTGACGCCGCCGGACCCGGAAGCCATCTCGACCAATCCAGGATCAGCACTGATTGCCGCATTGCAAAGTTCCTCGTTGTTGCTGTATGCGGTGTAGACATTGAGCAGAAGCGGATTCGAGCAAGTGTCGTTCCAGGCCATTTCAGGCATATAGCCCTTGGCGCTAGCGCCGTTCGCATCATTGGTCGCATTCCAGTAAGTCGAGGGCGGATGCGTGCTCTCGGTGAGATACCACTGAACATCGGTGCCCCCGACAGCCGTCACGTAGGGAGTAGAGGCCATGCCGCTGACAGCCAGGCCGACGGTGTCTGCATAGGGTGGCGTCCCATCCTGCGAAGTGCAGACCGTAGAGCCGGAGTCACCCCCAGCAACAAATGAACTGATGCCCTGTGTTGCGCCCTGCTGAAAAATCTGGTTATAGAGACTGTTCCCCGACGTGCCGAGATCAAGCTCGCAGGCGCCATAGCTCATGGTGAGAATCGGGGCGATTTCGTTATCAACCACGTAGTTGACCGCCGTCTGAAGGCCATCAGTAGTGGCACTGTCAACGTCGGCAACCAGAATGACCTGCGCCCCCGGAGCAGTAGAGGAAACCATCTCCACATCTTCGGTATTCTCTCCCTGGCTGGCAGTGATGCCCGGATCCGCGCCACTGTGCAGCGTGGTCAGCGTCCCGGCCGGCAGACCAAATGAGCTCCGAAAGGTGTTGAAGTCTGAAGTCTCGACGTCGCTGAGAGCAATGATGGCAACCTTGACGCTGGTACCGTTATTCGGTGTGCTTTCGTTCCAAAGGGGCAGAATGTTGTAGATAGTTGCCACATCGTACGGACTGAGCATCTCCCGCAGATACCCGGTCTCGGTATCGGTATAACCAAACTCCGGCTGGATCCCCATGGGACCACTGGGATTTCCCTTGAGCCCGTTGGCCTGCGTCTTCAAACCGTCCACCGACGTCGAAGCAGGCTCTACTGGGGTGTACTTGCCGGTCTTCAAATCACGCTTGACGTAGCCTCCGAAGTGCGAAAGGTGCTTCGGAAAGAAGTCATTCAAAGAAGCAATACCGGTGATGACGGGCGCCAACGCGGTGGGGATTTGAGGATTGCGGTCATTGGCGATGTGCTCTTTGCCATTAACCAGATATCGGTGCATCTCCAGGTGAAACGCATCTTGAACCTGCGCGACCGTCCCGCTGAAATCTATAAAAACCTTGCCCCTTCCAACTCCGTTGATCTGAAATCCCTGATTTTCAAGCCAGCTGGTGATCTGTGTGATGTCAGCGTCAGACGGCCCATAGAGCTGGCCAAACTCCTCAGAGTGCAGCCAGCGATGATAGTCAGGCGACTTCGGGTCATACTGCCGCTCATTGAAAGCCGCGAGGGCCGTTTCCTGTTCCGGACTTCGCTTGAGCACCAGCAGTATCCGCTCCAACCGGTTGCCGGGATTCACCAGTCCCACGTCAAACTCAGACCGCGCATCAGGGTGGGTATTCCCGCGAAGCAATGTAAGCTTCGAAGCATCTACGCGTTCGACCACCCGGCTGGGAACAGGCTCCAAGTTTGCCGAGTCAAAATTCTGGGCGTGCGAAAGCGGCTCTGTAACTGCAATTACCAGCAGCAGGTAAATAAGAGGCAGGGCAAATTTGGACATACGAATTCCGAGCATCCTTGGCGATGCCGACAGATAGGGGTTTCGGGCGGCTGAATTTTATCGGGGGGCGTACTGCGACACGTTCTAATCTACGCAAAGCGCAAAGAAAAGCCACATAAAAATAGCGGTGAGTTTCAAGATGCATGCTTTCTCCATCTCGCTCACGCCCGTGTTACGACGGCAAAGTCGTTATCCTTGTGGATGAAATGACGCAGAGCTCAGCCGAATACACCGCCATGCCACTACGCTCTGCGCCGAATGCTGTGGTTATCGGGAGACGGCGCGCTTCACTCTTCGAATGTCCTAACGCGAACTTGAACCAGCCTTGAAGAAATCTTCAGCGAAATAATTCTTAACGTGAGCTTGGTCGCGAAGGATCTCTAGATAGGCGGTCGTCAATAATCCTTGACGACGTATGGAGAACTTCTGGCCTATGAAGCACAGATCAAGTCTGGGAACAAACATTTCGAAATTCAGGTCGGCCCGAATGGTGAGGATCGGGCCGAGTAAGGTCAGGCTCTCCGAACCCCAACAGGCACCGAGCCGATCACGATCAGCTCATCCAGGGTGCGAATACTAACCCGGTGGAGAGTGATAAGAACCGCAAAAGCAAAGAACCTAATTAAGGAAGAACAATCTTGACACTGGCCAAATGCTCATACAAAACGCGCTTCATCTTTACGAATCGCGTTCCATCCTCTCTCGGGAACGGTGTGTTGCCAGACAGGATGGAACGCTTAATACAAGCCGAGGTTCGTCAGTCCTGCTTTTCGCAGGGGTTTTCGCCATCGTGGTCTTCATCGTGGCGGCTCTTCACGAACCCCATTCCGTGGGGGCTATGCAATCCCGTAACGATCGGCACCAGCTCGCCGAAGTTAAGGTCGAGAATTCCCACGAAGCCGACGCTCGTTCCCGAAGAATCGGGAGCACCCACCGCGGCGGTGTAGGGCGTGCCAGGAACGAACCGGGATTTGCGAATCTTGTAGACGATGTTCGCCGGAGTGTCGCTCACCAGCATAAAACCATCGTCCGAGGGAACGAAGAGAGTGTCATCCGCCTGCGGGGTACCGAAGGGCGAGCTTAATGGAATAAGCGTGACACTCTGATCGTTGCCGGGTCTATGAATCAAGATCAGTTCGGAGTCTCCCTGGCTGTCGAGGAGGATGTCATTCCCGGGAGTCAGGGTCATGGAGTCGGGATCCTGGAGGTTCAGGGTGACGGGATCGCCGGTGATTACGTCGGTTGCCGTCGCGTTGCCTTCTAGGACGGGTGTGACCTCAACCGTATCGCCGACAAGCTTGCCTTCGGCGATGGCTGGGAAGGTATTGGGGTTGTTGGCAGGGTTCGAGGCGCTGAAGTAGACGTGGCCGTTGCGGAATGTGATGTCATCGTATCCGCCGCCGGCGGCCGGAGGTGCGGCGAAAGTGTAGAGCTTTTGGTCGTGGGTTTCTGGATCGATGATGACAAGATTTGGATTGGCATCTTCGTTCTGCATCGCCCAGATTTTTTGGTTATAAGGATCGACCTTCAGACCGTCGTTGTGACCCTTAACTTTATAGATGTGGACGATCTGGCCGTCCTTGGTGTATTCGACGACTTGATTCGACTTACCATCGGCGCCGGTAGGATCGTTGTTATCGCCATAGCCAATGAAGATGTGATTACGAAGAACGGCAATCGAGTCAGGCGCGGTGTACTTGCCATCTACACCCTTGGCAAAAACACTGATCGAATAACCTCTTTCCGCCTTCAGAGCAGACTGAGATGAAGCTGGAATGACGAGAGCTGCGAGCAAAAGCGTCACTGAGAGAACAGTGTGCGGTTTCATGAGACCTCCCGATTCGTGTTGATTGGTTGTTCAGGCTTGCCAGGGCTGAAAGGAACGTGCGATCAGGCTATGCCCCTAGATGCGTTCAAAAGTTATGACTGTGTGAATTTACGGCTTCGCTGTACGGGACTGGGTTTGCCGATTCAACTCGATTCTGGCCAAAATTCAACGAACCGCCGGTTCCTGTTGCAGGACGGAGATACGAGTCATCTCCGCACCTTGTCAGCGGAGAATCCCCGATCTGTACTGTTGCCAGTCACTGCTTGAGGTCGTAGCCGAGGAGTGCTTCGCGTTTGCCCATGTTATTGCAGTTCTCGTTGTTTGCGGCGAAGTGAGAGGGCTCGGTGCCAGAGTAGCAGCGGTATAGGGGCTGCGTATTAGGCTGGGCGGTTGCATAAACGAATCCAGCGCTGCGCAGGCGCTGGTAGTTCTGCGTCTCGCAGACGCCTTTCTGGATAGAATGCGATCGGGGTGGCCGGGCCACTTGCTGAGACATTCTTCCAAGCTCGACGGTGGGTTTGGCGGGATCGGGCGTAGTCATCATGTAGCCAAGCTGGGCTACAAGCCGGTATGCGGAGTAGTTACCGGGCACAGGCGCGATGGTGGTCCAGTGATCGTGCTGCGCGGCATCGTACCAGTGAGTCAGCATTTCCCCCACCAGCGGCTCACCGGGAGCGCGCGACCAGGAAATATCAACTGGGCGAAAGACGAGATAGCGCTTGCCGAAGTTTTCTCCAGGATTCAGCCACATGTATGCCATGAGCCAGTGATCGCTGAGCTGGTTGAGGCCGGTTTTGGCGTCGATGAGGTCAGGATAGGCAACGAGTTCCAGGCCGTTTTTGCGCGACCAATCGCCGTATTCGGTCAGCATGATGGGCTGCGAGAAAATTGCCGTAAAGTGAATGCGGTCGCGCGAGGCGACCAGGCCCAGGCCGCCTTTGACCCAGTTGAGGCCGATGGTTTCATCGGTTGTGCTCCACCATGCAGAGCCGCCTCCGTTAATCGGGCTCGATTTGCCACCGACTCCCGGCTCTGACCAAGCGCCGTCGTAGTACTTCTTCCACTTGCCCGGACCGGGGTTCGACGACGGCGCACGCGCGATGAAGCCGTAACCGCCATCCCAGGAGTGGCCGCCATTGTGCACGCAGTAGGCATAGTCGTAGCCATCATTCCCCCGTACGATATTGCCGCAGCTATCGCCGGTCTCCTTGCCATTGGCAGGCGGATCGGTGCCCGAGATGATGGGGCCCTCGATCTTCCAAGTCAATCCGTAATCGGTGGAGGCGGCCATGACCATGCTCGCGTGCGTCTGGCCGTAATTCCCATAGTTGCAGGCGGTCTCATTGTGGTCCCAGCCGTAGAGCGTCTTGCCCTCAAGCTCCACATGCACAACCCACTGGCCGCAGGAGTCGGGGGTGTTGGGCGGGCCAGGCTTCAGGACGGCGACGCCTGTGCCGCCCATGTCGTAAGGATGACTGCCGTCGATGGCCCATGTGGTTCCGGCGGCAGTGAAACCACGAAATTTGCCACTGGGAAGCCGGATCGCGGTGAACGAGGCGTCGGCGATGTTGGGGCCGGTCCGCGGGCAACGAGCGGAACGCCGACGCGGATGCGCAGCGTAGCTATCGGATCGGGAGTCGTGTCCTTGCCCGGAGGCGCTACAGCCTGGCCGGCGCTCTCAGTCAGCATCCCGCAGCGGTAGACGCTATCGGCATCGATCGTCTTGGACCAGGGATCAGAGTCCCACGAGAAGTAGTCGATGCCCACGAGACGGTGTTCAGCGGTGAATTGGTCGAAATCATGGCGGACTTCTTCGATGAGAAGCGTGCGGCTGGTTTCGTTCGGAGGACAGGAGAGATTGCTATTGGGAAAACCCCATTCCGTAACCCAGCAAGGCTTACCCTCCGACGAGCCTTTGGGGCGGCAGGGGGCCAGATCGACGCTGTTAAGCCGGGCAAGCCGTTGGGCGGCGGCCGTTGGGTTCCCTGGCTGCGCGGTAGACGGATAGCTGTGAATCCCATAAGCGTCAACGAGAGAGTCGAGGCCGTGGGAGCGAAGGAATGTCATCGTCGCCGAGAGGCCTACCATGTCTTCCTTCCGGTTGTTATAGAGCTTGTCGCCATCTTTTGCGCTGACCATTCCGGCAGAGATGATGGGAGTGGTGCGATTCAGGCGGGAGTGGTCGCGGACTTCTTTAAGCACAGTGAGAATCTTGATGTATTGAAGAAAGCCCTTGGCGATCTGCTTGCCCTCGGGATCATGGTCCAGGTCCTGGAGGCTGAGGATTTTGCCTTCGCCGGGGAGTGGAAATTCTGGATTGAATGCTGCCAGTTGATCTCATTGCCTAGCTCGACGCCGGCAAGCTGGATGTTGTTGGCGTCGAGACTGTCGAAGAGCTTCTGGAAGGCGGCTTTCGAGAGCGCGGGATCGGCATAGGAGAGCGGATGCCCACCCCACATGGCTGGATACACATCAGGCTGATAGGGCCGCGACGGCGCACCGGGCATGTACTCCGGGCCGACGATCAAGTGGATCCGAATGCCGTGGGCGGCGGCGCGTTTCGCAAAGTCGATGCCCTTGTCATCATTCGAGATGCCGCAGCGAATGATGTGCACCCCGGCTGCTTTGAGCTGGTCGAGCAGGGCGTTCTGATTAGCCATGCTGTCACGCATGGGATTAACGACGTTGATGCCCACCACCAGGTCCTGTCCACCGGCCCGTCCGAGAGCGAGAAAGATCACAACCGAGAGAGCTGCAACTGGCCCACAGCGCTTTATCCGGCGCATCCGATTCCTCCAGACAAGTGTCAACGTACCAAGACTGAGGCACTCGTGACGCCGGTGCAAACACGAATAGGCTTGCCGGAGTTTCGTTCCTCAGCGATTGAAGACGAACTGACTCTCGGCCGTTTGAATTACGAGACCTTGCGACATCTCCCAAATGGTGATTGCACCGGACATACGGCCGCGGCTCCGCCGACTGAAAAGACGGTAGAGATACTTCGAGCGAATCGGGTGATCAAGTAAGTAGTTGCTGTCCTACCTCCGAGATTCTGTAAGGAGGCGCCTCTTCTTTTTGCGCATTCACCCTCCCGCACCTCTACGGGCGCGGGGGGAATTGAAAACACTCGGTAAATATCGGGTGAAATGACGGTGAAGAGCCACCTCTCTTAAGTTTGAATTCAGCCACGCTGCCATAGCCTCAAACCACAGTGAACGCCTTCCATTTTCAAAGCTTGATCCCCGCCTCGCGAAGGACGTTCGAGGCTAATTCGCCCTAAATCAAATATCAAACCTAAGTCTTTGTGAGGTCAGCGAGAGTATGCGTAATCGTTCGTTAGGAAGTTTTCTCATTCTCCTGCTTGTTTGCTTGTGTTTGACATTACTCGGGCGGTCTCAAACCGCTCCTGGAGGGATAAGCGGGAGCGTGCAGGATCAAGCCGGCGCGACTTTGGTGAGCGCACAGCATTGTTCAACCTACAGATAGACAGACTGCCACCGACAACGAAGGTCAGTTCCGAATTACGAATCTTCCGGCCGGGCAATATTCACTCACGGTCTCGTACGTCGGTTTTGCTCCCTATACAACGACGGTGAATGTCGGCGCAGGACAGATGGCAAATGTAAACGCGCAGCACTCAAGGTGCTGTCCGCAGCCGATTCGGTCATCGTGACCGCACCGCGATTCGAAGGCGAGGCAGAAGCGGTGAATGTCGAGCGCATGTCTGCCGAGATCGTGCAGGTTGCGCTGGTTCTCTAGCGCAGTCTGCACGGCAGACTGATCGACAAAAGATCACCGTCCCAACAACCACGGAGGCCGCACGCCTTTGATCGGCAGTACGGCCTCTTTCCTTGATTGGAGAATCTCATTGCCATAGACTTAGTTTCCCTGCATCTGCATCTGATGCACCTTATAGTCGCTCTCGACACTAATGCGTCTTACAACCGTGAGCCCGTTGGGGCCAATTAGAAACGTGATGCCTGTTTCATTGTTAGTCACCCGATGTCTCACGTCCTTGACTGTGGCGAGTTGGGTCGGAGCAGAAGCGGCAATATCGATCACCTGATAGTCCCGGCCAACTGCAGGGACGTATGTGTGGGCTTTGCTCGTGACGAGAAGACCGCTCTCTCCTAAGGTATCAGCCGCGCCGAGGTCTGTCGCGGTCGAGATCATTCGGAGCACAGGTCTCTTGGTCTTGCGAAGATCGAGGACGGCTTCCTTCTGACTGCCACGAAAATACACGAGTTCGGCACCGTCGCCGAGAGGACGAACGAAATCAAAGGCACCCTCGGCCGCTAACGGCGTGCTCACTACCAGCTTGATGTGAGCCGGATCCGTAACGTCAAAGACCGATAGGCGAGCGCCTTGCTGCTGCTCAACATAAAGATACGTGCTTCCTGCATTGTCGGAGTGAAGAAAGAGTGAGTTGCCCGGTACCTGCGCCAGCTCCGGAAGATCACGAGCTTCCATAACTACCAGCTCCTTCGACCTCGAGTGGATCTCCGCCTCTGCTGCTGATGTTAGAACCGCCGCCGTGACAACCAAGCTAAGTGCGAATGTGGATTTGATGATGTTGTTCATGGTGTTTCTCCTTTTCGAATTCAGTTTTGATCCGCAGAGGTCACCATGTCCAAGCAGTAAAAGTGATGCCGTACAAGCCAGGACCGCTTCGAATCGATATCCAGGCCTCGGTTATACGGCATAAGAATTTGCGAATTCCGTTGGTGCGAGGTTCGTCCTAATGTCGAAACATGATTACACGACAAAAAACAACCACGACAATCGCAATCATCGGTGGAGGGGGTGAGTGGAAGCCTCACAGCTTTTCACCTAGTTCGGCAGGGAACGCCGGCGCGTGTGATTCTCATCGACCAGCGACCTGATTTCGGGCTTGGCCTGGCGTATTCAACGCCGAGCCTCCGCCACCTGTTGAATGTTCCCGCGGGGAAGATCAGCGCATTGCCCGATCAACCAAACCACTTCCTCAATTGGCTTCGCAGGAATCATGACCCGGCTGCGACGGAGAACATCTTCGCTCCACGAGCGGTATTTGGACGGTACATCCAATCTCTCCTGAAATCGGCGCGCCAGCTCGAACAGGAGATCGCAACCGTTGTTGATGTCCGTCAGCAAGACTCCGGGGCCGTGCTCACGTTGGATAGCGGATGCGAGCTTCGGGCCGACTTGATCGTTCTGGCAACCGGAAACTTCGATCCAGCTCCTCTTCCGGGAATCACGAAGGCCGCGTCCGATTCGGGTTTGTATCGCCACAATGCATGGGCGGCGGAAACTTGCGAGGGATTGGATCCTGACGCGCCTGTTGCTCTTATCGGAACAGGTCTGACCGGGGTCGATGTCGTGCTGAGGCTGCGTGAACTCGGACACCGCGGAAGGATCATTGCTCTGTCTCGTCATGGCAGCTTCCCGAATCGGCATGACGATTACATACCCCTGAGTTCAACTGCAATCCCATCCGATACACCGGCCACCTGTGTCGCATATCTCCGCGCACTGCGCGCTGCAATTCGCGGAGGCGCGGAATGGAGAGCCGCTATCGATAGCCTCCGTGAAACGACTAACGAGCTGTGGCTCCGTCTGCCGATCGAGGAAAAGAAGCGCTTTCGCCGCCACCTGCAGCACAGATGGGATGTTGTACGCCACCGCATGGCACCGCCGATTGCCGAGGTCATCGAATCCGAACTTCGGAACGGCACTCTGGAGATCCGCGAAGGCCATCTCAAGACCGTCGATGCCTCTCCTGCAGGCGCCCACATAACTATTCGCGCACATCATGACAGTGAGAGCTTCTATGCAGATCGAGTCATCAACTGCACTGGACCAAGCATGAACTACCGCCGCATCCCTTCAGCTCTTCTCCAAAACATGTTCAACAGAGGACTCGTAACCTCCGGTCCATTAGGTACTGGATTCCATTGCTCGAAGGATGGAGCGGTCATCGACGCCGGTGGTCACGCTTCAGAAATCATCTTTAACCTTGGCCCGGGCCGTCTCGGCGACCTTATTGAGTCCATCGCGGTTCCTGAAATCCGTCAACAGGCCGTTGAGCTTGCCTCGGCACTCGCTGATCGCGTGAGGTCACAATACGCACTCCCTGAAAAGACGGTGACAGGATCTGCAACATCGGAGTTAACCAGAGAGTTGGCAGCAGCATGACCACCGCAACGGTCGCCAACGTCAGAGGCACTGAGCAGGCGGTGACATCGTGGCTGGCATCCACTGGTTGGGTTATTGTTCTCGGAGCAGCCAGCGGCTCTGCCTGTGTCGCAATAAGACTCTTCTTTCGCCTTCTTCAGTGGGTCTTTGTTCAGCAGACGGGAATGTTACCCATCGTGGCAGCAACGTTGCCGCCCGCGCGTCGTATCTTGACCCCGATCATCGGAGCGGTGTTAGCGATCTTTGTGGTCTGGATGATGCGGAGGTGGACACGGGATTTGCACTTTGAAGAATATGTGGAAGCCGTTCGTCTCAGGAATGGCCGAATTCCTCTCCTTTCGACGGTTTGGCGGACGGCCTCCTCTGCCTTTTCCGTAGCCACCGGCGCGGCGATCGGGCGGGAAGGATCGATGATCCAATTTGCTGCTGCAATCTCCTCGTGGGTGGGAGAGCGATCGCCGCTACGGAGTCTGTCGTTGTCGCGGCAGGTAGCCTATGGCGCTGCAGCCGCGGTCGCGGCAGCTTATCAAGCACCAATCGCCGCAATATTCTTCGTCACAGAGATCGTCCTGGGTGAGTGGGCCTGGTGCGACACTCCTCAACTGCTCTTGGCCTCAAGCACTAGTTGGCTCATTAGTCGCCTTTTGCTGGGTGCTGGTCCCCTCTTCCCGGTAAGGGGATCATTGTTGATTACGCACGATCTGCTTTGGGTTCTCCCTCTGACTCTTGTTCTGGGCGCAGTTGGGCCGGCCTATCAGAAGCTTCTTCGTTTCTCCGGAATAGCGAAGCGTCTGCCCTTCGCACTGCTGTGGAGTGGCCTCGCAGTGGGTGTTCTCGCTCTGATCGAGCCTAAGGTCTGGGGAAACGGCGACGCCGCTCTCCTGGAAATTCTGCAGAACAAAACGATGCTCCTTGGAATCTTCAGCGTGTTCACCTTGCGCCTGGTCGCTACAACCTTTTGCGTGGGAACAGGCACGGTTGGAGGAGTTTTCACGCCTACACTGTTCGCCGGTGCTGCCCTCGGTCTCGCGACAGGTCACTTACTGCACTATCCGGAGCCGTCGATATTGGCTATCTGCGGCATGGGACTACTGATGGCTGCCGTGACGCACGCTCCTCTAATGGCAGCTCTGATGGCGGTAGAACTTACCGGCAATGGCATCTTCTGCCGATCATCCTGCCATGCAATCTGCTCGCCTCGTTGATTGCTCGTACAATCTCGCGTGAGTCCCTATACGCCATTGCCAGTCCGGAGCCAGCGCAATGAAAGATAGGTTTCGGCATACAAGACTGTGATCTTCAAACAGGCGTCGACCTTTGGACTTTCAAGGGAGACAGGAGACGGATAGGTCATGATAGAGAATTCCCGCATTCGAGTATTCAGGGCGGTCGCACAGCATCTGAACTTCAGCCGGGCCGCAGAAGAACTGTTGCACACGCAACCCGCAATCACCCAGCAAATCAAGGCGCTTGAAGATGAGTTCGGCGTACCGCTATTCGATCGCGGCGGTGGACACATCGCGCTGACAGCCGGAGGAAAGGCGCTGCTGCCCTTTGCAGAGAGAATGAAAGAGCTCTCCGACGAAGCCTTTGCCGCGGTGGCGGAGGCATTTGGACAACATGCAGGCGAACTCGCTCTGGGAGCCTCCCAGACCATCGGCCAATACCTCCTCCCAACGTTCGTGGCTGGATTTCGGCGGACAAACTCGAAGGTCAGAGTCACCGCTCGCAGCGGGAATACCGATGAGATGCTCGAAGCTCTCCTCGCGCGAGAGATTCAGCTGGCGCTTATCGAAGGTCCGGAACAGCGGAAAAACCTCCATATTGAACCGTTCATGGAGGACCACATGGTACTGGTTGTCCCCGCAACTCATGAATGGGCCAATCACGATATCAAGGTGGAGGATCTCAAGCGCGAACCTTTGCTCATGCGCGAATTCGGCTCCGGCTCAAGGAGAGTGGTGGAGCAAGCGCTTTCGAAGGCCGGAGTGAAGACGAAGGATCTGACCATTAGCATGGAACTCGACTCGACCGAAGGTCTGCTGAGTGCGGTGGAAGCCGGCCTAGGGGCCACCTTCGTCTCGAGATGGGCAGTCCGAAGTCAGCTCTCGCTTGGAACGCTCAAGATCGCCAGAGTGCAGGGGTTGAAGCTGTCGAGGCGATTTTCGATGGCATATCCTGCCGGTCCAGAGCCAACAGGTATCGTCGGTATCTTCCGGACATTCTTGCTCTCTCAGGCAATGGAAATGGCGCCAAAAAGGATAGCTAGAACAAGGCCTCCTAGTTGCGATTGAGTCCGGCATCCGGAGATTGACAGCATCAGTTGTGCTAACAGGAGTGGCTGTTGATAACTTAGATGCGGGAAGCAACGTGAAGTTCGCCCGGACAATTCCGTTTCGCATTTCGGCGGATGAGACGCGCTCGATATCGGCGAAGACAGAGGCACGCCAGTAAGCGAGGACTACCACGTTCCCTTCAAATTCACCGGCACTATAGCGAAAGTCCTGATCCTGCTAAGGGACGAAAAAATCACAGCGGCCGACGAAAAGCCATCGAACAATCCGACTTCAACCTCGGTGTAAGCGACTAGCCTTCTGTCGCGGATAATCGCCACGTCACTCGCCGAAAAGGGCGCCTCGCGCACCTGCCTGACCAATTGCAAACCCAATCAAGAGATGTGACAATTTCCTCAAATGCCAGCAGGTAGACCGAGCGAATATAGGCCCGAGTACGCCGAGCGCGCGAAAGAAATGTGCGTTAACGGCGCAACAGACATTCAACTTGCTGATGAATTTGAGGTTAGACTGTGAGCACGATACCTCGGCCGCCGAAGGAGTAATGAGCGATGCGTGCTGCTGCCGAGATGAGAAAGGCCAGTTCCGAATGAAAAATCACCCATTTGGCCTAGTCGCTCCGGGGACATTCTTTAAACCTAATGCTCCACTATCCTGTCTCGCATGCGTGCGTTAATCGCATGCTCTCCGAGCGGGACCTCGGTCGCAACATCCGCTCCTCCCGGCAAACCGTTGGCCAATACCTCGATCACTGGCTCGACATCTGCGCTCGGCCGCGGTTGCGGGCCAAGAGCTTCCACGATTATTGGAGTCTGCTCGCACGGTATGTCCGTCCACGACTTGGCGCAAGACCGCTCGGGGAGATTTCGCCGGCGGAAATTCAGACGCTTTACAGCGAGCTGCTGAACGATTGCTGCCGCGACGAGCCTATTCAATTGGTTCACTTGTCTATTTCTCCGTGAGATTAGGTTGCACCGTTCGGCAAGCACTCATTGAGCTTGGTCTAGAGATTAGGAGTTGCCCTCAGAAACGTCCATATAGCTAACAACCGTTTACTCACCACATGCCGACTTCAGGTTACTGATCCTCTGGCATGATTCCGAAACAGCCGGATGCTCGAAGCTAAGCCGGTTTTGCTTCGAGTATCCCGACGTTTCGAACCAACAGATTGTCGTCTCCCACCGAGAAAACCCCGGTCAGGATGAAGCCCGCTGCCTCAAGAAGCGTTCTCCATTCGCGCTCGCTACGCTCTGTACCGCCGGTGACAACCAGCATGTTGAGGTCGCTCATCAGGCGGCCTTCCAGTTGCGGATCTGCCTGCGAGACAAGCGGAGGAAGGATGAATTCGACGATTAACAGACTGCCGTTTTGCGGAATTACTGCGCGGCAGTTCTTGAGAATAGGGACTGCATCTTCGTCCTGGCGCCCGTGCAGTACATGTTTGAGCATGTATACATCGGCGCCGGCTGGGACAGATTGCGTCAGATCTGCGGCAATCAGTTCGCATCGGGAGGAAGGATCCTCGTCCGCGAAGCGAGATTTGGCTGCATCCACGCTGGATTCCAGGTCCACAAGCATGCCTCGCAAATGTGGGTTGAGCCTAAGCACTGCAAGAATAAGCGACCCACCGCCGCCGCCGAGGTCGGCAACCACCTTCGCGCGGGAAAAATCCCACGATTCAGCTATCGGCGCGTAATCTTCTGCCGGAGCTGTACCCATCACCGCGCGAAAAATAGAATTCGCTTCGGCATCCTGCGACCAGCGGGAAGGTATCTTCGGATCGCGGACATCGCGGGCCGGCTTACCGGTCCGCACACAGTCGGTGAGCAGGCACCAGTCGTCGGCGAGCAGATCGGCCCAAAAGACGACGGCTGGCCAGGCGGAATGAGGCACATCCCTCCGTAGCGGTTTGCCAAAAGGAGTCAGCCGAAAGTGTTTGGGCGCCGTCTCCTCCGTCACGCCGATGCTGGCGAGGGCGCGAAGCAGGCGATACAAAGCATTGGCGTCTGCCTGACACTTTTCGGCCAGGAAGCCAACGCTACGCACCTCGTCTCCGAGTGCATCTGCAACGCCGAGACGTGCAGCCGCGCAAAGCATGCGGCTGCGGGAATACGCCATTGCCATTTCGACGAGCCCCGTATTGGTCGTGACATTGCCGATGCCGCTGTTAGGTTGGGCCATAAGACACCTCAAATCCAATCTACTCATCGCGAACGAGC
>Ga0206976_1200_pt1 | contig 16946 bp, 18 predicted proteins | sample Alteio_BWOrgHeat_82_FD_152926 | JGI IMG/M metagenome (GOLD analysis project Ga0206976, IMG submission 152926) | Enriched cells from forest soil in Barre Woods Harvard Forest LTER site, Petersham, Massachusetts, United States -... | ecosystem: Environmental > Terrestrial > Soil > Temperate forest >... | reverse complement strand
CGTTAATGTTACTTCTACACAGGTCAATTCAGAACAATTCCTGATCTATTACATCTTGTCACAAGGCGAGCCGCTCACAATAAGTCTGTTAACTGCTACCAGTTTGACACTTACCTACACTGTTATAGACACGTCAGTATCACCTTCAAATACCTACTTAATTACAATTGGTTTTACTAAAATTTAATTTAGCACTTGCTCTGGCAACGATTACATTGGTGATGGAAGTTCAGGCACAGTCAGGTCCAGTGAGTAAGTATCTCGCTCTTGGAGATTCTTATACCATTGGTGAGAGTGTGCCTGAAACCGGGCGTTGGCCCAATCAACTGGTGGTAGAGCTGATTAAAAGAGGAAAGCCTTTTGCCAAGCCTGTGATTATAGCCACCACAGGATGGCGTACCGACAATTTGAAAAATGCGATTGAGATTGCTCAGCTAAAACCAGAGTATGAACTTGTTTCGCTTCTGATCGGAGTTAATAATCAGTATCAGGGCAAATCTATAGATCAGTATGCTGTTGAATTTGAAGAGTTGTTAAAAATTTCAATTCGTTTGGCTAAGGGAAAAAAAGAGAATGTTTTTGTAGTGTCTATTCCCGATTACGGATTCACGCCTTTTGGTGCTAAGTCTAGGGATAAAATTTCAAAGGACATTGAGCGGTTTAATGAGATCAACAAGAGAATCTCCAACGAGTACCACCTTTCTTATATTAACATTACCGATATCTCAAGAAAGGGTTTAGATGATGCATCGCTGGTTGCAGGTGACGGCTTGCACCCGTCAGAGAAAATGTATTCCCTTTGGATGCAACGAATTATGAGGGAACTGCACTTTTTAAATTAAGCTTCTCCTGCGACCTTTTTCTTTCGGCTTTTGGCTAACAACCAAGTCGCAAAGCGAAAACCAATCCAACCACTTGTAAGACCAATGATAGCTCCTGCGATAATATCTCCAGGATAATGCACGCCCAAATAGATTCGCGTGTATGTCATTAAGGTCGCCCAAAGAAATATCCAGCTAATCCACCGGTAATATGGTTTCAATACAAGCCAAACAAACAGAGCAGTACCAAAAGTATTGGCTGCGTGGCCTGACGCAAAGCCGTACAATCCGCCCCTATAGCCTCTTACCAAATGAACTAGTCCCTCAAGGCTTGGCTCATGAGAAGGCCTGAATCTTGCAAAGAATGGCTTCATCAGCGATGACGTGACTTCATCGGCCAAAAAGATGGTAAGAGCAGCGCCTGCCAGTAAGTACCAGCCTTCTTTTTTGTAATTCTTAAAAATCAGGAATATCAGGAATGCATAAAGTGGTAACCAGAAAAATGTTTTCGTAAGATAAAACATCACAGGATCAAGCTCAGGGCTGTGTAAGCCATTGAGATAAAGAAAAAGTTGCCTGTCCAGTTCGATCAAATAGCTCACTTGAATTTATTTTTGTGTCGTTGGTACTTTCAAGAGGTCAGCAGAGTTTTCAGCCCACTCATCGGCTTGTTTTCGGCTAGTGAAGAACTCAATAACAGCGCCAAGTTTCAAGGCTGTTTCTTTAATGCGAGCCCGATAATCTTCATTGTGTTGCTCTTCGCTATAAATGTTGGCGACCCTCCGTAATCCCTGACGAACTGCTTCCGGAAAAATCGTAGTAACCATCCATTGCTGGTCTTCCTTCAGAATAGTTCCCTGCCGGGTAAGGTCAGATATCCAAATTGGAGTATGGTATAGCCTCACCATTTCAAGACATTTACTAAACAACAGCCGGTACTGCTCACTTGTAACTTGTTTTTTCCAAACGATGCCTGCTCCATTGTTGCGGGCATTATAAAAAATAGAGCCAAAGTCGCTTTCAAAGATAATCTGCCCATCCACTTCAATGGGATCACTAAAAGTTACCCTGAAAGTTGAGCCAACATTTAATTTACTCTCCACATCTACTGTTCCGCCTAGAGATTCAATCTGAAGTTTTACTAAATAAAGCCCAAGGCCTTTGCCTTCCATATGCGTATGAAATCGCTTATATAGCCCAAACATGTTCCTGCTGAACTGCTCTAAATTCATGCCAAGTCCGTTATCTGAAACTTCAAGGACTACTGCATTATTAACACGTTTTGTAGCTACCATTACGTGTAACATTCGTTGCGGAGATCGATATTTGATTGCGTTACTGGCCAGATTGTACAAAATACTGGTAAGGATAGGCCGCACAGTATAAACCAATGGAGCGTTGCGAAAATCCGTTTCAATATGCATGTCTGGCTGAATGAAAGTAGAGAGGCTACGTAATACCATACTCCATTCTTCCTGAAAGAAAACCTTTTCGCGAATGCGATATATGTCATTGCGAATGTCAATGATCTTGCCCAGGTCACGGATTACTTCATCAAGTTCTCTCGCCGACTGACCGACAAGTCTGACTAACTCAAGTTGGGCTCCTGTGAGTTCAGACAAATCCTTTTCCATCAGGTTGGTCAACCCAAGCAAGCGTGCCAATGGTCCACGCAAGTTATGAGAGATAGTATAGGAGAATTGTTGAAGTTCGTTGTTGTAGCGAACAAGTTCTTCGTTGGTTTGTGTAAGCTCTTTGTTTCGTTCCACGAGCTCAGTTTGTAACCCAAATTGAATTACCAATAGGCGCTCCTTTTGCTGCTCGATCAGAGCGTTCGCTCGCAACAACTGGTCCTGATTAGCAATTAACTCTTCGGCTTGTGCCGTGATTTCATTTTTCTGACTTGATATCTCCTTCTTTTGGTCTTCCAGCTCGCGGTTAGCTTTATGAAGAAACGAAATGAGGACTTCATTCTCGTGCAGTGCTTTATCACTCAGGTTTTTAGCAAACAACAGGCTAAAAAGGATAAATGCGTAAGTAGTAATGCTATAAAAATTAGCTGAGAAGTAATAAGGATCATAATTATTAACGAGGTCGTAGAAGCCGACATTGAAAGTATCAAGAATTAAGTCCAGGGCAACGAGTAAAATACCGCTGACAGAAATGGTTGATATCAGTAGCCTTTTTTTATCAGAGGGCACTACCAATACTGGTATCACAAGGCAGCCGATCAGAAAGAACCGGACGTCCAGATAATTGATAATATGTATAGTCTCCGGGTAAAGCTTTTTATTGAGAACGGACAGCGTAACTATGAAAAGAGGAGGGATTGAGGAGACTAACCACCGGCTCGCCAAAGTCAAATTTGCCCGATTAAAAAAAAGTGGAGTGAGGAAGAACAAACCAACAATGATCACCAGTACGCAATAAGTAGTATCTTTCCAGTGTCTGATAGCAAGGGAAATTGCAATAAGGAATAATAGAATTGAGATCAGATTGGTGATTGCAATGTTCCGAGTCTCAGAACCTGAGCTCTTGGCAGTGCCTGTCAGGAGGATATGAAGAAAGAATTTTTTCAGAAAATGATATTTTCGCTTTTTTTGATTTTCAGGCAAATATCCTAAATTTTAAAGCAAATTCTTAAGTCTATATGGAGCGCTTTGATCTGGTTGTGATTGGTGCAGGCCCGTCGGGTTATGCTGCCGCTATGCGGGCAATTGATTTTAAAAAGAAAACTTTGCTGATAGAGAAAGCCAAAGTGGGTGGTGCTGGTGTCACCAATGGAGCATTGTCTTCCAAAACGTGGTGGGAACTTTCACGCGAAGCTTCGGCCTTTCGTAAAAACCTGAAACGTTATAATATCAAGGCGCCTCATGTTATTTATAAGGAAATACAAGGGGAAGTCCGCAAGGCAGTGCAAGAACGTAAGTCAATGCTTGAGGAGCACATGCTTAAATTGAAAAACTCAAACTACTCTCAGCTCCTGCAGTTCAAAACAGGCACGGCTCGATTGCTTGACGCGAATGAAATCGAAATCACCAAAGGAGCTCAAACTGAAGTAGTGTGGGCTGAGAACATCATATTGGCTACCGGGAGCCGCCCGCGTTATTTGCCCGAATTGCCGATTGATGAAAAAATAGTGATGACCAGCGAAGGCATCGAAGACATGGATGATTTTCCTGAAAGCATGGTGATCGTGGGAGCGGGGGTGATCGGCTGCGAGTTTGCTACAATTTTTTCCGGCTTTGGCCGAACCAAAGTTCATTTGATCGACAAAGGAGACCGCATTCTTCCCTTCGAAGATGAGGATGTAGTGCGCATCATCGAGCGTAACATGGAAAACAACGATGTGCTCATTCATCGAAACTCCAGGTTGATTAACATGAAAAAGGTCAACGAACGGGTTGAATATGAATTAGAGTATAATGATGGCAGCCGCGAAACTTTTAATGTTGAAAAAGCTCTTGTTTCGGTGGGGCGTATTGCAAACCTTGAAGATTTGTGGGACGACAAGGTTGGTATCGACATTTCAAAACGTGGTATTGATAACAATGATACACAAACTAATGTGCCGAATATATATGCAGTAGGGGATCTCACAGCAGATATTTCATTGGTCAATGTTGGCGAATTGGAAGGCCGTTATGCAGTGGAGAAGATTTTTGGAAAACCTTTGCGGCAATTGGTTTACGAAAACATAAGTACGATTATGTTTTTGAGTCCTGAAGTAGCAGGAGTAGGGTTGAATGAAAATCAGGCTCAGGAAAAAGAAATCGATTATAAGGTTGTTACTCTGGAATACAGTACTATTCCGAGAGCCATCGCTAAACGCAATACGCAAGGTTTCATCAAGTTATTGGTAACCAACGATGATGCAATGAAAATCCTTGGAATGAAAGTAGTTGGCAACAATGCCAGCAGTGCGATTCAGGCTGTAGCTGTTTTAATATCTATGGATAAAGGGATTGAAGAATTGGCTGAGTGCGTTCACCCGCATCCCAGCATTACTGAAGGCATTCAGGAGTGTGCCCGTATGCTTATGGGCAAATCGTTGTTTAAACCTGCTGCGCTTCTTGGGCGATTATCTTGCAGGCGTTGGGTAAAAGGCATTTATGAAGACATCATTTTTTGATTTCATCCGTTGAATTGATACATGAAAATTAAATTTCTATTTATACTGGCCATTTGCGGTTCGTGCTCCATGGAGAAACTATACCTCATGAATCAGCGAAAAACCTCCAGCCAGTACGAGCAAATGAATTTCGCTGACTTGATCAAGAAGTATGTCGACAAAGACAAGGCGAATGGCATGGAAGGGATTTATTCCGTATCCAGTGTTGTTGTGAAAAAGAGCAAAGGCCTCTTCTCATCTGTTGAAAAAGAGAAGGAAGTTTCACGCAAAGAAAATTACGCGCAAGTAGCAATCATAAGAGACAACGGGAAGAATAACCGTGAATATATTGAAGTGCCGATTGACAATAATCATTTGCCATCCTACTTCGTTCGAGGTGAGTTTACTTCGTTATCCGGAGGAAACATCTTAGTACTTAAACATTTTGAACCTAAAGGTCAGTCGCTCATGTATTCGTTTACTTATGATCAGGAGAAAGACATTTTGGAGGGGATTCGCACGGAGTCAAACAATAATAGTACGGTAACCTACAAGCTTACTTTTATTAAGCTTTATCCGAAGTCGGCCATAGCCCATAAATGATTTCACTGATGCCGTTGTGTCAGCACGGTGGTGACATCGGCAAGACGGCAATCTTTCGCGGCTAGCAACACAAGGAAGTGGTACATCAAGTCAGCAGCTTCATTCAGGAATAGCTCTTTATTATTGTCTTTCGCTTCAATGACAAGTTCTACGGCTTCTTCGCCTACTTTTTGTGCTACTTTATTTATACCAGAGTTTAATAATGTGTTTGTATAAGATCCGGATTTTGGATTTTTCTTTCTGTCCTGGATGATATTCTCTAAAAAGATAAGGCCTTGGTCTTTGTCCTTATTATCTTTTCCAAAACAAGTGTCATCTCCGGTATGGCAGACAGGACCGGTGGGTTTAGCGTAGATCAATAAAGTGTCATTGTCACAATCATCTTCAATACTAACTAAGCTTAGATAATTCCCGGAAGTTTCACCTTTGGTCCACAGGCGTTTTTTTGTTCTACTGAAAAAGGTCAACCTCTTTTCAATTAAGGTTTTTTGCAAAGCTTCTTCATTCATGTAGCCAAGCATCAGAACATTTCGTGTTTGCACATCTTGTACTATGCATGGGATCAACCCGTCTGATTTTTTGAAATCCAATTTTTTAACATCCATAACTTAAAGCCTCACCGGCACTTGATGATTTTTTAGAAATAATTTTAGTTCTGGGATTTTGATTTCTCCAAAATGAAAAACACTGGCAGCCAAAGCTGCATCAGCGTTGCCAAGTGTGAAGACTTCCGCAAAATGAAATGACGCCCCCGCTCCGCCAGATGCGATAACAGGGATATGTACTAAGTCATTTAGCTTCTTTAAAAGATCATTGGCGAAGCCTCTTTTTGTACCATCGTGGTCCATACTTGTAAAAAGAATTTCACCTGCACCACGTTCTTGCCCTTCTTTAGCCCAGCTAAAGAGCTTTTTGCCGGTAGGTATTTTTCCGCCATGAGAGTGTATCTCCCATCCATTATCAACTTGCTTTGCATCTATTGCTAACACTACAAACTGCGAACCGAATGTTTTAGCGAGTTGATCAATTAAACCGGGGTTATTGACGGCAGAGGAGTTGATACTCACTTTGTCTGCACCGGCATCAAGTAAAGGCGCGACATCATCTACAGTAGATATTCCTCCACCAACGGTAAATGGAATATTAACATGAGAAGCGATTTTTTTTACTAGTGATGAAAATGTTTTTCTTTTCTCGTTGGTTGCGGATATATCGAGGAAAACTAATTCATCTGCACCTTGCCGTGCATAAGCTGCAGCTAACTCTACAGGGTCCCCGGCATCCAGCAGGTCAACAAAATTTACGCCTTTTACCGTTCGCCCGTCTTTGATGTCAAGGCAAGGAATAATTCTCTTCGTAAGCATCAGATTTTTTTTAAATCGGAGAGGTTAAACCTGCCTTCGTATATCGCCTTGCCAATAATGGCACCGTGAAGCTGCATGTACTGCAATTCCTTAATGTCATCAATCGACGAGATGCCGCCACTTGCATTTATTTTTAGGCCCGGAAACCGAGCTTTGATTTTTTTATACAAGCCGAAATTCGGACCGCTAAGCATGCCGTCAAGCCCTATATCGGTGCAGGTTACGTATTCAAGCCCATGCCTGATAAACTGATCAACCAAATCTAATACCCGAAAGTTGGCGGACTCAAGCCAACCATTAATCATGATGTTTTCGTTTTTTACGTCTGCACTTAAAATGAAATTTTCTGATCCGTATTTATTCAGCCAGTAAATAAATTTTTCTGATTCTTTAATAGCAAGACTGCCGACATTAATTTGATTCACTCCAAGTTCAAGCAACTGCTCAACTTCCTCATCGGTCTTTACACCACCACCAAAATCTACAGTGAGCGCGGTCCTGCTTTGGATCTCCTCAATTACTTTCCAATTGATAACCCTTCCTTTTTTTGCGCCATCCAAATCGACTAAGTGTAAATACTCCAGGTCGGCTTCCTGAAATTCCAACGCGACATCCACAGGATCCTCTCTATAGATTTTCATTTTCCCGAAATCTCCCTGAGTAAGTCTTACACACTTGCCTTCAATAATATCAATCGCGGGAATGATTTTCATTTCAGAAGTTATGAAACTTTTAAGAAAAGATCCAATACTACCTCGCCAGCCTTTGCTGATTTTTCCGGATGGAACTGTACCGCATAAAAATTATCCTTTTTCATGGCAGCACTAAAGGGCTTATTGTAATCTGTGACAGCCACAGTGTAGGGGTTAACATCAATATAATAGCTGTGTACGAAATATACGAATTGATCTTCCAATCCGGACTCTAGCCAACCTTTAGTTTCGGTTAACGAATTCCAGCCCATATGGGGCACCTTAAAATCTTTTCTATATGCGAATTGCCTCACTGTTTCTTCAAAAATACCCAGACAAGGGGTATCGTTTTCTTCCGAATGGCTGCACATTAATTGCATACCAAGACAAATACCAAGAACAGGTTGCTTTAAATCAATAATCAGCTGGCTGAGTTTTTTTTCTTTAAGATAATGCATCGTAGTACTTGCCTCGCCAACGCCGGGGAAAATAACTTTATCGGCTTTTTTTATATCCTCGGCATTGTCAGTGATATCAAATTCAACAGATAATCTCTCCAATGCAAATGCAACCGAGCGAATGTTACCAGCATTGTATTTAATTACAGCTACTTTCATTCTTTAAATATTTTACAGACTACCCTTTGTACTTGGAAGTTGATTGCCTTCTTTTCTAATGGCAAATTTTATTGCTTTTGCCCAAGCCTTAAAAATAGCTTCGACCTTGTGATGTTCATTTGTTCCCTCCGCTTTGATATTGAGATTACATTTTGCCGCGTCACTAAAGGATTTAAAGAAATGAAAAAACATCTCGGTCGGCATCTCACCAATTTTCTCTCGTTTAAATTCCGCTTCCCATACTAGCCAAGGTCTTCCACCAAAATCGATGGCTACTTGTGCAAGACAGTCATCCATGGGCAGGCAAAACCCGTAGCGCTCTATTCCTCGCTTGTTGCCCAGTGCCTTTAAGAATGTTTCACCCAGTGTAATAGCAGTATCTTCAATGGTGTGGTGCTCATCGATTTGCAAATCACCTTGCGCCTTAATCTCTAAATCAATTTGCCCATGTCTCGCAAGCTGCTCCAGCATATGATCGAAGAACCCGAGACCAGTGCTGATATTCGATTTCCCGCTTCCATCCAAGTTAACGTCTACAGTAATATTAGTTTCCTTGGTTGTCCTCGTCACTGAAGAGCTCCGGTTTGGTCTCACGACTTCATAAATTTCTTTCCACGATGTCGTGATAAGAACACAAGTATCAGCTAATTCTTTCTGAGGCAAATCTGCCTTGAGGATTTCCTCACTAAATAGAATTCCTTTCGAGCCAAGGTTTTTTGCGAGTTGCATGTCTGTAACACGATCTCCTATCACAAAGGAGTTTTTTAAATCATATTCTTTATCAAAGTATTCTGTCAGCATTGCGATCCCTGGCTTCCGCGTAGGTTTGTTTTCTTCGGGCATGGATTTATCAATATGAATACTTTTGAAACATATGCCTTCGCCTTCAAGAGTTTTTAACATCCTGGTTTGCACTAGCCAAAATGTTTCTTCAGGAAAGATATTTGTGCCAAGCCCATCCTGGTTAGTCACCATTACTAATTCATAATCTGTTTCCCGTGCAATTTTCCCTAGCCATGTAAAAATGCCTTCGATATAATCTAATTTATCAAGACTATCGATTTGAGGATCGTTTTTCGGCTCCACAATCAATGTGCCGTCACGATCGATGAAAAGTATTTTTTTCATAATTGACTTAGCTCTTTTAAAAGCTTTTGATTTTCTACTGGTGTACCAACACTGATGCGCAAGCAATCGTCACACAATAAAACGGTAGACCGGTCGCGCACCACAATCCCTCTTTCTAATAAACTAATATAAGTCTCTTTAGCGTTTTTGATTCGCACCAAAAGGAAATTTGCATCTGAAGGAAATACTCGTTCAACTGATTTAAGCTTAATCAATTCACTTGCCAACCAGTCTCGTTGATTTATGATTTCTCTTACTCGACTGTCTTTGCCTTCTTCATCGTTTAATCTTTCTTCGGCTATTAGCTGAGACGCAACACTGATATTGTATGGCGGTTTTATTTTATTAAGAATAGAAATGATCTCGACATTAGCAAAACACATGCCCAACCTCAGACCAGCCAGCCCCCATGCTTTTGACAGTGTTTGAAGTATAACCAGATTTGTGTATTTATTTAACAGAGGAAGAAAGCCACTTGACGAAGTGAAATCAATATAAGCTTCATCAATGACTACAAGCCCGTCGAATTTTTCAATCAGCTCAATTACCTTTTCATAATTGAGTAGGTTGCCCGATGGATTATTCGGGCTGCATAAGAAAAGAAGCTTTGTATTTGATGAAAGTGCCGCCAGTGTTTTATTTATATCAATATCAAAATCAGAGGTAAGACTTACTGCTCTTGTTATTACGTTGTTGATCGATGCACTTACAGAATACATTCCATAGGTAGGCTGTGGGATTACTATTTCGTCCTGACCAGGCTCACAAAAAGCCCTGATTAAAAGATCGATTGCTTCGTCACTACCATTGCCAAGAAAGATTTGATTTTCATTTACTTTTTTGAGCTGACCGATTCTCTGCTTCAGTTTTCTTTGATGAGGATCGGGATATCGGTTGTATTGCGTAGGGTAGGGGCTTTCATTAGCGTCAAGAAATATCGAAGCCCCACCCGAAAACTCATCACGAGCTGATGAATAAGGTTTTAATTCAAGAATATTGCTTCGTACTAGTTTTGTAATGTCCATTTCTCTAATTCCTAATTCCTAATTCCTAATTCCTAATTCCTAATTCCTAATTCCTAATTCCTAATTCCTAATTCCTAATTCCTAATTCCTAATTCCTAATTATTATCTACCAATTACTATTGTCCATTGTCTATTGCCTAAAGTCTATTTCTAACCCTCACCGCCTCGGCATGTCCTTTCAGTTGTTCAGCCTCCGCCATGATTTCAATAACCGGTCCTAAGTTCTTAATTCCTTCTTTCGTTATTTTTTGAATAGTGATGTATTTTAAAAAACTATCCAGAGAAACACCTCCATAACTTTTTGCAAAACCGCCGGTAGGAAGAGTATGGTTAGTTCCTGACGCATAATCTCCTGCAGACTCTGGTGAATAAGGGCCTAAAAAGATAGAGCCGGCATTAATTATTTTTTCTGCAAACTCATCACAATCAATTGTATTGATGATCAAATGTTCAGGGGCGTATAGGTTTACAAACTCAGCAATATTTTGTTTATTCAAAACAATTGCGCGACTATTCCCTAGCGCCTTTTGTGCGATTTCTTTCCTGGGCAGTTTCTCAAGTTGAATTTCTATTTCAACTAATGCTTTTCTTATTATAGATTCTTCAGTTGTAACCAAGATTACCTGACTATCAGCACCATGCTCGGCTTGCGAGAGTAAGTCTGCAGCAACATATGCCGGGTTTGCATTTTCATCGGCAATAACCAATACTTCAGAAGGTCCTGCCGGCATATCAATTGCAACTCCATCCATACTTAAAAGTTGCTTGGCTTTGGTCACGTATTGATTGCCTGGACCAAAGATTTTATAAACTGCGGGAATGCTTTCTGTTCCGTACGCCATTGCTGCTATAGCCTGGGCACCTCCCACCTTATAGATATTTTTTATTCCGGTAAGCTGGGCAGCGAACAAAATCGCAGGATTAAGCTTCCCGTCTTTTCCGGCAGGCGAACAAAGAACTACTTCTTTACAACCTGCAATCTTTGCAGGTGTCCCAAGCATAAGAACAGTAGAAAATAAAGGAGCACTTCCTCCGGGAATGTAGATGCCAACCTTTTCAATGGGTACTGGTTTATGCCAACATAGTACACCGGGAGTTGTTTCAACCTTTATCGTTTCCCTTTTTTGGGCCGCATGAAATTTTTCAATGTTACTTGCTGCAATCACAATACCTTTTTTTAAATCTTCAGGCACTTGACCTGAGGCTTCCGCGAACTCTTTTTCAGAAATTTTCAACTCATCTATTTCAATTTTATCAAACTGATAAGTAAGCTCACATAAAGCTTTATCGCCTTTCGCTTTTACTTTTGAGAGTATTTCGGTCACCTGACTGTTCAGCAAGTCGGTCTGTATTTGCGGCCGCAAGCAAAGCTCAGCCCAACTCTCTTTATCCGGATTGATAACAGTTTTCATAATTTAAATCTATAACTACAATCTTGATTCTTATGTCTTACCTAGGTCTAATGCCTATCACCCAATTCTTAATCCCTAATCCCTAATTACCCAGTCCCTCATGTCTATTGACTCTTTCTAAAGACTAGCGACTAAAGACTAAAGACTATCTCACGCAATCATCTTTTCAATTGGTATCACAAGTATTCCCTCTGCACCAAGCGACTTTAGTTGATTTATCTTCTTCCAAAAGTCATTTTCATCAACTACAGAATGAAGTGAAGACCACCCCGGTCGGCCCAGAGCCATTATCGTAGGGCTTTTCATTCCTGGAATAACTGCAGTTATTTTAGCGATAGCTTCATTGGGACAATTCATTAAAATATACTTGTTGTTCTTTGCCGATTGCACAGCCTGCACACGAAACAAAAGTTCATCTAAGATTTCTTTTTTCGATGACTCCAATTCAGGAGTTGCAACTAAAACAGCTTCTGACTCCATTATCGTTTCTGCTTCTTTCAATCCATTGCTCATCAATGTGCTACCCGAACTTACAATATCACAAATCGCGTCTGCCAGTCCGATTCCAGGCGCAATTTCAACTGATCCGCTAATCTCGTGAATGCCAGCTTTTACACCTCGGTCGTTTAAAAACTGCTGTACAATGTTAGGGTAGGAAGTAGCAATGTTTTTATTCTGCAACCACTGAGCTCCAGAATAATTCTCTGTTCTTGGCACAGCAATGGACAGCCTGCATTTGGCAAAACCCAACCGCTGTATGAGCTTGTTATTTTTCTGTTTCTCCCTAAATACATTCTCACCCACAATCCCCGCATCAGCTACCCTGTCTTCAATGTACTGTGGAATATCGTCATCACGCAGGAAAAGAAGCTCTACCGGAAAATTATCAGCCTGCGTCTTCAGCTGATCTTTACCATTGTTAAAATGCAGGCCACTTTCTTTCAAAAGTTTTAGCGACTCTTCCTGAAGTCTTCCGGACTTCTGAACTGCAATACGAAGGGGTGATTTCATAGGTGTTAACATTTTTGTTGGGTGGAGCAGCGGGTAATAAAAAAAGGCCTGCTGATCCAGCAAGCCTTTTCAATTTATTTTATAAGTAAATCAAAACATAAACCTGCCAGTCATACAATGTGTATGATGATGCAGATGGTGGATGTTTTGAATGTTATTCATATCAAATGACACTGCAAATGAATCTAACAATGTTGATATTTCAAAATAGGTGATCGATTATTATCGTTTAAAACCTGAAATGATAAGTCAATCCCACTGAATTTTGGTTCGGCAACGGTTGCACTGACATGCTAAGTGAACTTTTTTCAGCAATCTGAACATTATAGATGTCGATCGCTCTGCCTATTTGGTGATGCGCCATGGCATTAAATGTGATGTCGCCGGCAATCCCGATGCCTGTCAGTAATAAGATGGTTTCTGTGCTGGCGTCACGCGCAGAATAGCCGCGATGTCCGCCACCTCTGAAATGAACGCTGGTGAATAAGTATATAAGTGACGGAACGTAAGCTACAATCCTCAGTCGCTGCAATTGTTTAAATTTTCTAAACCGTTCATTAATCTCTTTATTTTCTAAAGCTTGCAACGGAATTTGGAGTGCGTAAACTGAGTTCATCCTCTTTCCATCATAAAAATACTTCCAGCCTTGCTTGTAAATAGGTTTTAGAGGAACTGTCTTCGTAGACTGAGCATTTGCAAGTGCCATACAGAACAAAAAAACCAACAGTATGCAACCTCTTAATCTCATATCTTTACCAACGAAAGTAAGTTATGAAGAATATAAGTCACCTCGTTATTTTTTTGCTCCTCTTTTCCTCTTGCGACAGTAAAGAGTCCCGCATTCAACAGTTTTTATTGAAAGGAAACATCGCTTCAAAGGAGCGAAATTGGGAGAAGGCAAATTATTACTATGGAGAAGCCATCCGCCTCGAGCCTTGCTATGCCGATGCATGGAACAACCTGGGTACCGTATATTTTCTTCAGAAGAATTATGAAAAAGCGATGGAAAGTTATGAGAAGGCAATAAGTTGCAAGCCTTTGTTCATCAATGCATTGCTCAACCGTGCCAATACCAGTTATGAATTGAAGGGATATTACAGGGCCATCAGCGATCTCGAAAAAGTAATGATGTTAAAGCCCGACACCTCCGTGACTTATTTTACATTAGGACTTACCTACAGCAAGATGCGCGAGTTTAATAAGTCACTTGCAGCTTTCGAGAAGGCCTCGCAATTTGTGTCTGCCACCGATAAAAAACAAAAGATGGAATTGGAAGTAAACCATGCCATTGTTCAGTATTATTTAAAAAACTTTGAAACTGCAAAAATAGAACTTCAGCAGGCGGCCAAAATGAATGATACCGAGCCAAGCATATACAACACACTTGCGCTCATCGAAACAGAACTTGGACACTATAAGGAAGCGTTGAATTTTGTAAACGAAGCTATCCGGCTTGATCACAACCAGTCATATTATATTAACAACCGCGGCTATATTTATCTTCTGCAAAATGATTTGATCCGTGCCGAAGCCGACATCAATGAAGGAATTTCCAAAGACCCTGACAATGCCTGGGCCTACCGCAACAAAGGGATTTATTATTTAAAGCTAAATGATTTTATCTCAGCCGAGCGATTATTGAAGCAGTCGTTGGATATGGATCCGTTTGTTGACAAGATTTATTATTACCTAGGCATCTCTTATTTAAAGAATGGTAAGCGAGACATGGCGTGCAATTCATTTCATAAGTCGATAGAGCGCAATGATAAAATGGTAACACCTGATTTATTGAGGCAATGCAAATGAATTTAATCACGTTAACCGAGTGGTTGTCTGAGCGTTTGAAACAGCCGCTACCGGGAAGTGCAGCGCATGAACCCTTACGTGCTACACCTGCAGGCCTTATCAAACCAAAATTCGAACATACCTTGCCTCCTAAGCCCGGAAGTGTTTTGATTTTACTACATGAAGATGAAGGCAAAATAAAATTCCCGCTCACCAAGCGCCCCGACTATTTAGGAGCACACGCAGGGCAGGTTAGTTTACCTGGTGGTAAAAAGGAGCAAGGAGAGGATTATATTCAGACTGCCTTACGCGAATGCGAAGAAGAAATGGGGATTCGCAGAAGTGAAATAAAAGTGATAGGGAGGCTCAGTGAGTTCTTTGTTATCCCCAGCAATTTTACCATTGCTCCGGTAGTTGCATACATCACTTCCAAGCCCGAATTTATACCACAGGCTTCTGAAGTAGTGAAGATACTTGAAGGAAATATTGAAGATCTGATTAAGGACGATGCTGTACAGGTAAAGGAAATCATTGCCGCCAAGATGTTTCCTATGCTGGCTCCGCACTTTCTTATCGAAGGTGAAATCGTTTGGGGCGCCACCGCTATGATGCTGAATGAACTTAGGATGATAATTCGCGAAATGTAATTGGGTATTAGTCAATTGTCATTGGTCAATAGGCATTAGCCAAATAGGCACTAGGAATTGGACATTGGTCGCCAGCAGTTAAGTCATTGGTTGGGCATCATCATTGAATAATTAGTCATCAGGTGGAAAATCGTCACTACTCGCTCCTTAGTCTAATGGTAATTTGAAACACCTAGAGCGTTGGCCCGGCTGAAATGCGGGGTGGTGTGATGGAACGCGCGGGGAAGCATATTTCAGCCTTGATCTTTTTTAGTATTTTTTTGTATCAAGAGGTAACTATATACGTGTTAGACCACGGCTTAGTCATTTCTTACTGGTTGTATATGGTTTATAGAAAACGGGGAACGCAACACTCACATACTGTCATTAAAGAGAATTGCGGAGGCTCTTGAAATTGACATGAATGAACTGATCTAAATTTTAGGAGCGATATAATTTATTTTTTTAATTCAATCTTCCATGTTGCAACTCCATCGTCACCAATTACAATATAACTAGGTAGTATATCATAATGGAGACTATAAGGATTATCTTTATCAGAGGGAGGTCCCCCAGCGGCAACGAAAAATAATAGCTGGGGTGCCTCATTGGTGTATCCTTCCATCCTTTGATACATCATACCTAATTGAGAAACAAACCGTCCATTAACTTTATCTTTTTCTTCCAAAGGATATGCGAGTAAAGGTTTCTTCCATTTTCCAATTTTAGGTCTAAAACCTATTATTTTATTTTGCGTGTCATGTGCTATGAGATAATTATCAGGAATCTTTGAGTTGTCTATTTCTACTTCACCAATAATAGTTGGATTATGTATTTCTACTTTTCCAGCAGTAACACCTCCAGATTGATTGTGTGAGGTTACATTATAATTCTCTTTTGGTTTCTCTTCAGACATTTCCTTTTGTTTTTTTTTCTATTTTTTGCTCCTCTACAATTTTATGCTCAACCGCAAGTTTTAAAACCTCAGTAAGAAATTTATTATTTTCATCAGCCCTAATTTTTTCCTTTTGGGCTTCAGTATATTGTAATGCGGAAATCTTATTATTAATAAACGCTCCTACAATTATTCCTATAATAGCAATAGCAGCAGGTATTACATATAGGGCCGTCTTCCAATTTTGAATTTCAGGAGTATCCAATGCAAACGATCTATCTACATCGAAATTTCAAAAAATATTGCGCTAAAACCTACTATTGATATAAATAGAATAAAATACCTTCCTGTATGAGGAGAATTACTCAATTTTCGCGTGGTCTAACAGGTATATAGACTCCTATCAAGACAAAAAAGGACAAGAGAGGAATTTGTTGCATACTAAAAGTATTATGAAAAAGCATTATGGATGTCAGAATCCATTACGCTTGCGCAAAACGTATATCATGTTCTAAGGATAAGAATGAAACTGATATTTCTAAATGCAGCATTACTACTTTTCTTTTCAGTATCGGCACAGCGTATCAGTAATACTGCATTGTATAGAAACATAGCTTCACCAAACTACTTCCGGATTCATTACGAGAACGACTACTTTTCAGGCACCGACTACTATTATACACATGGCATTAATCCAATGGTGAATCGATTCCTGGATCTCTTTGCCGCCTGCAACCGGACCAATTGCACCTACACTAAGTGCCGAAGAAATTCGCTCCTTGCGTAAAGAGTCATTCATTATTGAAAAAGTCTTTAGGAACAAGCATGCAGCAAAAGGTCTGTCGCCATACAATAT
>Ga0206976_1199_pt1 | contig 17009 bp, 14 predicted proteins | sample Alteio_BWOrgHeat_82_FD_152926 | JGI IMG/M metagenome (GOLD analysis project Ga0206976, IMG submission 152926) | Enriched cells from forest soil in Barre Woods Harvard Forest LTER site, Petersham, Massachusetts, United States -... | ecosystem: Environmental > Terrestrial > Soil > Temperate forest >... | reverse complement strand
CAGCAATTAAGAATAGCGAATAGAGATTTTTGAAGGTGAGCGGAGATAGCAGCGCTACCAAAGAGGAATTTTAAATACACCCAGCACTGAAAAATTAATATTTTTACAAAATGAAACAACTCGCTTTCTTTCTCCTGCTTTTATTAGTTGCGTGCAGTGCTCCCAAGACTTTTAGGAAATTCTCACCAGAAGAAAAATCGGCTATAAAAAAGTACACCAAGCTGATCAATACAAAAGACGGGTGGTATCACGTGCTGATCACCACATCGATGGGTGATATGGTGGTAAAGCTGTACAATGAAACTCCATTGCACCGCGATAACTTCGTGAGCAAGGTAAAGTCAGGTTTTTATGACAGCCTGTTGTTCCACCGGGTGATCAACAATTTTATGATTCAGGGTGGCGACCCTGATAGCAAACGCGCCAAGTCAGAAGCGGCTCTGGGAGACGGCAATGCCGCAGGGGCAAACATTCCGGCAGAATTCAGAACCGAGCAAAACATTTATCATAAGCGTGGTGTGTTGGCTGCCGCCCGAGATAATAATCCTGAGAAGTCGAGCAGCAACTGTCAGTTTTATATTGTGCAGCGCAAGGTGTGGCGACCTTCACAGTTAGATAGTACTATTATTAAGCGCAAACTCACACTAAATGAAACGCAAAAGAAACTTTATACTACTGTAGGCGGCACACCACACTTGGATGGAGGCTACACGGTGTATGGCGAACTGGAAATTGGCTTTGAAGTGCTGGATAAAATTGCAGCTACTAAAACCGGTAAAGCCGACCGCCCCGAACAGGATGTGCGAATGAAAATGTTTTTGTTGAACGAAGTGAAAAAATAGCCGCAACTTTTAAAATCGTAGATCTGAATTCATCATACTTCATTCGAAGTATCGAAGCAGTAAATGTGAATTAAGAATTAAGAATAGAGAATGAAGATTTTTGAAGTGAGAGCTCGTAGGCAATTTATAACGAATAACATCTAACTTATAACGAACTTCGCCATGTTTAAACGGGATGAAGCATCCAGCCTCCGCGAAGAGTTCTGGACAGTCTTCGGGAAATACATGAGTCCTGTCCCCTCGGCCGAAGGCTCGAAAATCAATTGGATCAACTACCGCACAACGATAAAGGACGTGCACTTCCGCATGGATGCCAGCGATAAGGTTGCCATAATAAGTATTACTCTCGAACACAAAGATTTGGGTATTCGTGAGTTGTATTTCGAACAGTTTGAGGAATTCAAATCACTATTGCACACCGCGCTGGAAGAAGAGTGGAAGTGGCAATTGCGAGCCAACCTTACAGAAGGCAAGGAAACAAGCAGGATATATAAAGAGTTGACTGGCGTTTCAGTCCTCAACAGAGATCATTGGCCCGAATTGATTTCGTTCTTCAAACCGCGGATAATAGCGCTGGATCGTTTCTGGGAAAACGCCAGGCATAGTTTTGAAGCGTTGAAGTGATAAGAGAGTTAATCGTTAGAAGTTAAAACAGAACCTCCATCATTATCGCACAAACGATCAACTAATAACAATTAACGATTTACATACGTCCACGCCACAATACGACTTACCTTATTTCCCTGATTCATGGGGATAGTCCTGACATCAACTGCTTCTACTTTTTTCAGGGCACTGTATACACTCTTAAGGTGAGATGATTTGGCGATCAAAGTAGAAAACCAAAAGCATGATGATGCCATGAGCTTACTTTGAGTTATCATTTTTTGTACAAACTTTTCTTCTCCGCCTTCGCACCACAATTCTTTATTCTTACCGCCAAAGTTCAGGGTTGCCTTTGTAATTCGTTTGCCTTTCAGGTTGCTTAGTTTACGCAAGGTCCCTGCCTGTGCCTCTTCCCAGGAAGCATGAAAGGGAGGATTACAAATGGTTAGGTCAAAGTGTTCACCGGTACGAATCACCCCGCGGAAAATATCCTTCGAATTTGGTTGCAGGCGGAGTTCCACCTTTCCTTTCAACCTGGCGTTGGTCTCAATTATATTAGCCGCCGATTGAATAGCAACCGGTTCGATATCTGAGCCCACGAACGACCACCCATATTCTTTATTCCCGATGATGGGGTAAATACAATTAGCGCCAACTCCAATATCAAGACACTTGATCTGAGGGCCTGTCGGGATAACTCCATTATTATAGCTTCCTAACAGATCGGCGATGTAATGAATGTAATCGGCTCTTCCCGGAATGGGCGGGCACAAATAACCGGGAGGAATGCTCCAGTAATCAACTCCGTAATACTGCTTTAGCAATGCTTTGTTCAACAGCATCACAGCTTCGGCATTGGCGAAATCGATTGACTCATCTTCGTAATCATTCAACCGGACAAAAGGAGCTAATGCTGGACTACTGCGGATAAGCTCTTTGAAATTGTAGCGAGTACGGTGCTTGTTGCGAGGGTGTAAACCTGGCTTTTCTTTTGGATGTTCTTTCTTTTGAAGCATCGCGCGCTGTGTCTGTTAGTCGAATTAAAAATAGTAAGAGCACAATGTTAGTGAGGTGCTTCTAAAATCGTAAATCTGAATCTTCATTCTTAACTCTATTATGGTTACCGTTATACGGGATAACTAATAACGACTAACTAAGAAACGACCCAATCCAATAGCTCACCTGCTGATAAAACAGCAAGAGTGAAGTGGGATAAGCAACAATACAGAATAGGAGGCCATACAGTGCTCCGTACAAATGTGCATCGTGGTTGATGTTGTCTTTTGATTTTCTTCCCTGATAGTACGTGTATGCCATATAACCTGCGCCGAACACAAACCCCGGCATGCACAGCGCAAAGTAGAGACATATAGACTGCAAGGGTTGAAGAATGATGAATACAAAAATCACTGAACCTACACCACCCGAAGCCCCAAGTGAGTTGTAGCTGACATTGTTTCTTTCTTTGAAGTATGTGGGAATATCTGAAACAACAATGGCAGTAAGGTATAAGCCTACGAAATAATATGTCCCTGCTTCGCCAAACACCGAGCCGAAATCGTGCTCTACAGCGTTGCCAAAAAAGTAGAAGGAGAACATATTCCACAGCAGATGCATGTGATCTTTGTGAATGAAGCCAGAGCTGATAGACCGGTAGTACTGACCTTTTGTGTTTATCAGGTACGGATTCATCATCAGCCGACTCATCGGTTCGGCCTTGTTGAATGTGTAAAAGCTAATAGCTACAGTGATGCAGATGAGAATGATAGTAACGCTCAAGAGTATAGAATTAAAAATGGCAGAAGCACAATGTTAGTGAATTTCGAGATCGGCAGTTAGTCCGGTTGCCCACTCTTTATTTATTAATAGTCTCTCTTTTTAACTGGCAGCAGCCCAACTGGCATCTATCAACTAGTATATCAGCAACTACTCGTGGAGTCATTTTCCTAATTGGGGAATACTTCCCGTGGCTCTCACAATAATTTGGCTCAAATTCGGCATTTGCCCTTTTGGTATAAGATTGGAAATGAAACTCTAAAGGATTGTATCAATAAACCCCGGCCTTAGGTCGCTTAAAAAGACTTGATATGACAGACTTAGGAAAATTGTATTTAACACTGATTGCCAGTCTCACTTTAGTGATCAATCTCTTCTGGATTTGGATAGTGAAAATTAGCTGGGTGAAAAAGATAGCTCGTCTTTGTTTGGGCACTTTTTATAAGTGGTAAGGAGTTTTCTCAGACCAGTGTTACTTCTGCAATCGCAGGTAGCTCCATCAACTTTAGGGAAATACTATTATCAATTTGTGCAGGTTGATTTTGACGGCAATCAAGCTATTTCTGGTACGTGTTTCGTTGATGTTGATTCTGTTTTGCAAAAGGATAGTCTATCCAAATCCCGCAGCAAACTCGGTAACGGTAAAATATCAAAACATTGGGATGGTATCAGGCCCTTCGTCTTTTAAATTCAATAGGAGAAGAGGTTCCGGTTCACGCGGTATTTTCTGATGCACAAATTCAGTTGAATACTACACAGCAAACCAATGGTCTTTATATTATTGAACTTACAACTGATACGGGAAGCCTGAAATATAAACTGATTATTTCGAAGTGATAGGCTAATACCTATTGACCAATACCTATCTCCGTCCTCCACCCGTCATGCCTGACAAAATCGGAATCGGGAAATTGATATAGAAGTCAATAGTAGAAACACTTGGCATTCCAGAGACCGTAATATTATGTTTCGTAGCATCATCATATCTCCATTTTCCAGGAAATAAATTTAAACGTGCGCCAATGTCAAGGCCTGTGATAAAACCATTTCTGCCAACGCGGGTAAACACTCGATAGGACGGGTTTATGAGCAATGAAGTATAACTGAGAGTGAAATCGGAAGGTTGGGTGTTTACTTGAGGAAAAGAAGCTTCTGTGAAATCAAAGAAAATTGCACTAAATCCAACCCCGAAGCAAAAAAATGATTTGCTTGTTGAAGATGTTTTGAGTGGTCTGGCGTACACATAGGCAAATCGCGTTTTGGCAAATCGAGGGCGAATTTCTGGTGTATAAATAGCGCTTTGAGAGGTGGAGAAGTCGAGACCCCCCGCTTTCTTTCCGGAACCAGCTAAAAAAAACAGACCTACATCTTGACTTACGTTATTATAATGTGTCGGGTATCCGTTTTGATTTAACCAGTTCGTAAGCGGAGCATTTGGCGGTGAGGAAATGCCACTGGTAAATCCACCAACTATGAACACATCGTCAGAGTTCACACGAGACGGACGTCGCATTTTTACTTTTCTTGGATGATAATGTGACTTGTGCATCCCCAAGTATTTACCCCTAACACCATTTACATCCAGTCTGCCAATTCTGTATCCATGCTTCTCAATACCGCCAACCATAACTTCGCTATTCGAAATCTGGCGTGACCACATCGGGCTTAGTACTATGCTTTTGTTGGCCGCAACTGCCAATTGTTTTTTTGTTACATTTCCGTTACTTACAATACTTACAATCACAGGCATGGAGCGTTTTGGATTTCTCATTGGCTTCGAAGTAGTGCCGGTCGCTTCATTAGTATTAAATATCAGATGTAAGGTGCCGGAATATTGATCATACACTGGCAGGATGGAGTAAGCACTTATGTATGGACCCCATAAATAACTTTGGTTTTTTTCTATCTCCTTAAAATAATTGACGCTGCCATCGGGATTAAAATCGGTAACAAAAATGTCGTTGATATGGACCCAAAGATTTTTCTTGCCAACAAGCTGCTGCTCGACTATCACAATTATTCCTCCGTCCTTCCTAGAAACAGAGGTTGAAGTATTAATGCTGTAGTATTCCCTCTCACCGGTGGTCTTGAAGTGAGGCATTTTGAATGTCATAGTTCTAAGAATATTAATCTGGCCCGTTACTTTGTCAATCAACCCGAAAAACAGCAAGTGGTTATCGGCGCTCTGAGGCTTGGGGTTTGGCTGTTGACTGATGCCCGCCACTTCAAACCCCCCATGGGGATTGAAAGCGATCTCAGAGGTTTCTATAGCCGCCCCCTGCAAGGCGGGCAGGACTCTTTTAATAGTATTTTCAATAGGATTTACCAGCCAATATGCACTTCCAAAGCGTTCATAGTTTTTGGTAAATAAATAGACTTCCAGCAGAAAATCACCTGAGTTGTCAATCAACATATTATGTAATCCCATTCCGTAGACGTTCTCGTTGTCGGGCTTATCAAGATTGCTTTTAAATTCGGCGACAGTATCAAGCGAGCGGTCGAAGGTTTTAAGCGTAACATGGTTTTCTTTTTTCTCTGTAATAATTTGAGCCACTCCAATTAACAAAGAGTCAGGCGAGACTGTGAAAGTATAATAGGCGGCTTTATTGAGCGTGAATAGCGTTGCAGTACGCATCATTACCTTACCCGTAGGTGAGAGTTGGAGCAATGCAGTAGATTCCAGTTTCGTTTCTCTATCAATGTATTGAGCAAAAAGATATATAAGTTCATGTGAATAGAGCATCGGACTAAACCTTATGGTCTTCTTTCGCGAAGACGGAAACAAGCTGTCGCAATTGATGTTTTTTGAAAAGGTTCGAATATCGTTCTCATCAAACTTTTCAAGAAAGTAACCCTCCCTGCTTTTCTTCATCCATAATGTGGTTCCTGTGTTTTTTTCTTTGCCGACAAATTGAAGGTTTAAGTCTATTTTATGTTTGTCTTCATTTAGTGCTCCCCACTTAATGTTTGTGTTTTGTGCTCTTAATGTGAAGGGGAGGAGTAAAAAAATAATAATGAATTGATTGCGGAAGTAAATATGCTTGATGTCCATAACCCTGATTTTAATTGTTTGATAAATTGTTTTGAGTAACCTGGAAAGGGGGCAGCTCAAATTTTCAAACAGCAGATCAGGACGGGGATATTAAAATGAGGTGTAGTTTCTTTTGAAGGGCAGTAATTGCGGGAGGTGGTCGTGACAAAACAACTGAAAAAAATATTTGCAACAGGGAAATGTGTTACATGTTGTATTGACTCATCGTCGTCGCACTCATCATCAATAAATGCCAAAAGTGAAATATCATTTTGAATTTGATATGATCCCGAATATTGAACTAAATTTTTGAGGGAGGGAGTGGCGCTTTGCTCGCCGGTAGTGGTGCTATTGCCAAGGAAAGCAAATGATAAGACTAGGCAACCAACAATGGTCAGACAGAGATTTCTTTTAATGGACCTTTTCAAAATAGGGCTTACTGTATACAACTAACGGTAGTCAAGTGAAAGAGTTTCTCCACCAATGTCTATTGCCCAATGACTATTGTTATTTTAATTTCGTGATCGGTTGATAACCCAGTGGAACCATGTCGGCAATTCTGCAACTCCACCCCATATAGCCCGAGAGCAGTATGTCCTGAAGCCCGTAATACCCGTTATCATAAATCTTTGTCTGGCCTGTTCCAAAACGTAACGTAGATACCTGGACATTTGATTTTAAATTATAGAAGTATTCAGGCCTTTCATGGTTGAAAACTACTTTTAGGTTTCCTTTGAAATGAATCACTGAGTCGCCGCTATTTTTTAACAGTGAGTCTAAACTGATTTCATGGTCTTTGGGATCAGATGTTTTAAAGTAGTTGTCTTTCAAGGCTCTTTTTTTCAGTGATCGAAAAAAATGCTCCGGAGATCCATAATATGCACGATCTCTTTCTCTGTCCCACCTTTCTTTCTGCCTTGGGCTTTCGGGAGTCATCTCTTCGAATCTTGGTATTCCGGACATAACTGCCCTATTATAGAAGTAATCAATTGCAAATTCTTTTAAGTCGAAAAAGATACGATACCCCAGGGCATAGTTCACTACTTCGATTGGTTTGTGCGACAAAGCGTGAAGCGTTGTTCCGTCTTTGTAAACAAAAATGTCGTGAATATTTACGATCGTGCAGTGTGAGGAATTTTCGGTTTGCCCTAAAAACAATTTTTTAAATTCCGCGAAATCTGTTTTCCTGTTTGATCTTTTTGCACTGACCTCCAGGGGATTCAATTCCTCTGTCTTCGATGCCAATAAAATATCAAAACCGGTAAGGGGTTTACCCTCTATAATCACCGGCTTTGAAAATTGTGCATACCCGATCATGGAAGTAGTCAAATCATATTTTCCCGGATGAATATTATGTAATGAAAAGGTTCCGTCAGTATTCGCGACTGCGCCAATCGTTGTGTTGGCCAGATAGACTGCAGCTCCCGGCAAGGGTTCTTTTGTTTTAGCGTCTGAGATTTTGCCCGAGATTGAAGCCAGACTTTGAGAGAAAGAGTTTGGGATGGAGAAACTCCAGGCTAATACAACTAATACAATCCGACAGACCATGAACTTGTAAAATCGTTGTTCCGAATTCTTGCAACTTACTCAATTCACGAATAAATTCTCTGTCGCTTACTTCTGTCGATTGTCCAATGCTTAATGGCTAATGTACTGTGCTTCCAAATCATTAATCGCCTGATCAAAACCTTTTCTGTCTTCAAAGGCTTTGGGATTATAAGGGTCACCGGGTTTATGTTTGGTATGAAGCCCAAACTGACTTGCATGCGATGCTAGCCACAGATCAAACGAAAGTTTCTTCATGGCATCAATGGTGTATTCGTAATCTTTGGCGATATCCGGATAGGAGGGTATGTCAGAGAATTTCCTGCTTGTTATGATTGAGGGCAGATTTGCGATAATGACTTTGTAAGTCTTATGCTCATCTTTCATATCAAAAAGAAAACTAGACGATCCTTTTGTATGCCCCGGATGATGCAGCATAATGAGTTGTGTAGTGCCTAAGGTAATTGTGTCACCATTTTTCAAAAGACGGTCAGCTTTAACCGGTTGATATGTACTACCGTTTTTGCCAAGCTCATAATCTGAGCTTCCGCCATCGGCAAGTACAGCAGCGTCTTTTTCATCCACCATCAATTTGGCGCCTGTTTGCTTTTTGATGGCAGCCATTGCGGCTACGTGATCATAGTGAGCCTGGGTTGTGAGTAGTATTTTTGTGTCGGAGAGTTTAAAGCCCAACGCTTTAATATTTTCACTGATCATGGATGCCGAAGAGGCAAGCCCTGTGTTGATTAGAATGTTGCCCTTCGTCGTTACAATAAGGTAGCAGGCAAGCTCGTAGGTGCCTACATAATACAGATTCCCCACAATCCGGAAGGGCTGATAGGGTTGCGACCACTCCGCATTGGTTTGAGGTTCTTTTACTTGCTGAGCCGAGAGTGAAGAGTAAACAACCAAGCCGGCTGTCAGGATTACAACGGGAAATAACCTTTTGATCATGGAGTAATTATTTGACTGCAATTTAATGGAAGACCTACGATTGCCCAATATCTACTCCCAATGCACAATCAATCAGAGGCTACAGATAAATCCCCAATTCTGATGTTGCAGTCTCCCGATTGATTTATAGCCTTTTCCAAATACAAACGCATCACCTTCACTAATGAAAATCAATTCATTGTTACCTTTTTTCAAGTCAAGAAGAATCCTGTTGTTAACATCCGGTATCCGGTCTAGTTGGTATTTGTCATAATTAAAGACCTCCTTTCCGTTGAGTATTATTTTGAGCTTTCCGATGAAATCAAAATTCAAAGGTTTTGATATGTCAGCCGTTGATTGCACTGCGTGTTTGGCAACAACCACACCATCGGGGTTTTTAAAGTACCGGCAGAAGTTCACGTAGTTGTCTTCGATCTCATTAATTTTTGTCCATTCTTTTATTTTGCTCACTTGGGCGTAATCATAAGACGTGTTTCGGGGCAGTTGTTCAGAAATTTCCCAGTCGGTAATGTAGGCGGCCCACTCCCGAATTGATACGTTTGCAAAGTATGAATTGCCAAACATGCTTCTGAGCAAAATTCCGCCACTCTTAGCATCAGTGTTCACCATTGTTATGTCCATGGCCGGCTTGCTATTTTGATTGACAAATACTTTCAGGTTTTGACCCCGTACCTCAAGGGCGACATGAAACCATTCAAGTTTTTTAGTTTCAGCGGCAGCCTGGTATGCAGAATAAATCACCCAACTCAAAGCTCCGTTGAAAATAGGTATATACTGAGTGGCTTCGATAGTGCCGCCATAGCCAGGCCTGAAGTATAAAAACTGATAATTCAATTCATCGGCCACATGAAAACCAACACCCGACATCACTTCACCGGCAATGTCCAGATCAATTCTGAAATTTCTGCAATTGACTTTCTTATTCCACGCAATTGATTTGCTTGCTCCGTTGAGTTTTACACATGGTTTGCCCATATATATAGTGTCGGTTAGTGCCCCAGGCTTGTTGTCGTCAGAATAGACAGTCCAATCGGATTTATTCAGCGATTGTGCATGGCATAGTGAACAGGAGAGAAGCCCGACGAACAGGAGGAGTAAAGCATGCTTATTCATTTTGTTTGGGTTAGGTGTTGAAAGACTCAGCGACTTGAAAAGTTTGCAGGAACTATAGCACAATCATGCCACAAATAGTAGGGGTATGAATTTCGAACGGGTTGCTATTCCGTAGTGATAACAAACGCCCGTCAACGAACGCGATTGGCCGAAAATGGCACGAGGTTATTAATGCCTGATTATCCGGCAACTAGTATGACTAATGGAGTTTCTAAGCCTGTATGTCCCGACTCTTTCATCTTCAATTGATTCTTTTAGAATTGGCGCCGACTCATTTAGTGATTCAATTGACTCTATTAGATTACACTAGAGTCAGCCTGGGCCCTCGAAATCAAAATAAAATTGCTGATCACCAATCGGGTTCATTTTTTTACCTTCGATACATGGCTCTCAAAGGACACCGGGTAAAAAAAAGTAGAGATGCCCGAGAATGATTATTATTGTTGATCTATGAACTCGTGGGATTTTTGGTCGGTCATTAGTTTAGTCGGGATACTCCAGGCAATGGTGCTCTTGGTGTTCCTTGTGGCTAACCGTAAAAATTATTTTCTACCCAACCTCTTTGTTTTTTTAGTCGTCCTCTGGCTTATCTGGGTGCAGGCAGAATTTCTGGTTATCAGACGATCATTTCTTATTCATTCCAATTTATTTTTTGGTAGCAGACATGGAGTTTGGCTTCTTCTGGGTCCGTTGGTTTACGACTATGTGCTTTCGCTGGTTGGGAAAAAGGACAGGCTTACATGGAAAACCACTTTACACTATGTACCATTTGTAATCTTCGTAATTGTAATGCCCCTGGCGGGCTTGGCAAATATCCCGGACCGCGTGATAAGTTACGGCATGCTTTCGGTCTTAAAATTTCCTATGCTTGCAAATTCCTGGCTTGACAAAGTCTATGGATATGTTTTCATTTTACAATTTGCCCATGCGTCGGTTTACCTGATTCTTTCAATAAAGTCTATTGTAAAATCCCAAAAGGAACTAAAGCAATCCTCATCGGATAACCGTCAGGAAAAATTGTCATTCCTGAAAAGCCTTGTAGCAGGAATGAGCCTGTCAACAATAGCTTCCGTTATTTTTATTTCGGTGCTTCTCACCAGCCAATGGTATGTTCGCGAAATGGATTTCGTCTATATTCTTCCGCTGACCATTTGCGTTTACCTTCTTTCTTACTTTGTGATTCAGCAACCCTTTTCTTTCAGGCGAGGTGACGTGCCGCAGCGTTACCAAAAATCAGGTTTAAGGGATGTAGTTACAGTGGAGCATTTCATAAAGCTGAAAGATCTGATCGTTCAGAAAAAACTTTATCTCAATCCCGAGTTGCGACTTAATGATCTCTCTGAAATCAGCGAGAAAACACCACATCAGATTTCGGAAGTGATAAACAGGGAGGCAGGTGTTTCCTTTTTTGAATTTATTAATCAATTCAGAATAAATGAGGTGATCAATACGATCAACATTAAGAAAGCCCAAAATCAGCGGATTAGTATCCTTGAGATTGCATATGCCTCTGGCTTCAACAACAAGGTCTCTTTCAACAGGTACTTTAAAAAGCAAACAGGCCAGACGCCATCAGCTTTTATCCAAAAAAATCAGTAAAAGAGGTTAATCGTTATAGGGATTGCCGATTTCAGTTGGCAAAAGCATTTTCTTGCCCCCGTATTGCTTCACAGAATTAATAAATATTTAAACTGAATTCTTATGAAAAAAGTAATGGTGCTTTTACTACAGGGTATAGTAATGATCTTTCCTGCACTTGGCCAACAAAAGACTCTGACTATGGATCAATTTTACCCGATTGAGGCCAGCCACTCGTATGTTGAATTCTCAATAAAATATATGGGATATGCAAAAGTTAAGGGAAGGTTTGGCGAATTCTCCGGTTTGTTCAGGTATGATGAAAAAGATATTGCGCAAACTTCGGTTATGCTAAGCATCAAAACCGAAAGCATAGATACAGATTTGGATTTTCGTGACAATGATCTTAAATCAGAAAACTGGTTTGATGCAAAACAATTTCCACGTATAACATTTACCAGTAAAAAAGTTACAATAAGAAAAGACGGATTTGATCTTATCGGCGATTTGACAATAAAAGGAATTATCAAAGAGGTAGTGCTTCATCTGGATGCACCATCCGGTGTACTGAAAGATGTTCGTGGGGATGCTCAGGTAATTTTTACAGGAACAACTAACCTCAATCGCAACGACTTTGGTGTAGAAGGCAAGCGATGGAGTGCAGTAAAAGAGGGGATAGCCGCAGTGGATAGTGAAGTGAAAATCGAATTCAGCATTCTTGGCAAACAATTGAAAGCTGCCAATTTTTCGAATTGGGTTAGGAATGACCAAAAGCCTGCCGGCAAACTCTACAAGCTGGTGAAGGAACATGGTTTTAAAGCCGGTGCGGATGAATTTAAAAAAATGAAAAGTGAGAATTCTCTAGATGAAAATGCCTTGATAGTTGCAGCTCACATGTTGTTGCTTGAGGGAAATAATGATGACGCGGTCAATTTGCTTGAGCTAAATAAAGAGGCTTTTCCAACGTCTAGCAACGTGTATTATAATGTTGGCGAGGCTTATGCTACAAAAGGAGACTGGACTAAAGCAAAAGAAAACTTTGAACAAGCCCAGAAATTAGATCCATTAAATAATGAGGCTGCCGAAGTACTAAGACATATTCGATAATTGGACCTCGTTAGTGGGGAATGGCTTGGGGGATCATCGGAAACTGCAACATTTTAGTTTGTGGCGATGTCTTATGTACAAATCTCCTGTCCAAATGATCAAAAATGTTCTGCTATTATTTTTCATCACTTCCGGTTTTTCTTCATTTTCTCAGCTAAAAACGATTAGCGAATTACGGGACTCCATTGGTAGGATAATGGAGGATGAGCATATGCCAGGCTTATCATTAGCTCTCGTTCATCGGGATTCTGTAATCTGGCAGGGGGGTGTTGGCGTAGTTGATCTCATTACGAACAAACCCGTCACGCAAAGCGATCTTTTTCGAATTGGTTCGATTACCAAGACATTTGTCTCGCTGGCTATCCAAAAACTTATTGCAGAAGGGAAATTTTCACTCTCATCGAGATTAAAAATCATCGCTCCGGAAGTGCCTTTTGAAAATAAGTGGGAAGCCGAAGAGCCAATTCGGGTTATTCATTTGCTTGAGCACACCGCCGGATTTGATGACATGCATCTGAATGTCTTTATAAATGAGACAGGCTATAAAAAGCCGGCTCTTGAAGAAGTGTTGACACATAAAAAATCATTGTACTCCCGATGGAAACCCGGCACCCGACACTCATACTCGAATCCCGGCTATGCAATCCTTGGCTTTCTGATTGAAAAGTATTCCGGAATGCCCTACGAAGATTTCATTTTTCAGCAGATTATCCACCCGTTAAAAATGAATCAGACCACCTTTGATTTTACACTTGAGCCTCCTTATTCAAAAGGGTATAGCTACGATGGAGAATATCATGAATCCAAACCGGTAATGATCAACGGCAGGGCAGCGGGAGCTATTAGCTCAAGCGCTGAAGATATGGCGCGATACATCCGTATGTTTTTGAACGGAGGACAATTAGACGGTGCTCTCATAGTACCTGCAGCGACACTAAATGACATGGAGCGCCAACAAAGTACACTGAGGGCCGCAAATGGATTAACCTATGGCTATAGTCTGGGGTTATCTTCTAAGCTTAGCGGAAGTGATAAAAATAAAAAACTTTTTTTTGGTCATGACGGCGGCATGGTGGGCTTTTCATCAGATCTTAATTATAGCAGGGAATTGGGTGTCGGGTTCTTTCTAAGCAATAACGGAGAAGCCGATAATCACAGGATCACAGATCTTATAACTGAATTCCTTGTCAACTACCCGTCTGATCTGCCGGTAGCAAAAGAGCTAAATAAAGAAAAGATAAATTCTTGGCTGGGTTACTATAAGAAAAATAATTCCCGCAACGAGATTCTAAAATTGGTTGACGATTTACTTTCATCGCGAACTTTATTCGTTGAAAATGACACCCTTTATACGGCAGCCTTTCTCAAAAAAAGAGCAGCACTTATTCCTGTTGGCGATGTACAATTTCGGAAACCCAATCAACCAATAGCCACATCCATTCTTGTAGAAGACGAGGGTAAACCAGTATTGTTTGTGAATGAGGATTACTTTGAAAAAATCTCTCCTATTACTGTGAACATTCAGCGGTCAATCCTGCTTGGAGCTCTTTTTTTCGGAACCATTTCTATTATTCTTTCGGTTATATGGACCGTTTTATTCTTGATGAGTCGGATGACAGGCAGGGAGGTGATTGGGAGGAGCATCTCAACATTCGCCGTTCTGTCATTTATTATGATGGTCACTCCATTTATACTGTCTGTGGACTTGAGAAATATTCACAATTTATCATCCATGAATGGTTGGACGATAACTATTCTGGTTGGCAGCATGCTCTTTCCTTTGTTAAGTTTTTGGAGCCTCTATCGTTCGATAAGTGTATGGAGATTGACGAAGAGTAAAATCCTCAAATCCTTTCTGCTGCTAACGTCAGCTTGCCTTAGCTACTTTGCAATTTATCTTGCTGTTTATGGCTGGTTTGCTATTAAAATCTGGACTTATTAGATTTTTTTCTTCATCTTAACCAATAACTAGAGGCTGCTGAATAATGGTTAAGAGTCTATAACATGAATTTTTTGGGAAGGAAAAGACGATCATTCGTTAAAAATAAATTCGGAAGATACCTGGCCTACGTGGGTGGTGAAATTGTTCTGGTTGTTATCGGTATTCTGCTAGCCTTGGAAATCAACAATTGGAACGAAGCAAGAAAGGATAGAGAATCAGAGAAACTCTTATTGAAAGGACTGGTAGAGGAGATGATTAGTAACCGTGATGAATTGGTAAAAACAATGTCCTACCACAAAAGATCGGAAAGCGCTTCTAAGAAGCTTACACAAATTTATCATGATGACTACCACCAATATAAGAGCAGAGAACTAGATTCGTTATTTGCAGAAGTTCAATGGGCCTGGACGTTTGATCCAAAGTTTGGTGTTTTAAACTCTATCAAAACTACCGGGAAGATCAGTGTTATTCAAAACCCGAAGATTCAATCATTCATTAACTCTTTTGAGGAGGTTGCAAATGACTCTCGTGAGGAAGCTTTGACTATAAGGTCACTTATAATTACTCAATTTATGCCTACTGTAAATCAGTACATAAGTGCGAATGAGCGCGCTAAATATCTCAACGGAAAAATAGTAGGAGGGAGTAAATTTCCATCCGACTATAATGGCCTGTTTAATAATCACGCTGCTGAGAGTATTATTGCCTATATCTACTTTTGGAGAATCGATGAGCATGAGGAAGAGGAGGCTGTGCTTAAGTTATTAAACGAAAATATTTCAGTAGTTGAGAGCGAGATCAAAAAATGATCAACACTCAACTTTCCTAATCTCTACTGCCAAGTGCCCATTGCCAGTCCCTAATGTCTAATGTCCATTGCTACCTTAGTCAAACGCACCAAAGACTATCCGAAATGTAACCGCGTTCCCGTCTATTGGTGTGCCGCCAGGGTTTTGATACCCAACGAAATTATACAATAGCATTACTCCAAATAAATCTCCTTTCTTACCAAAGTGTTGTAAGCCCAAGCCGCAATTTTTTGTGAAGGAATTAATATTTAACGGGTCGTGAGTATCGTCGCCTTTTTCAGCTGTGAATCCCGTTCCTCCAATTCCGGCGGTTAGGTACAGTACTGATCGCTTAAGACTTAGTAAAGAGTAGCCAAGATTGAGACCCGCATAGCTTCCTCCGTAAAGATTCGTTGGCACTGTCTGTCCATAGTAAACTACATTATAAGGATTTGAAGTGGCACCTATCTGAAGCTCCAGATTGAAATCCCAGTTGAACCTGTTGATCCATTGTCCGAACTCCAAACCAAGCAAAGGATGTGTCCCTAAAATCCGATCTCTTCCAGTCGGAATCCACATGCCTGTATAGAGACCGTAATAGTTGCATATTTCTTTTGGCCGTTTTCGAACGTGCGGATAGGGTGATGCCATATGATAAAGGGCATACGGCTCGTCACCCGCCCGATGAATCACTGGATCGCGGCCATTCCAGGCAGGTTTTGGAGTTTCTCTTGGGTTGTACTGTGCGGCCACCTGTTGGTGCAACAAAACAATAAATACACATGATACGAGAGCATAAGAGTATACTGTGCGCGAGAAGAATAATGAACGATTGATGACAAGGCCGCACACGTAAGCGCGGACAAAATTGGTATTCATAAATTTTTTGGATGAAGTGATTTAAAAAAAGACCAGGTTATAGGGCTTCTACTAAATCTTCAGGCAATGAATCAAAATGCTGTGAGGAGCATCTGGTGTAAATTTTTCCTGGGGGCTATCAGCTGCTTGAAAGAACAGACTGAAATTATTTACCGGTAAGTTGTTGACCGATTTTAGCTGGGCGGGCTCATCAATGTCATCGTCATCAACAATACCCGAATCGATTTGAAGACTGACATCATATAATGATGAAAGTTCAGATTTAACAGATAACGCCCTGTTGGCTTGTGCACTGCTATGATCTGGATGAGCAACGAAAACTATGATTAGAAAACCAATGAGGCCAGGAAAGAAACTCTTGCTGAGTAGAAAGGTTTTCAAGAAAACTTTATGTTGCTATACTTGTAAACGAGTTTTGGGAATCAAAGTTTCAATTTGGAGTTGCTGTCCAGTCTTTTGAAAATAGTAACCAAAAATAAACATGGGTTTGACTTTACTTATGAGTAGTTATGAGCGGTAGCTTGACCGAAGCTAACCAACCCGTGCAGATAATCAGCCGGACTTGAGTAATTACGCTTCACAATCTGGTAAATACGTACCTTTATGATCATTGGCTTAACCAATGCATTGTTCAATCGTTAACTTTGATCGGCAAGTTGATTATGCGTGTAGTTATTTTCTTAACGCTCCTTATTTTCCCCCATTGGGCCAACGCTCAGAGTCATGTACTTGATAGCCTTAAACAGGAACTGGCCAAGTCATCCAAGGACACGATCAAAGTTGCACTTTTAAATGAGCTGAGTTTCAGGATGCTAAAATATGCGCCTAAACAATCTCTGACATTTGCC